>Ga0209208_10013040_pt1 | contig 10440 bp, 10 predicted proteins | sample S1TSphfallax_3_FD_187694 | JGI IMG/M metagenome (GOLD analysis project Ga0209208, IMG submission 187694) | Host-associated microbial communities from peat moss isolated from Minnesota, USA - S1T2_Fd - Sphagnum fallax MG (SPAdes) (version 2) | ecosystem: Host-associated > Plants > Peat moss >... | reverse complement strand
ACCCTTCCTCTTCTTCGTCCCTGCAGGAACAACCGCCAAATCACCCCCCCACCCCTCTCCACTCGCCCTTCCCTGTCGACACTCTCCGTTCTGCCTCTCTTCCACCGCGCCCTCGCTTTGAGTGCGCATTCCAATCCCTCCCACCGGCGGTCACTCGCCGTGTCGGGTCTCTTCCGAAATGCCCTCGATTTGCTTGCACATGGGTTGCAGCTGCATCCATGAGCACAAAGAATCACCAGAGAAGGCATGAGAAAGCCGAAGCCCTCATCCTCCTCCTTCCAACCCAACACTCCATCTCTCTCTCTCTCTCTCTCTCTCTCTCTCTCTCTCTCAACCTAGGTACCCAAAACCACCTCACCACCCTTGCGCGCCGCCGCCCTCACACCCAAAGGACACAAAGAGATGCTGGATTACAACGGCCTGAAGAGCAGCCTTCTCTATTTCAACCAGACACTCCATCCCTAAACTTCCAACAACCAGTTTTCACGCTAGCAGCAGCAGCCGAATCAACCTAGAAAAACGGGTGCACGAGAAAACATATTTTAACAAAAGAAATCAAAATAAGCAAGGCCGTAAACCACCCACGCCTTTCGCTGGTCTCGTCAATTGCGTGCATGAAAAGAGCGACGAAGTGTCATTAAGGCACGCAACACACATTCACGCCAACCAGCAAAGCCAGCGAAGGAACGGGTGGTGGCGCGCAGGAAAAAGCGTGCAGCGCTTTTCAGGCTTCTGGCAGCGCAAGGTTCCCGACAAATATTGTGCTTTTTTTGGGTTCTCTATTTGGGCCCATACAAATTTTAGCTTGTTAGCCGATGGGCCTTGTTTCCATTAATAAGCTTAACACCCATGTGTCCCCACATGGCTCTCACCTCATTTCAACTCATTCCAGTTATTTTATTTCTTTTCTCCTGGCACCTTCACTAGTGACCATTTCCTTCTTCCAAGTTCCTATGCTCTCAGAAAAAACTAAACTCAACCCCACCCAATCTAACCCTTAACCTTAACCCACTTTTCAATTTCTCAACCCATCCTCTAAAACTAAACTCAACTCCACCCAATCTAACCCCTAACCTTAACCCACTTTTCAATTTCTCAACCCATCCTCTAAAACTAAACTCCCATTTCATTTTTAATTGAATCCCCATCCTTAACTTAGGTATTGGTAATAATAAGTACCCCTAGTGTATCGTGGGGGTATTATTAGTCCATGTTGAAAATGGTGTGATAAACTGTTTTGGAAATAGAAATTTTGTGTCATTGTTAAGGGCATAATTAAGACAATTACTACGTAGGATTTTAATAATGTTTTGAAGGGAGGATTTGAAAAAACAAAACTCTTGAGTTTTTCACACATTGTGTAACAGAGATTATACATCGTATAGATGTGGAGTTGTAGGAAAGAAACAAAAGAGTGACTCAATGATGGAGTATGAATTTATTTATTATTTTGAACATGGATTTTATTTTTTAACATGAAAGCACATTGATGCAATTTATGTGGTTTGATGAGGAACATTGTGCAAGAAATACATAATAGTTGTTGTAGTATGAATTGAAAAAAAGCTTTTGTATATTTGTTTAGAATTCAAAATATAAGCTCTTGAGCATAGATTTTGTTGCAAAAATATTCTAGTATTGAAGTTTTTGTAAAATTTAGTGCTTACTATTTGACAACCATCCCCAAGATGAATTTGAGATAAGAAATCAAGATTTTCATGTTTTGTTGTTAATTTTATTATTTTAAAAAAGAAAATAAGATAATGTGAGAAAAAAAATTGGTAATTTTTTCATTGAATGAATTTTTTTAGTACAAGAATCTAAGTGAGGTAGTTGTTATAAAAGTTTGAGTCTAAAAAAAAGGTTTGACAAGAAGAACATTGGACATAGAAAAAAAAAACATGTTTCGAATGGTGATCCAAAGTTTGCAAAGGCAATTGGATCAAATTGTGAATAAGCATAATTGTAGAATTAAAAGATGAAAGCAACATGTGCATAAGGAAAGATGCAGTTTTTCACTCCAAAGCAAATACAATATATAGTGTAATGCATACCAAGAACAAAAGAATGACATGCATTGTACCTTTAGAAGAAAATTTGGAATCATAAAAACATTTACTAGCATAGCATAAAGGCAACATGGTCACCAAGATCATCAATCCTTGAGGGAAATGCAATTAGTAATTGAATTGAAATTTTGGAAAAAATTTACAATAGGGGCACACTTGTAGTTTTGAAATAATGGGTGCAAAGGAAAACAAAAGTGAATATGTAATCCTATGAACATTAGAATGCACATAATTCATAATATGTTTAGCACAATTCTAAAGAGGAACAAGGATGGCAAGCACTAAGATTAGAGGACAAAATGTTTATCTCACAATTTGTTTTGCTTCCATGCAATCAACCACTTAAAAAATGGGAGGAAAACTTCGACAATGACATCAAGTTGGACAAGCAATACTACAAGTTGTAAAAGTTGAACCACATGGAATACTTGGATGAACAAGCATATGTAATTAAAATAGTGTATCAACATTAAAAATTGGAACCACATCTTAAAACGTGTTATCCAAGTTATACTTATTTATGAAATACATTAACAACTACAGTAATTAGTGTTAGTGTAAATTTCTATCACATTGAGACTCAAAGATACATGTTTCTTAATTTATTGCATTAAATGAATCAAATATTACAAGGAAGATTTATATAATGTTCATATTTTGCTAGTAATTTATACTTAGTAATCTAACATTAATCAATGATAAATAATCATGTCTTGTAGAAATAATTGTAACTCAAATACAATCTAATTAATAATTTAGAAAAAATATGTGACCAATTACTAACCAATATAATGTAACCAATAACTAACTAGTATATAGTTTTAATTGATATTAATCCACATTTGATCTATAAACAATCATAAAAACATGGGTTAATAATTAGTGAAAACATATTGTAAACAATCAACAAATTGATGAGGTTGGATTAGCAAAGTATAGTTCAAGATGGAAATGGGTTTGGAACAAAGGAATATAACCACGGTTTTTTTTTCCCTTCAATATTTTGTTTGTGTTTCCTTTCTCCTAACAATCTTTTGATGGGACATTCCATCTTTCCAACATGCTTTGGATTGAGCATAACCATCATAAGCATGTGGTTTGATATGCCACATTGTATTCCTATTTAGATGAACCTTTGTATGTATGAATCTTAGATTTGAAACTATTCATATTTTATGTCCATCCATATATCAAACTCGGATTATCCCCTATGGTCATTAACGAACATAAGGACAATTCCAATTCTCTTATTTCATATGAATTTATTTAGTTTTATTTTTTGAAACATTTTTTTTCCTTTTACTACTCATATGCCATGGCCAAGCCTAAATAGTCCCCTATGGTTTATGCCAACCATAAATATGTTTATAGGTCTTTAATTTCACATGAATATTTATATTGAATTTGTTCTACTTGGGGCTAGCTCCTTCCACATGTAATTACTCCCATTCTATGGGCAAACTAACTATCTATAAAGGGTTATCACTTATGGTCAACCATACGGAATCTGCCATGTTTTTTATTTCACTTGAACATTTGAATTGAATTATTTGTTTGATGTTAGTTTTTGAATTTCCAATTCCACAATTTATTCCTAAAACCAATCAACAACCCCTTTGAAATGTTGTAATTACTCGATTTCATTTAAATCTTTTTCTCCTTCCTCATGTTTTATGCTCAATGCCAACAATAAAGGTTGTGCCATGTGTTTTACACTATTATGCAATACTAGATTTGAATTCCAATTTTTTAATGAAATTTTTAATGGAATTTTCTAATTGTCTAATAAGGTATGGAATGAGTGCAACCATGATAACCCTATTTTGCAATGCCATGATGTAGACCTATTTAAAAGCTCCTTTCTATGAATCAATCTTGGACCTATAACTACCTTAATTTTGTTTCCAAGCCATATATCAACATTAGATTCATTACTCCAAAATGTGGGTGCAATTCATTGGTCCTTATTCAATGAACTAATGAATCCACTAGGGATTCATTAGTCTTCATTCAATGGGACTAGTTACTCAAAACCCAATGAAAACATTCAATGAACAAGGATGCATTTTGTTGAAGTGATTATCTGCTATGGTCGATGTCAACCATTGGGATGTTGCCACATTTTATTTTTAATATCAATATTTAAATTTAGTAGTTTTTTGCCTTTACCAATTCTTTTTGCTTATAACTACTCAAATTATGGCCAAATCAATTGTCAATCCTCCCTCATCACTTATGTTCAACACTAATTATAAGAGTGTTTCCATGGATTTTCACATGTGTTTATTTAGCATGTGTTTATTTTCAATGCCTTTTGGTCTTTATAATCCCATATGTTTATGAATGTGAGCAAAATATTTCTAAACATCTCTCAATTCCCAACTTAACACCAAAAAAAATTTGAACTTTTTATTTAATCAACATGGTTTTTAAGGAAATGTTGGGATTCATGGTACTTTCACAAGTATTGAAAGGAAGAACAAGTTCAATTATAATTGAGGTTTGGGTAGGTAAAAGATCCTCCCAAAGAGCAAGGCAAGGATGATTATCCCCCTTTTTTGCATGATCTTGATGCCCATCGTGCACCTTATTTTTAAAATTGACATGTTCAAAATGGAACAAGCTTTTATGGTGGCATACATGGAGGGAGAAAGCGCTTTCTATGTTTCATTTGAAAATTTGCATGGGGAAGAGGAGCCAATATCCTAACATGAGATATCATGGAATATTTTGTGACGAGAAACAAATGCAAGATTTGAAACATATTTGTAGGTAGATTTTGACCTATCCTCGTTGTTAAGGAAAATATTTCATGTTTGAGATGGTAATCATATGCTTTAAACCTAATTGCCTTACATTGACTAGTTTCACTTTCATGAACATGACTAGTGTATATGTGTTGATAGTTTTGTCCTTGACACATCCAAAAGGCTTGTTGAGCTTTTAACTACAATGACTTGAATAAGTGATAATATTTCCCTTTCCCTTTTATTTTGAAAATCTTATTTGACATGTTTTAGTTTATGATTCTTATATTATGTTTGTTTCATTATAGGTCAATGGAGATGGTCCATGTGAAACCATCTTTGGTCCACAATTTCTTTTGTATTTAATCTATTGAATTGATACCTTTTCATTAATTCAAGGATGTCATCCCAATTTTTTTTTAAATGTTTTAATAAAATTAAAAAAACATGGTAAAAATTCATTCATAAGTTTTTTTTAATTACATGTATAAGGTAAGAATTCAACTTTCAAGCATAATTTTTTGTCTAATAATTATTTGGTGCATTTTTGTGGCTCTACTTATTTGTCTACATTAGTTTACAAAATTTCCATTTTAGTGGTTGTCTTGGAATGCATGTAATAACAAGATTTGGCATTAGTGATGGATGCCACATATCACATGTATTATGCGGATGTCTTCAACCTTCAGTTGCAAGATCTTGAACATTTGGAAATGTTCAACATCGAGGTGATGGATGTGATGAAAAAGGAATGCATGACTTTTTTCCACAAGCAGTTGAAATCAAATTGTAGTTTTGCAAGAGGGCAAAAAATTTCCAAAGTTTGGATTTTAGATGCCTTTTTTGATAAATGGCTCCACAAGGCTATTTTTTGGTTTTAAATATTCAATTCAATCTTTCACCATTAGATATAGTTCAATATTTCAATTCCACATGTTTAGAAATTTAGGATGAACAACCATTGTTTGTTTTATGTAGCTTGAGGTTGAGGCCACCAAGTTATATGACTCCACTTTGCATGACCTTGGCGGGTTTTTGAATATTGTTGTGGAGGTTTAAAGCTTTTATGACTACATCAAACATTGCAATCTCGAAATGTGGGAAATCACCTTTTACTACGAGTTCAAGCAAGAGGGAGGGATCTTAAGGAATAAAACATTTGATTTACAATATAGTGGGGAAAAGGCTACAAAACATGTTGTATATAGATATGCAAGGTATCAAATTCGTTATGTTTCATTCATTCACCATGGGCTTTAACACTGTATCTCTTTCTTAGTTTCACTTATACTTGCACAAATGTCATGAGAATATCACCTCTTTATCCTATCTCTCAAAAATTGGCAAAACAAAAATTGAACTGAAAAAAATGCATGACAAATAATGTTATATAATTCCTTAAGTTCCTCACATGGTTTCATTCAAGTCATGGAAACCACATGTAAAAAAATTAATTTGTAATTTAAAGTTAATCAAAAAGGAAAAAACCTTCATCAACAATAAATTATCTTTATATTTGGACAATTTGGGGTGTACATACCAATGTTGGGCATGTATCATTTTTTTGATACTTGTCGGATTTGGTTTTCACAAAATAGATTACAAAAGGTTTTGGTTCTCTTTTTTTTTTCTTAAATGATTTCTACATTAGGTCAAAGTATTAATATTTTTATGAAACAAATTTAACTAATTCTCATGATGCCAATTTTCATAAATTTGAGAACAACCAATTGTCATTTGGTGGTTCTCACCAACTAGTAATTTTTTTCAAATAAAAAATAAAATAAAAATTACAAATGAATTATTGATTTTTTTCTTTTCCTTAAAAATTAAAAAAATCATAGTTATCCATAAACTAAGGAAAACACAACCCTTGAACCTTGAGTTTGGTCATACATGGGGTGAAATTCAAAAAACCTTGCAAAAAAAAAAACCATTGACATTAAAGGGGGGGGGAAGGGTGGGGGGGGTGGGGTTTGAAACACACAAAATTGAGTTTCATCTTATATTTCCCTTTTCATGAACACCTCCATTGTTGCTAAATATATTTTCAATGCTCTCAATAATATAATTATTATAATTAGTTCAAACGTTTTGCATTAATTGCACAACCTTGTTTAACAATTGTGCATTAAACCTTATACATTGTACCCTGAGAACTTGACATAGGTAACGGTTTTTACCTCACCTAGATCATAGTATTTCTATTTATTTTTGGATTCAATTTTCATTCATTTGGTTTTCATAGGAGTGAAAACATGTGATCACGGCTTCAATCAAGGTATCACTAAAAATGATATCTTGAAAGTTTCAAATAGGGATAATTGGGTGATAATCGAGTGATACCCAAAGGCATTTTTGATACCCACCCAACACTAGTACATACTACTATAGTAAGTTGTTAAGGTTGATTGATAATAAATGTTTTTTGTGGAGCGTATATTAGAGAAGGTATTTTTATTGAAACTCTTCCTCCTTGCTTTTGATTATGTCCTTTTGATGTTGCTATTCTTTGGTAGCATGCTTAAATTCCATAAATGTTTGCAAAAATAAACAAAGCATGAACACCAAGCAAATTAGAGATACAATATTTGGGATCCTTTATATAAAAGTTTCAAATTTACCAACCTTTAACAAAAGCCCTTAATAGATACATGTGCACAAAGAACATATGTTAAACCTTATGTAATTTTTTATGTCACTATCACATTCCCATACACCTTCTAGTACATCATTAAAAAAATAAATTAAATGGTGACACCTTAATGCTTTGCTTTTGGACTCATTTGACATGAGTTTATTGGCTTTTCAATCTTGCATCAAATGATGTTATGCCCACATGGAAACCCTGCACAACAATGGAACCATGAATTTCATATCAATTGGCAAGTAGGTCATTAAAAATGTTATCAATTCTATAATTCTACTATGAGCTATCACAAGTGGGAATGTTTCAAGAGGTTCATGAATTATATTATGTTGAATGGAATTTGGATTTATGAGTTTATGGTGATAATATGATATATCAAAAGGCAATTCAACAAAACATAGACTTATGTGGCCCTTAAGCTCACCAACAATAAAATCTTCAAGAGGTGGTTCTTTAGGTGGGGGAAATTCCATATTTTGAAAACACCTTTTATGTTCATAGTGGAAAAAGCGGAGTCTAATTTTTGTCCATTTTATTCACACATGAAAATAACCTTAATTAGATTCAAAAGTGAATTTTTTTTCATTTAACATGCTTTCCCAATTTAGGCATCCTTCTATTTGAAAATAATACATCAAAATTACCCACAACATATTCCCCATGATGAATGACATGGTCAACTTGTTATGGGAGAGAACAACCCAACACACCATAGTAATTAGGATTTTCCATGATGTGATAATGCATAACCAACTCCAAGCACACCAAAGTTTTAAGCTTATTAATGATATTAACATTGTTAAAAGCTTAATATATTTTTAAAATATAAAATAGGCAAATAACCTAAGTATGAATGGACAAATGAATTTATTTAAAGAGGCATAACAATTCCTTCACATGAAGAGATACATCCATCATGGAAAAGCAATCATGTTCCACTCCATATCACTTAAACTGATATAATTGGATGTATCACATGTGTAATTTTTTAGGTTTTGAACCTAATTGTCAATTTTGATTATGATATGATATTATTCCTATGAATGAATGACCATTTGTCATCTATTGAATGTTATAGTTAGAGGGAAAATTGGAAACACAAACACAATTGCACATACCAAAGTTTCAATTGTTATTTATAGATCAAATTGTTTTTCAAAGAATTTTACTCAATTATTTTTCAACTTTGGGTGAATTTCTTTTAACAAACATCAAAAGGTCTAATTTCCAAACATTCAAAAAGTTGTACACCTTCAAGCAATAAATTCCACATTGTTGTTAAACAAACAAATTTTTTTCCAATTTTTATTTTTAGAAATGTTTTTTGAGTTAATATCCAATGCTAATCAACTACATATTTTCCAAGTCCAAACCTTATAGTGTTGTTCCTTCACGATTCATGGGGAGAATACAAGATCTACCATAAGCAAATCACATACCAACATTCTTTTACAATTGTTTTTTTGCTTGGCTTAGGGCATGTTTGTGTCAAGCATAACAAATTCCAATGGAGGATTTTCATTTGCATTGATCTCCATAAAAAAAATTGCAACTTCATGGATGTATCTTGTGAAACAAAGTGAAGGAACCGAGGTCAACCACAAGAGAGTTAAATAGTTTGAGGCACCATGGTCAAAAATGAATTTTGTGACCATATTTGTAGCTTCAAATTTGTCATGGAGAGAGAAGGGTCAAAAACACACCTTAGGTAGGAAGCTCGAGTGCATTCTTATAAGTTTGTAATAAAATCAAATTTTTTGGTCCACTAATTGTTTCAATTTGATACCCTCATTGTTACAACTTGATATATCACATCTAGAAAATAAAAATAAAGTTGAACATCAACAAAATGTAACAAGAAATAAAACCTATACAATCAAAGAAGCAATAGACATATTTGGATTTGGAGTTACATTTTTGAAGAAAATTTATAAAAATGTCCGATTAATTACAGAAAGCATGTGAAGGTAGTGTTGTGGTGAGACTTTTGACTTTGTTGGCATTTGCGAACTAATCGTTGAACACTAACTATTGAACATTCCAAAATTTCAATTTCTTCAAGCATCTTGGTTACATAGGTATGATGACAACGATAAGCAAAGGGGTCAGAAGAAGAAGAAGTCATAATGTCTTCATTGATTTGTTGACAACAATTCCAAGCAACCAAATTGACTATCATGCTCTTTAGTCTACTAATCAAACACACAAAGTTTTTTTCCCACTTTCCATGAATGTAATAAATATGTACAATAATAGTACACACTTCTGCAAGAAGCCAACTCTGGAAATCCTAAAACTTTGGAAGTCAAGAAAACAAAGTGCCAGGAGCAATGCTATGTCACCCCCTGTGTTAGCCAAAGTTCCCCTCATCCCCATTCCCTTGCGTGTTCTCCTAGAAAAACCCAACAAAAAAAACAAAAAACAAAACCCTAAAGAAAGGGCAGACCGTGAAGACTTAAAAATAACGGTCTGCATACGCACTTCACTTGACCGCGCGCGCGCGCCTATCGACCATGTGCTCACCTAACCCCCGCGCTCATCGACCGCGTGCTCGAGTCAGACCGGCGGGGGCGGGTCCCAAAACCTTGCGCTGAGCTTAAGAAAACCCTATGACCGGGATTTCGCGAAGCTCTTGCAAGAACGGGAATCTTCCCTGAGGTACTGGAATCTTTTCCTCGGGGCAAGGGGGTGGGGGTTTCGTTGGAGAATGGGCTTTTTTGGTTGGGTATTTTCCATAGGCTTGAATGTGTGTTGTTGCGTGCGTGATACTTCATCGCTCCTTTCATGCACGCAATTGACGAGATGACCGAAGAAGGCGTGGGTGGTTAACAGCCTCGCTTATTTTATAGTTGTGGTATGTGTTTCGTGTGCCCGCCTTTTTAGTCCTATTCGGCTTCTGCTAGCGTGAAAATTTGTTGCAAGTTTAGGGATGGAGTGTCTGGTTGAGATAGAGATAAGCGTGCTCCTCTGGCTG
>Ga0209208_10013039_pt1 | contig 10442 bp, 4 predicted proteins | sample S1TSphfallax_3_FD_187694 | JGI IMG/M metagenome (GOLD analysis project Ga0209208, IMG submission 187694) | Host-associated microbial communities from peat moss isolated from Minnesota, USA - S1T2_Fd - Sphagnum fallax MG (SPAdes) (version 2) | ecosystem: Host-associated > Plants > Peat moss >... | reverse complement strand
AGAGTTCTATGGTGGTATTAGTGTGTACCTTGAATACTGTCATACATTATATAGTGAACTATTAGTGGAGAGGTAACTACGTAACAATAGGACATTCATGTCCACCTATATACCATCCGACGCGCGCAGGCTCAAAATAATTATGTTTATTTGTGTTACGGCCACAAAAGGTTCAGTGAGATTCTGAGTTTGAGCTTTTTCTTAGTTTGAGTAGTATAATACAAGTACTTGGTCTTTTCGCGATCACAGAGAGTTTTGTGACTTTTCAAATTAGTGAAGTCAGCTAATAAATTTCTTCTAAATGTTTTAATGAGGTGCAATTCCTTATTCACTTTGTTTTTTGTTAAGTTAGTATATCATAAGTACGTAGCCTTGTGGTTGCTAAAGAGCTTTCCTAGTACTTTACTTCTTTTACGAGCACAATAGCTTATACTAAAGTATTAGTTTGAAGCACTAATGATGCCTTTTGGCTTTTGCTAATTTCTAATAACTTTGATTTTCAGGTTTAAAGCTAAGCTAACAGTAATTTAAATATTTGTGTCTTATTTTAATAAGTTATTATTTTGATAAATTTAGAGAATTACATTTTGTTAAAGTTCAAAGTAGGTATTTGTTTTTAGCCTCCCAATCGAGTGCCAGCAGGCGTGGTTAGACTATTCGCTATGCTTAGCTTATCGCAATAAAATGTTATTAAATTTATGCTCCGTATTACCGGTAAAATGGGCTTTACAGAGACCTTTTATTTTTAGTTTTAACTAGGTTTAAAACAAGGATTAGATACCCTTTTATGACTATTGAAATTTCTTATGATAAGTAGAATAAAAATTTAACAAATTTGGCGGTGGTAAAAGAGCTCAGAGAAACCTGTTTATTAATTGGAGGGTCCACCATTAGACTTTCTTAATACATTTGTTACCCGTATGTCTGTTTAGGATATCGTTAGATCTTTGTCCGTTATTAGTTTTCAACAACAACAATTCAGGTTATATAGGGATATTATTAAGGTACTTATGGGTTGCATAAAAAACTTTAATAGTAATGATCTTAAAATTCATTTAATAAGTATTTGACAGTAAGCTATTTTGAGTATTTGCTGAAACTCATTTTTGCCAAGTACAAATCGCCCGTCACCTCTATTACAAAATAAATTGAGTAAGTCGTAACAAAGTAGGCTAGCTGGAAGGGTAGCCTGAAAACATAGCTGAATTAGTTTATTTTAAAATACGTAACTTGTAATTATGTGATGCTTTTAGCATTTAGCTACTTAGTTTGTGTATGCAATAGTATGATGTGTACGTTTAGTTTTGGGTTAAAAAGAACAAATTGATTTTGTTTGCATAGCTTTCTACCGAGTCTTTATAGTATATAAAGTATTTTAGTTTGTCATTCTAATAGTCTAGATTGTTCTAGTAAAGATTTATTATTCAAATTCACTCTAGTTTTTCTGTTTAACAATAAATTTAAATAATTTGTAACACGAAGTATCTTAACGAAACCTAGTTTCACTAATTTTCTTATCAGATTTTTGTTTAATCGTTTATAAGTGTTTTTTTACTACCTTTTGTATTATGATCTTACTAGAAATTACTACTATTTATTGTTTCCCGAAAGCAAAAGATCTACTTTTTTATTCGAGTTGCTGTAGCATTAGTAATTTTAAGAAACTGTAGTTATTACAAGTTTGTCGATTTTGCTTATACCTGGTTAAACTGTGTCTCAATGTATAAAACTATTATGTTTTCATATACAAAGCACAAGGTTAAGCTATGTGCTTATAGTGTTTTAATTCTATTCCCTATCTAATGTAAGGTTTTAAAGTGACCTGTATTTTTTTGTTGTTATAACTTCATAGTTTTTTATCTTAATCTTTTTTATTCACACTCAGAACAGTTTATTTCTTTTTAATTCCTTTAAAGTAACTATAATGTAAGAATTATTAAAAATTGTTTATTAAAAATTGTTTATGTTTTAATCTAAAAAATCAGAATTCGGCTAGTAAGCTTTGCGACTGTTTATTAAAAACATAGCTCTATGAATTATGTAGAGTGACTTCTGCCAATTGACTTTATAGTTTAACGGCCGCAGTACACTGACTGTGCAAAGGTAGCGTAATGAAGTTTTCTTAATAAGAAATCTGTTCAAAGAATGTAACGCAAAGCATCTATTGATTTTTTAAGTACTTTAACTTAAAATGTGAGTGAAAATTCTCATTCTATCTAAAAAGACGAGAAGACCCCATAAAACTTAATTTAATTCTTATTATTATAATTCTAAAATTTAAATGGGGACTTTTGAGTACAAAAATAACTCTATTTTCTTATATTTGACCTAGTTTTTTATTTGCTGAGAAGCTACTTTGGGGATAACAGGGTAAAACGATTGGAGAGTTCTTATCGATAATCGTGATTACTACCTCGATGTTGGATTATCTTATCTATCAAGATGTAGCAGCTTGATAAGTTAGTCTGTTCGACTATTAATAAGTTACATGATCTGAGTTTAAACCGTTGCAAGACAGGTTGGATTTTATCTTTTACCATTTTTCCTTTTTAGTACGAAAGGAATCAAAGGATTTAATCATTAACGATTGTTTAGTATAACAATTACTGTAGACTGTAAATCTAAAAATGCTTTTATTTAGCAGCAATCAACAATGTTTGTACTTTTTAATAGCCTAGTTTTTATTTTGACTCTTTTTTGGTTTATCTCCTCAGATTTTTTTGTTAAGTCTACTCGATTTTCTTCCCTTACTTCAAACTTGAGAAAAGTTCTTAAGCAAGTTTTGTCTTACAATTCCTCTTTTTGAGTTATCTATTTGCTTTTCGTTACTTTATTTTTAGCAAATCTTACGGGTAATATTCCACTAAGTTCTATTCCTACTCTTTTTTACTCTCAAACCCTTACTCTTTCTCTTCTCTTTTGAGTTCCTATTATAGTGTGTGTGTCTTTCAGACAGCTTAAATCTTTTCTAGCCCATATGCTACCCTACGGCTCTCCAGTGGGTTTAATATTATTTTTACCCTTAATTGAAATCTTTTCTCAGCTGATTCGTCCCTTTACTCTAATGATTCGTTTAAGAACAAACTTATCAAGAGGTCATATTATACTTTATATTTTCTCCTATTTTACTATTTTGTCTGATGCATTATCTGTTGTGATTGTTCCTGCTATTACTATTCTATTTATTCTAGAGATTTGCATTTCTATACTACAAGCTTATATTTTCGTTACTTTAATTAGCTTGTATATTGTTGAGACTGTGTAGTTATACTTTTAAGGGTTAATACGATAAACTTAGTCTATGAAACTTTTAATTTTAAAGTGTCTTCCTTAAGGCTTAACCTATTTTGACGTTTTGGCAGAAATTGTATGCATGTGACTTAGGATCACAATATTCCTTCATGGAAATCGTCTCAAAATGTTACCTGCTACTGTGTCAGAATAAAATGAGTTATGTTGATGTCATAAACTATACCCTTTTAAGGTCAGTTGCTTATTTTTATAAAAGGATAAACTAATCAAAGTTAGAAGGTTCATACCCTTTTCATAGCCAAACCGAGCTTCCTTTTAAAGCTTATCTCTTAAAGAGTTTGACATGCCTACAAGCTACAAATGCCCTAGACCTCACTTTTGTCTGTACCCAAAATCGCCTGGATCTACCTGGTTAGTTTTAGGTGCCTATGTGGTTTTTCGGCTCTTTTCTTTATGTTTTTAGCTTAATTTTTATGTTTGAGCTGGAGGATCTACCTGTTTTTAGTTTTTCAATGGCTACGTTTCTTAAAATCAAAATAATAAGACGTTTTTGAACACCCCCTCCATGCCGTGAAAAAGCCTCGTGAAGTCCATAAATTGCTACCTTAGCTTGTTTTTCACATACCATGAAAAAACGCAAAAACTCATAGTAAATTGTAAACACACCCTACCTACCTTTTTTATTTTAAACTACTATTAGCTCTCTAAATTTGCTAACTATGACTTAATTCATAAAACTTGTAAAATCAAGTAGTTTTGCCTCCCCCCCCCGAGGTGGGTCCATCACGAGATCTTGATAGAGGTCTGCAATGCTTAGCAGTATAATTTCTAAATTTTCCTATCTTGTAAATAAGTTACCTAATACGCTTGTGATGCTGATTTTTAAAGTGGTTGGTTTGACAGCCCCCATAATTTTACTTTAATTTTCAGGATTCTGCCTTCCTTGACCAAATAAAGACCTGTGCTAGGTGTCGGAGATTTGCACGGGCAAAGTTTTTCATCTAAAGGTTTTATCTCTTTAATTAAACCTGAGTGGCGTATGATTGGTTCAAATTACCTGCCATTTAAACCTCTTACTATTAAGTGCTATTTTTAAGCAAACTTAGTTTCTGTAGTAATGTTTAATAAATTGGACTTTAACCTGGTTTTCTTTTCGAGTTTCTTTTGACCCACTTTAGATAAAAGAAAACACGGAATTCAGCTAACCCCCCGAGCTGTCTGTCCCACTGAATCTCAATCTCTAAGAAAGTTTGATTTTCTTTAAAATACTTTTTGTTAGGGCTATTCGCCTGGCCTTTTTCTTGCGTGATCTAACAATAGAAAACTTTCGTTTTGGACTTATCATCCTCTCGAATTCGACAATTAGTGTGGTTCTGATGGACAGCTCTCCCACTGTTTTATTATATGACACACACGCAAATCTTTAAATTTTTATAGACACAACAACTAAAAGATAATCAACACATAGCTAAACTCAAGTAAGACTAGCTCTGTTTATCACTAGACTGTATAGTTATTGGAATGGAGCTTCTTACGTAGTCAAATCTATCCCTATAACACTTTTATTTTTTGAGATAATATTTTGAGCAAATTACTAAGACAAGACTTTCGCAGCTCGCCAAGCTGTTTTGGGTAGTCTTAAAAACGTTCTAATAGTAATCATTATTTAAAAGTCTGTTATATTTAAAGGGTAATAAAACATTTTGTTTTCTATTGATTAGACTGCGTAGCACCTATACAGAATTTTGAGCCATCCTCATACTATAAAGGATATAACTGAAATCGACTCTAAGAGCTAGGCCGTTCGGGAAATTTGTAAAGTATGACCCTTACAGAGCAACCGTGCCACTTTTTGCCAGAACACCAGCCCTTTTTTTGACTTAGTATCTAGCCCTTAGCTTACATATTAATCTCAATCATAAGCAAGCTTCCACTAGGAAAAAGTGCTCCATTGTTGTCCTTGGCGTTTCTAGTTTTAGAGCTTCCAATACGCGGGTAGTGCGTTTCAGTATATTTAATATAGCCTCTGACTTGGTTTGATAATATCTAGTGTTTAAATAAAGGACAAAAGAGATTCTCTCTTCTGCCCTGTTCTAGGTCTCCCACTTCGAGATATGTTGTTGGATTTATAAACATTGTTTTAGATGACTTTGATCTGCTATGCTCACCCACTCTTTAGGCATAAAAATTAGTAAACTCTTTTCTTTATCATATATAAAGGTATAATTGAAGTGTCCGAATCACAGCCGGTTTCGGAAGATGGTGATCGAATGGGCTTTGATCCTTACCCGGTCAAGGTCTCCAGAGTATAGTAAGTTGAAGAAACATTAAAACCTTGTTTATAAATCAGTTTTTAATTCCTTGAAGAGTCATATACTCAGGATTAAAAATCACCAAATTATACGTTGTCTCTTGGTCTATAATTAATTTAAAGCAAGCTTGCGTATAAGGTAAGGTAATAAAGCAGTGTTGTGTAGATCCCACTTTAATATGACTCTACCTCGATAAATTCTACCGGACCCCGTTAGGCTTTTCTTTTTCTTTGGACCTGATTGTGAAAGTTAGAAATAAGAGGATTGTTGGATCAGACGGCATTAGTTACTGTTTGGGTTAACCAAATAAGTGCAAATGCGTCCACGAGTAGACTCGTGCAGCGGAGCTCATGATAATGAGTAAACCCTGAAAATGTCTCCCCCCTTTTTGTACCTTCAAATTTGTTTTGTATGATTTTGAATTAGTGGTATGAAAACTTTAAGCATAAAAAATTCTAATAACTTTGTTTTTATTGTTTCTTTATAAAAATTTAACATAATATCATTGTTTTTGTCTTTTTGCTTTTTGTATTAGTTTTTGCTACAATATGTCTGAGTATGTGCATTTTCTATTACATTAAGTCTGGATTTAACCGTCCTATGTGCTTATCGCCCTGGGGTTATGCTTGGGTAAACTTCACTGAGCGCCTGGATCTACCTGGCATTCAGTGTTTGCCTAAATGGCCCTAAAGGCCCCCTAGCATAACTTTTAGGGGGGGGGAGGCCCTTTCAGTTCCGTTGAAAATTTCCAACTTTCCTTTTATTTTTAATTTTCCTTTCAGGTTGTTTCTTTTTCTTTATTTATGGGACATTAAAGTGGGTCGAGGACCATTCTAACGCTCGATTGCTAAAATGGCATGGAGGGGGTTCGCCCCCCCTCCTCGTCTTACTTTAGTAAATAAGAAAAAAAAATAGTAAGGTGAATCTACGCTTAGTGGGTTTAGGTTTAATTAGGCTAATCTGAGTCTGGCTTCAAATGCCCTTAATGAAAAGAAAATGTATAGGGCATATAAGCTTAGATTAAGGCCTATAAACCTCGTCCTACAAGCTGTGATTGCCAATTTCTATGAATAGCATACAGCCTTATATTTATCAAGGCTTAGAGTGGTTAATTAATACGAGGCTAACCAAGCTGCATACCTTACCTGGGTTACTGTACGAATAGTAAAAAACTTATGGAGAGGGAGCGGGTAATGATAGCGACCTTAAAGTTACTATGAGTGGTATGTGGTTAGGTAGCAACTTAGCTGAGTATAGTACCTTTCCTTAGGTATAGAGTTCTATGGTGGTATTAGTGTGTACCTTGAATACTGTCATACATTATATAGTGAACTATTAGTGGAGAGGTAACTACGTAACAATAGGACATTCATGTCCACCTATATACCATCCGACGCGCGCGCTAGTCTTAGTGTAACTAAAACACGCAAAGCTTACACCTTTGAGATATTTAATTAAGTAGATTAGAAACCAGCGATTGGTTGTAAATCGCGTTACATTATTTTACGCTTGTAGTATATACCCTATTACGTATGATTTCCACTCATGAAAGCTTATTAACTTAAGCATGCGTATTTATAAATCGTGTTTTTTCTAGCCCCTCAATCTTTTATTTTTACTATAGTTTATTTTTTTTTAACTGTTGTTATGTTCTGTTCTGACAGGTTTTTTGTGTTCTGATCTGTTATAGAGCTAAGAACTCTAGTTTTTATAGGAATTTCTTATTCTTCTTTTAAGAATAATTTTTCTAGTTTGCTGTTGTTTTTTATTGTTCAAGCCATTGCAGCTTTCAGCCTTCTTGTTTTTTATTGTTCAAGCCATTGCATTGGGTTTACTTTAGCTTTTTTACTTAAGCTTTCTATATTCCCTTTTTATTTTTGGTATCTTAACATCGTTTATAGTTTTCCTAATTTTATTTTATTTTTTTCCAGTACTTTTTTTAAACTCCCCCCACTAATCCTTTTGATTACTTTTTTTACTTTGTTTAATTTGTACCTACTCCTGTTTGCTGTTGTTTTTACTTTACTTACTGGCGGTTTGGTTATAGTTTTCTCAAACGATTTACGTTTTATTATTTTGGGTTCTTCGGTAGCCAACAACTCTTGATTTATTGTATCCCAATTATCTGGGACTTTTGTTTTTATTTTATTTTTCGTGAATTATTCTTTATTTTTGTATTTCTTGATGATAGATCTCAAGTCTTTATCAACTGGAAGCTCTGTAAATAATTCTCTAAGCACCCTTTCTCTTTTAAGGTTAGTAGTTTTAGCAGGTTTACCTCCGTTTCCTGTCTTTTTTGTCAAAATGTTTACTATTTTGCTCATAGTTACTATTTTTAATAGATCTGTTTTTCTGTTTTTTATTATAGTCAGTAATGTCTTAGTTCTATTAGGTTACCTTAAGTTTACTTTTTCTTGCTTAATAAATCAGTATAATTTTCCCTCACACATCTTTTTAAACTAATGTTTATTTTTATAAAAAGTGTTATTTTAATGTTAAAATTTAAGTCTTCAAAACTTAAGATATCTTATATAGGTACGCTTTGAGTTTTATGCTCTTATTAAATGTTTCTTGAATTGTTCATTGTCTATTGATTCTTTTATCTGTAGCTTTTTTTACTTTATTTGAACGCAAGGTAATAGGGTTATTCCATAACCGTGTTGGACCAAACAAAGTTTCTTTCATCGGTTTAGTGCAGCCTCTTTTAGATGCGTTTAAACTTTTGACAAAGCAAAGCTTAACTCCTCTGCGTTCAAATAAACTAGTTTATAACTTATCCCCTCAGCTTTCTCTTCTTTTAGCTGTTTTTACATGACTTACTATGCCTTTATCTTGTGTCTTTATTTCTCTAAATTATTCTTTCTTAATGTTTTTTTGTATTGGTTCTGTGATAGTGTTTGCAGTTTTACTTTCTGGATGGTCTTCCAATTCTAAATATTCTTTAATTGGAAGTCTTCGCTCGATTGCTCAGTCAATTTCTTATGAAGCGGTTTTGAGAACTATTGTAGTTCTTTTTGTTTTTTACGCATTTTCTTACTCTATTTCAAGATTTTTTAACTTCTCTTCTCTTCTTACTTTTTTCTTATTTCCTATTTGATTTGTTTGTATTTTAGCTGAGACTCACCGTGCCCCTTTTGATTTTAGAGAGAGAGAGTCTGAACTTGTTTCAGGTTTTAATACAGAGTACTCTGGAGCCTACTTCGCTTTTCTTTTCCTGTCAGAGTACACTATGCTTCTTTACGCATGTTTTCTTATAGCTTATTTGTTTTTTTCAGAATTTATGATTTTTTCTACTCCAAGAATTATCATGGTTTCTGTGTTTAGCTTAGTTATTTCTTATCTTTTTGTTTGGGTTCGTATTACTTACTGTCGTTTTCGATATGATCTCTTAATGATAGCCGCATGGAAAACTCTTCTTCCAATTACTCTTATGTTTTTTATAGCTGTTTCTATTTTTTGCTTTTTGATTTAGCAATGTCATTTCGTAAGACTCATCCTTTAATCAAGATTGTTAATGGAACTTTAATTGATTTACCCGCTCCAGCTAACTTATCTATCAACTGAAATTATGGGTCTCTTTTAGGTTTAGTTCTTATTATTCAGTTAGTCAGTGGTATTGTTTTGGCCACTCGTTTTTCAGGCCACGTAGACTTGTCTTTTGATTCTGTTATTAGACTTTACCAAGATTCTGGATACGGCTGGCTAATTCGTCTTATTCACTCTACAGGAGCTTCTTTTTTCTTTTTATTTATTTACTTGCATATTGGACGTAATTTGTATTATGGTTCTTATATTTACACTGAGTTGTGAAACGTAGGTGTTTTAATTTATCTGATTCTTATGGGTACCGCTTTTTTAGGTTATGTTCTTCCTTGGGGTCAAATGTCTTATTGAGCAGCTACTGTTATTACTAATCTCCTCTCTGCGGTTCCTTATGTAGGGAAAGTAGTTGTAGAGTGAGTGTGAGGAGGGTTTGCAGTTTCTAATCCTACTCTTACTCGTTTCTTTGCCTTACATTATTTACTTCCATTTGTAATTGCAGCCTTAGCAGTGATTCATATTTTTTTCCTTCATTTAGAAGGTAGCTCTAATCCTCTTGGTGTCTCTTCATCTACTAATAAAGTTGCTTTTCACTACTACTATTCTGTTAAAGACCTGTACATTTATTTCGTTAGTCTATTTTTATTCATGATTTTCACTTTAAAGTACGGTTATGTTTTTATAGATGCTGAAAACTGAATTCCAGCTAATGTTTTAGTTACCCCTAACCATATTCAACCTGAGTGATATTTTTTATTTGCTTATGCTATTTTGCGTTCTATTCCTAATAAGTTAGGGGGGGTTGTTGGTTTGCTTATAGCTGTTTTAGTTTTATTTGCTTTCACATTGACTAGATCTAACTTAATCTTTAGAGGTTATTTTTATTCTCCTATTTCTCGATTACTATTCTGGTTTTTTGTTTCTGATTTTTTCTTGCTAACCTGACTCGGTAGGTGTCCTGCAGAGAGTCCTTATGTAGAAGTAGCTTTAGCAAGAACAGTGGTTTACTTTGTTTTAGTTCTTCTCTGTTTAGTTTTTCCTTCTTACTCTTCCTACATTTATTCTAAGTCTTCTAATTAGCTTTAATTATACCCGCAACGATCTGGCAGAAACATATGCATAAGATTTAAGCTCTTACTATACTATTATTAGTGATCGTTTGTTTTACGTTCAAAGAACGTAGCATAGTATATTGTTTCTAGTTTGGGACTAGATGGTGTCTTTTTTAGATCGTTCTTAAAGCTACAAATGCCCTAGACCTCACTTTTGTCTGTACCCAAAATCGCCTGGATCTACCTGGTTAGTTTTAGGTGCCTATGTGGTTTTTCGGCTCTTTTC
>Ga0209208_10013035_pt1 | contig 10443 bp, 9 predicted proteins | sample S1TSphfallax_3_FD_187694 | JGI IMG/M metagenome (GOLD analysis project Ga0209208, IMG submission 187694) | Host-associated microbial communities from peat moss isolated from Minnesota, USA - S1T2_Fd - Sphagnum fallax MG (SPAdes) (version 2) | ecosystem: Host-associated > Plants > Peat moss >... | reverse complement strand
CATAATTTCCTTAACAGTTTTTTAAATTTTGCATTAAGAAAAAATTCAAAATCAAACCTTTTGCTGGTCTACAAGACAGTGAAGATGCGTACCTTCCTCACCTATCTCAAAAAAAAAAAAAAAACATAATTTTTTTTTCTTTTGCTCATATCACAAGCACATAAAAAAAATGATCAACATACAATGGGTTCAACAGGCATTTAGGGGTTAAAACATTTATGATATAGGCTCAAACATAGTGACAAACATGTTGAACCAAATGGATATGTTGTTCATTGGACCCATAATAGAAGCTAGACAATTAATTTCATTAACAACATATTTATCATTTGACTCTCAAATGAAAGCACACAGTTTTGAATTGACTGCACCGAATAATTTCCATCTTCATTGTAACTTACACCCTTCTATCTCGCATATGGAATGCTAGAATAACAGAAAGTGCAATTTTGTGAGTTGTCAAACTCTTTGCTAGACACATTTGCTAGGATATGTGCTATGGTGATTTGTTCTCAACATTGTTGCAATAGGTTGCTGGGAGTATGAATTTGATGTGTTTGATGAGGCATCATACAATTGCCCATTTTCCATTTCAATGGCCTCCCTAATGTCACACACCACTTCTGTCATGGTCGGTCTATTTGCACTGTATGGTTCAATGCTCCGCATTGCTGTTTCTGCTACCTTCCACATGCTCTCCACATTGTAATTGTTGCCCAATGCCTGATCAACTATAGGCTGGAGAATCCCTGATTGTAGGAATGGCCTCACCTGCAAAAAGACTTCATTTTTTAACTCTAACAAGATGGAAAGAATTGAGATGATCCATTTTGTTACATCAAATAGGGTTAAAGTAGCACATGGAGGATATGGTAACTCTAATATTTATTCTAGTTTTCAATTATTAAAAATATTTGAAAACTTGTTGGTCTGAAAACCGTAGTGTCAATACCAAGTCTTAAAAAACTTTGTTGAATGAAATTTTGGTACGAAATAAGTGATTTTCATTGCTTACTTATAAATGATTAAAAGAAAATGGACTTTCTAACAACGAAAATTAGTACCCAGAACCAGATCATTGTGATTTTGGCAGGGTTAAATCTCATGAAACAAGATCTTGTAGGTGAAGACAACCATACCCATACACCTATGTTCCATTGATTCTCATGGCGGAATGATGTATCAATAGGCTGGCGCCCACAAATCAATTCCAATAATACCACTCCAAAGCTGAAGACGTCACTTTTGTCTGTTAATTGTTGTTTTGCATAGTATCTGGGTAGAACCAACTTGATCAGTAGCAATCGTGGTTATGTCCAACAAAAACTAGAATTTGGTATAGATACCCTAACAACTCAAGACATTTCATTTTCATAAAACTCTTCAAGCTGCTGAAAGACAATTAGACAATTAGACAATTAGACAAAAAGACCACAACATTAGACAATTAGACAAAACAAGATACATTCTTGACTTAGCTCTAGGTCATAAGGAATTAAGTTGTATGCTTAGTTTGAATTATCTATTAAAAAAAGAGCTGTCAAGGGAAAATGATGATACATACTCAGGGTCAAGGTAACCTGCTGTGCCTTTAACCAATGTGGAGATGTGAGAGACACCCTCTTCCATTGTAATTTTTGAAAGTCCAAAATCAGCCACTTTAGCAACCATATCTGTTGAAAGAAGGATATTGCTACTCTTTACATCACGATGGATGATGGGATGCTTGCAACTTTTGTGTAAGTATTCTAGTCCTGCAGCAAACACATGGTCAAATGACATAAATAACATTGGAGATCAAACATTAATCTAGATGTATTCGGGTTCAAAGATATAGGATCATAAAAGATGCATTTTGAAAGTTGCTTCCAAATCGAAAACCTTTTAACAATTACAAACTCATGTGCTTCAAAAGTAAAACAAGCTTCAATAGTAGAGGTTATGATTTTCTCAACCTTGGGCAGCATTAAGAGCAATGTTAAGTCGAGTTTTCCAATTAAGTGGATTTTCCAATGCCCTTTCAGTACCTGAAATATGAAAAACCATTTAACACACTGAAAAAAACATGGATTGATGTCCACAAAACAATAAATTGTTCAAATACTTCAAATCTGTAGCACTTGGAACATCAACATCAACTTAATATAATGTATTTTCCACACTTCGGTGACCAAAAATGGTTAGATTCATGAATCTTACCATAAAGACTTTCACGTAAAGTTCCATTTGGCATATACTCATAGATCAAAATTCGCTCCTTATCTTGTTGGCAATACCCAATTAAAGACACCAAATTCTTATGGTGCACTGTAGATAAAAGATCAACCTACAAAATAATAAAATTACATTCTATGGCTTAAAGCTTTTTTTTAAAATGCCACATTACAATGTAATTTCAATAACAACTACATACAAAAAGTAGTTGATCAAAGATTGCACTGAAAATTTGTGCAATTCTCATGTTTAAGAATATTTCATTAATAATTGCTACAGATTTAAGAGAATTAGTTGTTCAACAATATTATATTGAATAGCAGCTTGAAAACGTTCTGCAGCATCAAAAGTATGTGGCAAACTGCATTGTACCTCATTGAAAAACTCTACTGCCCCTTGATGTGAAGTGGTAGACAACCTCTTAACTGCCACCTCTAATCCATTAGGTTGTCTTCCATAATGCACAAGACCAAAACCACCTTTTCCAAGGAGCTTCTCGAAATTGTTTGTCATAGCTGTCACCTCTTCTAGAGAGTATTCTCGTACAACTTGTGGCCCACCGTGGTATTCCAATTCTCGGTGTCTAAGCAAACCTACCCATGAGATATAGAACAAAACATTAGTTTGTTACAACTCTTCAAACCATCATACATTAACTACTTGCATTTGGCACACTTGCATTTCATTGCACATGAACTCAGCATCACATCTACCTAGGTGTGATGGTTGACCTGTATTAAATCTTGAAGTGGTCATGCAATAAGAGCAAATCTATGTTCAAAGTTGTTTCATGCCCTTCATTTCAAGAGGATTTAGTCAAATGTCTAATGTAACTTCTGAATTCTCCGTGGCAAGTGCCATCAAAACCACAATAACAACACCTGGGGGCTGATGCCCAATCCACTACATCTCTATTACCTTCAAAACCTGTTTAAAAAATACTATCTTTTTCAAATGGTTTAAATTACTTGTGAATCTGTATATGAATTGAGAAAGTTAAAAGAAAAACATGGTGGAAAGTCATTAATTTCATAAACTAGTTCAAATTCCTCACAAATTGTTACAAGAAATGACAAGATCTTGCTATCTAGTAAAATTGGGAACATGGAAAGAAACACCATACCTTCTCTTGATGGTGTGGCTATTGTTGCCATTTCAAGCTTCCCTTGAGAAAAAACTTTTCTTGAGTAACAAGCCAAATAGAGCAGTACTAGAGCAATTGAGATGACCACTAAGGAACCCCCCATTATAGCTCCAATAATGACAGGTAGATTATTCTTGCCATGAACATTATTTCTACCACTTGCTGGTAGACTAGTTGGTGATGATGTTGGAGATTGTAAACAATTTTCCATACTCCCAACGCAATTTAAATATGGATTTCCAGAAGCCCTGATTTTTCAAATAACATCCCACTAGAAAATGTATTAATTACTAAAAAATAATTTCAAATCAAGAACCACTAATTCCAAAAACATTACATGAAAATCTTCACATATTTGTCATGCAATTATATGAATGTATAGTGTTGTCAATTTAATTCACTAAAATAGAAACGTTTGTTTAATATAGCATCATAAACCACCAAACACATCCAATTAAATTTGGATGTGTTTGATGAGATCGTTCAAGTCTCAAGGACAAATTTCCAATTCATCTTTTCGCACTAAAAGGACAAGTGTAGTCTATGCTAAACTTGAAAATACATGTACATTATGGTTTTGACATATGAAAACTCCAAAATAGACCAAAATTTGTCATAGATGCGAAGTTGGTATACTGTGGTCAATTTGTAAAATTGTAACTGTAAACAAGTATTTGTCATTCATATACCTTCAATGCACATCACAACTTGAGAATAAGGATTACTTTTACTTTTACATATGGGTATGATAGCTAAGGAAAAGGTAACTTACTGGAAGGCCACACCTTTCTCGAGAAGGGTCAATGGTATGGATCCGGACAAATTGTTGTTTGATAAATCTCTGTTAACATGAGAAATTTATCATTGCCCATGTACAACTCAAAACATATTCCAAGTTCAAATAAGTCAAATACAAGTGCACACATAAAACAGATATTAAATGCTATGAAGATACCAGTCAAAAAACCATCCAAATAATTATTTAAGGTTTGTAGGAAGGTTAGTACATATACTTACAATTCTTGCAAGGAATTTAAGCTTCCAAGCCATGCAGGAATTGGACCAGAAATTTGATTATTTTGCAATCGTCTGCATAGTTGAAGGTAAACTAATGAGTTTTGGAAGAATATGTATCAAAATGTAGCAGAAAAAATATAGTATTCATAATAAATAAAACAACACCCTACATATACGCAAGTAAAGGAAGTATAATTTACATGTTTGATGACCAATGTTCATGCATCTATTTGCCTTGCTATTTCAAGAAATCAATTTTTATTTTATTTTAATGCTAGTTGGAGTTGTCATGACTTTTGACAATTTCCTTAAATTATGCAACATCTATGGTTACCCTTTTGTGTTGTAACTGATCAATATAGTTTTACCTGAATGTAGGTTTTTTACATTGTGGACTTTTGATGTTGTTTGGTGTATCCACCTTAATTTACCTCACATAATGTACAATGTCTATTGCAAAGCCTTATTGAATTACAAATAAGACAAGGACGGCTATGTGATGCATACCCTAAATGATAAACTTTAAAACAAATGAAACAAAATAGAAAAATGTGATGGGTTGAAAGTTCAAAGGCAAATTTTACTCACAATGATTGAAGATTTGTCAAAGCACTCAGATCAGGGATGGTGCCCCCAAAGGAATTGTTATCTAGCCATCTTGAAACACACCACATACCATGTTGTTAATGATTGGTGATATTGCTTGTACTAAGGTTTCTTGGGCTTTGGCATCTTATGGTTACTTCAATGGGCTTTCAAAGAGGTTACTAAATGTCCATGTCACGTTTATAGTTGTAACATGGACATTTAGTTTTCACATAAGGTTGTGAGGAGTCAACCCCATCCAAAATTCCTAGTAAATTATAAATGTCACCTTTTTTTTGGTTTCTATTGTATATTGATACAATGAAGTTTGTGCTTTAGCAACGTGGACTTCTACAAGGTTACATCTATTGACATCTGTTAACAAACTATGTCATTTCACTAAACTATTAGGTACCAACAAACATTGCCATAGAAAACAATAAATAAGGACATAAGTTTAGCCCCTTACAAAGTAGTGAGCATTGTCAGGTTATTTAGAACCTCTGGTATATCCCCCGTCAAATTATAATCGGAGAGCTTCCTGTCAACAATTCACATCCAAATTAATTAACTATTTGTGAATTATTGTATATAGTATTATCTAACACACTAAAAAAGCTACCCTTTAGAGGCAATCTTTGAACAAGAGGCTGATTACCGATGGCGTCATGAAATAGTTCCCACTCATGTCACTTATTTTGTGAACATTAACTTTGATAAAACTCATCACGTACAAATGCTTGGCTGCCTTCCACTATTGGGGATGCCCTCCAAGGTCTCAACGGAAAAAAATTACAATTGCCATCTAAATTTTCTAAAAGGTGATGAGCATATTATACAGCATTTATAACAAATTTATCATTTAAATTCTCCATAATTTAACAATGTGAATGAACATTCTGGTATATCATATATCTCTAGAATATGGAAATTAGTCTTTCTACCAAAAAAATTCAAAACTAAAAATATCAACCATTGTTCAATAGCAAGGGGTCAGCAAGAAGCAGACAAATTTCACTGGTTGATGCATCACCAAGATGGTGTTTCTGTCTTTTCTTGTTGTAAAAGTTTTATAGGTATCAAGGTTATCATTTGAAGGCAACTAATGAAATGGTATGACTACATATATATTCTCCAATTGAAAGAAGTATTATATAAAACCTCACATCAAAAAGAAAGGGGAAATTTTTCACATACACAGTGGCAATCCTAGGAGACTTGGTGTTGTCACTGCATGTAATCCAATTGTAAGAAGTGTACACACAAGGGTCTCCAGTCCAAGAGGTGAGATTAAGAGTTTCCTTGAAACTCTCAATAGCAAATGCTGCACAACCCGCCAATTCAACACCAAATGACATATAAGTTTTCAGATGCAATCCCAGACACATAAGTTTCTTGTATGCAATTAGGATAGTTTAGAAATATTATCTTTCAAACATAACTGTACCTTGTGACAAAAGCTCACAAATTTGTTTCCCAAAAAAGCTAAAATTTCCCAAATTAAGCTCTATTTCAGAATCATAACAGTTTAAGAGTAACATGCTAGATCTATTGTAAGTAAGTAGCTCTTGGCCCTTAAGATTGTGCCTGCTTATGGGCATGTCTCATCAAAAGGCAATCAGATCAAATGTACTCACTTCTGGACTTGCAACAAAACACCTCCATTTTAAAAAACAGGTGCATCAAATGGATTTGCCGACACCAACAGCAAGCAAACAGCACAGAGCATGTGGAATGGACACCCAAAATTCTATCTTGGTATCTCGATTGACAAAGTTCTAACCAATTGCTACCATAACCATAGTGATGTTGTAGCTGGGGTCACTATACACCCAATTACATAAACCACCACTGCAAAATTCTCCAGGGCTTGCAAGCTCTCAAACATCCACCACCAAAAGTCACATGTGATAGATGCAACACACCGTTAAGAATGACACATTTCTACAATTGCAAGAGCTAGGTTTTAATCAATGTTGGCAGGTTCAGGCTGTGGAGGTCTTAAGTCAGGTAGATTTTGGGATATCCAGACTGCAAGTTCAAAATTTTGCTGAAATCAAAGGCTCTGTCAAACCTCCCCCCAAAAAATCTAAAAAGTATCAGAACCGAAAGTTCCATTCAAGAAGTAGCTAGTAACGTAATGGCTCTGCCTTCTAAATGGCATCCATAAGGACGATGAATATTCAACATATTAAATTGGGAACACATGGTGGTTAGCATGGTGAAGCCCGAGTATATCCTTTAGTTATGCCAAAAACATTTTGATAGTGGACTCCACATGATCTTCAAATGTAGGGATACCAAACTTTGGCCCGTTTCTGGATGCATCACAATTATGTCTCTACCCTGAAGGGCAGAGCCAACAAAATCAAGCACTGGACAACACTGGTCTGTTGGTTTCAATAGCAATGCAAATTGGTGCAGAGTGCAGGAGTCGATGGACTTACCATCTGATGGGAATGTTAGCGATGACATGCTAGTCCAGTCAAACAGCTCATAGGCATTCAAGATGGGCCCAAGAGCAGAATCAGCATGAGGAATCAGTTGAACAAGTTTGGCTGTGTTGTTGAGAGTGACGTTGCTAACAATAATTTCAAGCGTTGAGTACATTAAGCCGCCAGAGAGTTGCAAAACAGAGATGTTAGCAAATTCAAGCTGCTCGTTGACATACAAGTCGAAGATTCGAGATTGGTTAACTGCTTGTGGATCGATCTCCGCGAAGTAGAACGCCAGGTAATAGTCCCTGTTGGAGAATTCTAGTCTGACGTGGGTCATGTTGAGCGTTAGGGTTTGTCCCCGCGCATAAGTCTCGGCAGTTTGCATCACTTTGGCTGGTACCTTGTTCGAAGAAGACGACACGTTGATGGGTTGCGTAGTCGAGATCGCTGTCGAGATCGCATTGCTCTCTTGTCTCGACGAAAACCACTGCCGATCGTATATGTCATCCGGGTACCTACACAAGAAACTTTGAATGGATTATCCCTGGGATGATCAAGAAGAACTTATTTCCCCCTATGCACACATGATGAAACGGTTTGTTTTGACAATGGAAAATTCAATGATCCCTCTGTTTCACAATGAGAAAATCAGATTAGAACACTCAATTATTGGTCCCACGATTCCCTAGGAGAGCTTTCCCTTCGATTTGTTAATTCAACTCGTCAGAGGTTTCCACTCTTTTCCCTGCAGAGAATCGTGCCAAAGTAGTTTCTCCTGTTGTTCTGACGGCTATGGCCACCTTTGGCAATGGAAGGCGCGATGTTCCTGAATGTTTTGCCAAAAGAAATTCTTATGTTGTTTTGACGGCTATGACCAGCTTTGGCTATGGAAGTTGCGAAGTCCCTGAATGGTTTTTTCAGTGGCGATAAAGATCACGCAAGGAGTACAGCTGAGAGAGAGAGAAAACATTCCAGCTTGAAATGTGAGGGCGTTATGTGTTGGATTAATGAAGATGATTTTATAATATACCTGATTTCTTGGTCAGAGGTTGCACCCACATTTCTTCTCCAAATGTTGTACATCGACAATCCTTGTTGCACAATTGCACTGTACATACTGGCGGTATCAAGAGCTCTCAACTCCAGGGACGTGATGAAAGGGATACCACCAGTCGTTGTCGAAGTAGGAGTTGTACCACTAGTGCTATTAATGCGCGCAAGACACACGAAAATACTGTCGCTGGTGGTTACAAAGTAAGTCTCGAAATAGGACACTATACTGCTTGTGAAACTGACAGTACCTGCTAACTGGGCCTGGATTTCTAGATTGAAAGTTGGAGGTGAAGCACCAGTACCAAGGAAGTCGAAGTAGACGAAAGTCACGCGGACCATGTACTTCTGCGATCGATTCGCAGGCAAGTTGTAACAATGCTTCGTGCGATCCTCAGGGAAGTATCTCAAGCTCAAAAGACTGGAAGGCGGGAGACCGGGCAGTTGCATCGGGTTGAAGTTGCGCCCCGTGAATATGTAGCCAGTGTCTGGCACCCAAGTGATGGAATTCGAGTCTGTGTATGTGCTGTTGCTGCCACAGTCGATGCTGATAAACCCTGCAGGATCCGACATAGACCCAGATGTTAATGAAGCCTGTCTCAGACCAGTTTCGATTCGACCCACCATAGGAACGAGTCCTTGTGTGCGTGTTAAGCAGCACAAGTAGTTCTGGTACAACTCCCTGTGTGATATGTGGGAAAGTTTTCAGTTATCCTTTTTAGAAATCCCTCTTAGAACCAACGTTAAAGGTTTAGGTTCTTGATAACAGAGGAAAAAATGACCGACTTCCGATTGTAGTCATATAGTAGAGTTGTACATAAGCCGTTCTAGATGAGCTTTCCCTCTGAGGTTCTTTGGGAATGTTGTAAAACCCCGTGTTGCACAATTCCCTGTTACTTAAGTTTGTAGTCTATTCTTAGAAGTAAAGTTAGAAAATTTTCCCACGAGCGAATCATCCAAGAGCTCCTTGTGCAGGAGGATATGTTTTGTTGCAGACAGCAGTGGATGATGCAGTAGGCGCCTAGATATCGTACAACAAACACACTCAACGATCTCTCCGCGAACGCACGGTGAAACATTGAGTTGCAGCATCATATGCCCGATACTACAACAATGTCAAGCTTGAGATCATCGATCAACAGATATATGGCTACGCATATGGCCCAGTTTCATAAACACACCAATGTGTACCTTGAAGCTGAAGCTGTTACAACACGTACGGGTGAAATATTCTGCAACCACTCAAACTACGTCTAGAAGCGCACCTGGTTGGGCTAGCGTTAAGCTGGGAATATAAACGAACAACAACATCGCAGCAAACACTACGCCCACAATATTGATGATCTGCGACCGCGACATCCTGCTGCAAGCCCGGAACTGCTCTTCGTACGATATGAGCTGTATACTCAAAATTGGTAATCTGAGATCTCCTTTGTAACAGCTGGTGCAGCCTCGACACGGCAGTAACAGCGGCGGGACTTCACTACTCGACGGTCTCTGCAGGAGTTGCACAGTAGAACATTACTCGAGTCAACTAATCATCGGCGCTGAAACTCGGATGCATATTGACGCCGTATTCCGATCCACCCGGCCTACTCACAGCGAGACAAGCCACTGAGATCGATAGCATGGAGAGGTCCAGCTCTAGAAGTACTGCGCCCAGCTGAATATGATGATCGCGAATAATATTCAGTCGATCCAGGACTCGATCCATCGCCTCGATGGTATATTGAAAGCCTGATCGACTAATCATTTCACAGCAGTGCGCCCGTGACTTCGTGACACATTCTACAGTTCCACCGGCTTTGCGTCAATCTAGTGATGACAAAGCTCATGAGATGGGCTCCTCATCTTCATCATCATTAGGTCGAGTCACTAAGCACCCAAGCCCCACTCCCGAGTCCAGTGTAAACTTTACTCACAAGATTCTGATCACTAGCTATTATAACTGACCTGAACAAGCTGTTGCACAAGTTGCGCAATTAATTCCTTTTC
>Ga0209208_10013034_pt1 | contig 10443 bp, 20 predicted proteins | sample S1TSphfallax_3_FD_187694 | JGI IMG/M metagenome (GOLD analysis project Ga0209208, IMG submission 187694) | Host-associated microbial communities from peat moss isolated from Minnesota, USA - S1T2_Fd - Sphagnum fallax MG (SPAdes) (version 2) | ecosystem: Host-associated > Plants > Peat moss >... | reverse complement strand
GGGGGGGGGGGGGGGGGGGGGGTGTGTGTAGAATTGGGGTTGTAATACATAACCCATGATCATCATCACTGTTGACTACTGCACAGGTACCGAGCCATTGCACCTCTTCTGATGAAGATAGAAGATGCAGTACTGGGGACAAGTACAGGTGCAGCTGCATCATTTGTCAGCTACTACTTGCATTGGGAGAAAAGAATTTTTCGGGCTCTAAATCTTATGGTATTGAATGGCATGGGTGCACTTCAATCCCTGTTTCATGAAAGTCTACTACGAAAGGTAATCTGTTTCTTTTAAGAAGGTAGTTCAAATTCTCTTTAGCTGATCAATCTGTAGATGCAAATTACCATAACAAAAGCAAGCCTAAACCTAAGTCTAAGTCGACCAAGGATTGCCAACCAGAACCTGCTATGTATTTATCCGTGTTGTGCAGTTAATTGAATTTATGAAGAACTGCTGGTTCCGATTCTTTGAAAAAAAAAAAAACAGAATCAAAGAACTGCTGGTCCTAGTTTTCATGAAAGAACTGGCAATGAAATGGTGGTTTTTATTGTTGGTTTTTTCCAGTCACCCACTGCCAAAAAGCATGTATCTCAGCATCGGCTTTTTAAATTGAACTGCTATTTGAATCTCCCTGATGTAGTAGTGCAGCCAAGCATTGCTGAAACTACAAAGATACTGGCTCGCATGGTGATTTTTTGTCACTTGCCCCAAATTCTGATTCCATGATTGATTGATGCGAGGGGTGGAAAAGACATATTTTTGTAGAGTGAAATTTTAGAGCATGTTGTTGTGTTCTTCTAATTTCTTGTCTTAAATAAGTAAAACAAACAGAAAACAAGAAAAAAAAAAAGATTACAGTTTTAGTTGACACCAAATGGGAAAAAGAATTATATTATCATATATAATTGTTAGAGATGTTGTACTGCTGGTGGTGATTAATGGGCAGGTGCGCAGTATGGTGGATTCAGCACGACCTTTTGTCAGGTGGATGGATGGGACTTGTCTGGAAACTCCTGAGCAGGTGTGATGCTTTGTTGTTGGAAGTCTTAATTTAAAAGGGTGTGCCATTTTACAAGCCTTGTGGTTTAGGTTTGAGGTGAGCGACAACATGGTGGGTTGCACCTTTGGTGAATAATATAGATCTTATGGAATTCTCCAATTTTTGTATTTTAAAGTTGACAGAAATGAATTAAGTTTTAGTGTAGAACTCCAGCTCTTATAACATGTCAGATTGGCAAAAAACTATAGCATATTTTACAAAATTTCCCCTTAATGAAAGTCTCATAATATAGCAGCCTACTTGTTGTTGTGCACTTAAATGTGTGCTTTCTTGCTTTCTGGATTTTCTTGCAGCAACGAGGTGGAGAGGATGAGGAGCCCTACACTTTTAGTTTCTACAATGACATCTCCGGCAATCCGCAGGTGAGCTAAAAATTGAAGTCTTTTTGTCATGTAAATTTTAAAGATGGCATTATCTCTTGGGCAGTGAATCTATCTGCACTCAAGCTTTTCAATGAGGTCAGAAGTGGTTGAGGTATGTACATTGCTGCTTCTCACTCTCAAATTGTCATCAGCCAATCAACTCTGGAAGCAAATGCTTACTGTCCCTGTCAGTGAGTCATGCTTGTGAACAAAGTATGTGCGCTCGTAAAATTGGAATGCAGCATACTTGACACCTGAATTATGTTCAGGGACCCAACCACCACTACAAGAACATGTCTTTTCCACTCTTAGCATTTATAACATTGTTATCCTTGCTGCAAAATTGTCAGTGCATTCTTGAAAAGAATTGGAACTTTGCCATGATTTGCAGATATATATAATTGAAAGTACAACAACCCAATCTTTTAATTTTTGCAACTTTCTTCCACATTCAACTTTCAGCTATCAGTTTGGGTCTGTTTTTTTAACCCTTTTGGCGGTAGTGAGTTTGGCAGATAATCAAATCAATGCTGACTCTTAACAGCATCCTCCAAAAAGCAATCCAAGGAATCCACAAGTACATTCTTGTTCCCCTGAAATAATTTTCCCCAGCTGAAATAGTTATTACATGGGTGCTTCTCAGCTTGTCATGTCATGATGCATGATTGTTATGAAACGAGAATCACAAAAATTTCAGTTAAGGCACTACCAATGGATGATGATTTTGTATGCTGTGCAGGCATCTAGAAAACTGGCGCAAGTACCAACAGCTTTGGAAGCAGGATAGGATGACAATTTTGTCAAAATTTGTTGCCAAGAATCCCACTGCCGCCTTTTTTGAGAAGAAGCTTGAAAAGTACTTCAAAGTGAGACTTGAAGATTGAAAACCCATGCATCATTCATGTGAATCATCATGCATCATTTGTCTCACATTCATGTGAATCATCATCCATCATGTTTGGTAGGTACTCTTCTTCTTCTTCTTCCTGCTTTGGAGAATCTGAAGATTCCTTGCAGGCAGGGGGTAATGAAATCAAAAGATGTGGCATCATGGATTTTTTCTTTTGTAGGTTTCAACAGATATTTTGGTGATACCAAAGGACAAGTCTGTGGAGTTTATTCAAATCAGCTCACACCAACTTGCTGCAGCTGTGCGCACTGAAGCTCTTGCATGGTTACAAGCTATTGGTGATAGCATGTCCACTTTGGAGAAGGAAAGGGTGAAAGCTCTTCATGACAAGATGGACCACTGGTTCAAAGTTCTTCACCAGGTATCAAATCTCCTGATTGCTTGCATCAGCAAAAGAAAATTTACCCATATCTGAGAAAACTGCAGCATATACTGCAAGGTAGAAAAACATTCCCTCCTCTATTGAAAGCTCATGAATTTCCGTTGTTAAAAATCATACTGTGACATCTCTTGAGTGGTAGCCAACATCATGACTGGATCGTGCCATTGCAACAGAAATTTACCCAGGAAATAAGATGTGCTTCATGATGATGAAAGGCGATTGATTGATCAATTGATCGATAGTCTGAAGTGTGACAATTTTGTATGTGGGGTTTTTGCTATGGCTTTTGTTGCAGCCACCTGATTCACTGGAGAATCTGAAGATGGTGTTAAATGTTGTGGCAGAAGTTTTGAGCTCAGGCATGGTAGTGGAATTGGAGTGAGTGAGCAAGCGAGCATCACCCCATCAACCTTTTGAGTCCTTTCTTTCTCTCACTGTCTCTACTGTACTGTACTTCTTCTTTCATATGCCACCCAAGTCCTGGTCCTGACATCTAATCCAGTTCCCACAGTGTAAACATCACTAGCATTGCCCACCTAAACCCTATACCCTTCAAACCACCACATTTTCCTTCTTCCATGGATGATGATTCAAGAGGGGAACCCCCTTAGGCTTCACCTGAAAAAACCACATCATGCATGCATGAATCAGGTATTTGGAGCTCGAAGAGCGTATCAGAACTCGAGAGCTGTACAACCTACAAGAGCCAATGGAAGACAAGGCACGCACATTTCTTCTCCGACAACGGTAAAAAAAGAAAAATCTCCAAATTTTTTTTTCCAAAGCACCCAATTCTTGAAATCTTCTGACTTGTGATTTGTAAACATACATTTACAGTTCCTGACATTTTAACATAGGTATTAAGGATGTTATGATACAGACTATGTGCATTGATTCCAACTTTCTCTGTGTCCAGTTTAGCTCAATAGTCTCAACTTGTCAATCAATTGGATTCTTTCTGTACAATGTTTTATTATAACAGTATAATAATTTGTTTTTTAGTGATGATCGAGGATCAGAAAGCCTGTAGAGTTGGACTCCATGAGGAACAAAACACACTGACGGCTGGCTGGGTACTACTAGTACTTGACTCCATGTTGAATCAATCAGGTGGGATGAGCTGGAGAAGGAAGCTTCGGCCTTGTCTTTATCTCTACAGACGACCAAAAAAAACTTTGTTGAAGTAACAGAGTCACAGGTTCAAGATTTTGTGAAGACCACAGTTGAGTTTCGAGACCGAATGAATGTGAACGGACCTGTCAAGTGCACTGACCTTGACCTTGGTCTTCAGCTGCTGGTAGAATTCCAGGTAACTTCTTCACCTACCTGAAAAACACCCTTTTTGTTGCTTTGCTGAGTGCTGAATCTCAATCCCGTCCTCTTCTACCATCTGATATATATGCTACCTTCATCCCTGCTTGGGGAAGAGTTCAAGTGCAGTAGGCTAGCTTGGGTGTGGAAGCTTTAACATACATGCATACATACATATGTATGTATGTTTACTTGCATTTTCTTTTTGTTTAGGAAAACTAGCACATCAACTGAGATCTGAAACCTGAAAAAGTGAGATTTGTCTGTGACAGGCTGAGTTTGAGATAATGCAAAAGACCAAAGACCAACTTGTGCTTGCGCAGAAGCTGTTTGATATGCCTGTGACGCCTTACCCTGCACTTTTTGAGGTAGAATACATTGTCTTTTGAACTTGATGATTTTGTGAAAGAAAGGAAATACTCATGAGGTTTTAGTTCGTGCAATAAATGCATAATACCCAAATGACAGAAGTTGAGCAGCTTGCATACATGAGAGTTCATGAGCTAGCTATGTATGTGACAATGGATGCGCCTTCGGAGAGTGTGTTTTGATTTTTATGTATCACTTTGAGAATTTTCTATGTCACTGATGAATGTGAATTCTTTTTCATTTTTTTCCCTATAAATTAATTGCAATGTTTTTTGTTTTGTTGCAGGTGGAAACTGCATTGAAAGGTTGTTCCTTGATTTATGATGTTTATGCAGCATTTGCAGCTGCTGTGACAACTGCCTCTGCTACGTTATGGGCAGAACTAGACATTAACAAACTCATGGAACTAACAGATGAATTCACTCTTCGTATGAAGAAAATGAAGGCTCTCAAGGCTCAAATTACTTACATTAACTTGGAGGCTAAATTGAAGGGATTCCAGGACTCGCTTCCCTTATTCCAGGTTAGTAGCTTAAACTCCCCCCATAAATAAATAAATTATGATCTGTTGTTAATTACACAGGATTGGACTACATGATCTTAATTACCCATTTAATAGATGGTGCATAATATTATGTCAAGCAAAAACTCGGACCCACTATGATTGTTTTTTTTTTGGCACTTTGGACAAAGAATTGCAAAATGGCTTGAAACAGTTGTGTTGAAGATTTTGTGGTGAAGAACAACTTTTGGATTATAATTGCAGCACAAGTTTGTCATTAGAATTTTGTGCATAGTAACATCTGAATTCACAACCAGCATCAATCTCTCATGTTTGCAATTCTTTTTTGGTGCAGGATCTGAAAAGTGAGGCATTACGCAAAAGGCATTGGGATAAGCTGATGCAAGAAACTGGGAAGTCATTCGAAATGGATCCCAAAACATTCACCCTTGCAAACGTATTCAAAATGGAGCTCCATAACTTTGCTGCACAGATTGGGTACGTAAAATGCATGTTCAGATCATCCTAATTTTCTCCCAAGTATACTTGTAAGAATCCTGAGTGCCTCTAGACTGTGGGGAAATTGATTTACGATTGGTGGGTGGAGGTTTGCTTGTTCTGATTTTGAGCATTGAAAAAAATAAAAATAAATTTGATATGGGGTGGTGTTGGATGCAGTGAGATAACAAATGCAGCGACAAAGGAGTTGAATATTGAGTCCGAGCTGAAGAATGTAGCGGATGTTTGGAGAGTGCAGGAGTTTGAGGTTGCGAAGTATGTCAAGGATGGTGTAGACAAAGGATGGGTGTTGCGCACAACGGAACAGATCACGTTTCTGGTTGAAGAGATGACATTGAATTTGCAAGGCATGACAAGCTCACGCTTTGTTCGTGCCTTCCTTGACGAAGTGAACTCATGGGCCTTCAAATTGGGCCTTATTGGAGAGGTCATGGATATATGGATGCAAGTATGTACAATACAGTACCCACCATGTTATGTATTCCTTTTCTTTCTTATTCTCATGATTGTGCATTTGAAATTTTGGACATCATCCCTGCGATCATTGTTATAGTCCAATGTCCTGCCACCGGATGATTGTGTCTGAAAATCCTTCTTATTGATTCAGAGGACTTCACACATCATGGCTGGCATGAATTTTCACTTGATTACATAGGTGCAACGCAAGTGGATGTATCTTGAAAGCATATTCGGATCTGATGATATACGACATCAACTCCCTGATGAAGCCAAACGCTTTGACAACATTGATAAGAACTGGAAAAAAATCATGGCGGATACGGCCAAGAATCCTAACATTGTTGCAGCATGTAGCTCTGATGGACGTCTTGATACTTTAAATATGCTTTTTAACCAGCTTGAAAACTGCCAGAAGAGCTTGAGCGAGTAAGACAAAGAAAGAATATTTGGAGACTTGATGCTATTTATTAAAATTCCGCATGTACATTTGTTTGAATTTTGGAGGTTTGTGATTGGTGGGTTGCTTGCAAGATTAGAGTTTTGAACTCATTTGCATGCCAAAGAATTGCAATTTTAATTTGATGGGATGAATATTTCTGGGGGGCAGGTACTTGGACACAAAGAGGAACGCATTTCCTCGGTTTTTCTTCATCTCTGATGATGAGCTGCTATCAGTTTTGGGGACATCAGACCCAACATCGATACAAGAACATATGCTGAAGCTTTTTGACAATTGTGCTGCACTGAAGTTTGGGGACAAGAACAAGACCGTGGTGGGGATGAGATCGTCAGAGGGCGAGACATATGGATTCCGCCTCAAAGTTTCCACAGAGTGGCCTGTGGAAGTGTGGATGAAGTCAGTGGAAGGAGAGATGCATCATTCTCTCTTTGAGATTATGAAGGAGGGAGTGTACTACTATGCAAAATCAATTCGTACTGAATGGATTACCGAAAACCTCGGCATGGTCACCTTGGTAAGCTAAGTCAACTTTCTTTTGGTGAACAATGGAGATGTTTGGGTAAGGGTTTAGGGTCCCCATGGATGATCCTATATGGTCAATATATTCATGAATTTGGTTGATCAAAGTTGAAGTTCACTGTGTTTTTGGAGTGTGTCAGTCTTGATTTTAGTGACCTTGATTGTAAAATATGGCCCCTCTAGATAGACATCCCTAAACCCTAAACCCAAAAACCTGAGCTAGACAATCTGACAAACAAGGAGAATTGTATGGTGAGCATGTGCAGGCTGGAAGCACAATATGGTGGACATGGGAGGTGGAGGATGCATTTAGCTCTGTACGCCTCGGAGACAAAAACGCCATGAAAACTTTCAGTGTAAAACTAACAAAGCAGTTGAACGATCTTGTCGCCATAGTCCGCTCCGATCTTAATAATTTGCAGAGGAAAAAGGTACACAAAGAAAACACACCCTCAATTTTGTGATTCTAGTCCCTACAATTAAAAGTTCTTTCCTGCAATTTGGGCTGGCTCTGATTTGAACCAATGGGAATGGGTTGCATGCATGCAACACCCATTTTGACTGTTTTTATCAACCTCTGATTTGACTTGTGCCTTGCTCCTAGACTGATTGATAGATGATGGTCTCATGAAATGTCTTATACTAGGTGAATGCTCTTATCATTATCGAAGTGCATGCAAGAGATATCATTGATACTTTTGTACGGGATAGTATCTTGGATCATCGGGAATTTGCTTGGGAGAGTCAACTTCGTTTCTATTGGGATCGAAAAGCTGATGATGCTCTCATCAGGTGTAGTATTGTTTTTTTTTGCTCCTCAATCCTGCTGGCCCGGAGCTCACAATGTGGTCATGTAAATAATAAATAATAAATTTGTTAATTATCCCATGATGGAAAATGCATCCATCATGTGGGTACACTATTGTTGTATGCAGGCAATGCACAGGAGAATTCCGATATGGGTACGAATACATGGGTTTGAATGGGCGGCTTGTCATCACTGCTTTGACAGATCGATGTTACATGACCATCACCACTGCACTCACGTACCGCCTTGGTGGAGCTCCTGCTGGACCCGCAGGGACTGGCAAGACTGAAACTGTTAAAGATCTTGCCAAATGCATGGCCTTACTTTGTGTTGTTTTCAATTGTGGAGACGGCCTTGACTACAAGGTGGAAATGTATTTTTTTGTGGCAGTTGAATCAACTGCCACCTTTTTGAAATCAAATTAGCATATTAATATGTTGTATGCATCATTTTATTAGGTGCGCAACATCATGCAAGGACTTGGGTGATGATCTGAATTTAATCACAAAACTTGATAGACTTCATGGCTGCAAATTGTCTCTATGTGTGTGTGTGTTCTCCAGGCAATGGGATCAATCTTCTCAGGGCTTGTCCAGTGTGGAGCATGGGGTTGTTTTGATGAGTTTAACCGAATTGATGCAGAGGTGCTGTCTGTTGTGTCATCACAAATTAAGCAAATCCAGGTAAATATTTACTAACCAACAATAATTGCATGAGTCTCTGATGATGATGATGAACATTCTGTTGCTGCACACATTGACTCTGATGATCTTGAGTCATGATTTGATGTTTAATGATTTTTTTTTTCTTTCTAGGAAAAAAACATTTTGTTGAGAAATTTTATGACCTTGGTCAAAAATATTTGTGCTCATGGACATGATGGGTATGTGCCAAACATGGCAGGAGGCCATGAAAAATGGTTTGAAGAAGTTCACATTTGAAGGCAAAGAGATTGTACTGGATGCTAGGACTGGAATCTTCATCACCATGAACCCTGGATATGCTGGCAGGACAGAGCTACCCGACAACTTGAAGGCTCTCTTTCGTCCTGTGACAATGATTGTTCCCGATCTACAACAAATCTGTGAAATTATGTTGTTCTCTGAAGGGTTGATCATTACCCACTTCATACACTCTCTTCTTCCTAAAACTTACTGTTGGGTTGTCATGCGTGCTCATATATATATTTACATATATATATATATTCATGCAGTAGTAGGGGGGTGTACAAATGGATTGGGGCAGGTTTGAGACAGCCAAGTTATTAGCCAAGAAGATGACGGTGTTGTACAAACTCTCACGTGAGCAACTGTCCAAACAATACCACTATGACTTTGGACTACGGGCTCTTAAATCAGTGTTGGTTATGGCTGGTGCATTTAAACGTGGAGACCCAAACATGAGTGAACAACTTGTGCTCATGAGGGCTTTGCGTGACATGAATTTGCCCAAATTCATCTTCGAGGATGTGCCACTCTTCTTGGGTCTCATCAATGATCTGTTTCCTGGGATGGATTGCCCACGTGTTCGATACCCTCAATTGAATGATGTGGTTGAGAATGATCTAGAGGTGTGTATGGTATCTATATACATAACCCTACACACTCTAGCATTGTATTCTTGCTCTTGTTTGTTTCAAGCCAATTATTTAGAGGCGGAATTATGAGCACATCATGTTCATGATCTGAATTTTGCTAAATAATTTTACCAGGAAAATGGGTTTTTGGTGATGACGGCGCCTACAGACCAAGTGGACAAGGTGATCCAGCTGTATGAGACCATGCTCACACGCCACACGACTATGGTGGTGGGTCCTACAGGTGGAGGCAAGAGTGTCATCTTGAACACTCTTGCTCGATCTCAAACAAAGATGGAGTTTCCAACCAAACTCTTTGTTATCAATCCCAAGGCTCAACCCACAAGCGAGCTCTATGGACTTATGGGTATGTATAGTATGAGTTCTAGATCATGTACTTAATTCGGGCCAGAAAAGAGGGGATTATTTGTCAAGAATCAATTTGAAGTTTCATATAGCACCTGTAATTGGGTCTTTAAAAAAATAAATTGCAAATGCTAAATGCATGCCCTTTGCAGGAGCGTAATTTTTTTTTCCAGTTTCATAATTAGCTTCAGACATGTACGTGGTGGGCGGCCGGGCTTGTGATTTGCAGATCCTGACACTCGTGATTGGACAGATGGACTGTTGTCCTGCATCTTTCGTGAGATTAATAAGCCACTTCCTCCAGACCGGGAAAATGAGAGGTAACCAAATGACTTGGTATCTCCTGAGCCTCCTTGTAATTTTGATGAAGACTCCCCAAGTGCTGCAAAATTCCTGATGAAGATGATGATGATGGTGATGTTTTTGACATCATATTGAACTTAAAATCATAATTGTGTGAGAGTTGTTGTTTGACACAGTCCTGGGCGACTAAATGTGATTTTTTCCTTATGCAAGGTGTTATCTTGTGTTCGATGGAGATGTGGATGCATTGTGGGTAGAGGATATGAACAGCGTTATGGATGACAACAAGCTACTAACTCTTCCCAATGGAGAGCGCATCCGTGTTCAAAACCACTGCAAATTACTATTCGAGGTAGATCATACACTTCTTGTCTCACACACTTCCCCGATCTCTCTCTCTCTCTCTCTCTATATATATATATATATGATCTAGACTATTAACCTAGTACCTATATCGTTGAAATTCATGGATCTGAATGCATTGATTGTTGCAAAACCCAGGTTTTTGATCTGCAATATGCTTCTCCAGCTACTGTC
>Ga0209208_10013031_pt1 | contig 10444 bp, 9 predicted proteins | sample S1TSphfallax_3_FD_187694 | JGI IMG/M metagenome (GOLD analysis project Ga0209208, IMG submission 187694) | Host-associated microbial communities from peat moss isolated from Minnesota, USA - S1T2_Fd - Sphagnum fallax MG (SPAdes) (version 2) | ecosystem: Host-associated > Plants > Peat moss >... | reverse complement strand
GAGGGTGTTCCCAAACCTTAGAAAAATGCACGAGTACAGGAACCTCCCCTTGTGTAAACAACTCTCTTTTTATTTCCTCCCTTCTTTCTCATTTTGTAGAAAAGAAATATTTCCATGGGAACATTGAAACATATAAAATTGGGGGGATCTCCTTCAGCATAACACCCTAGAGTTTCTCTGATGGGGTAGAGCCTTCAAAATACGCACAGAAATAAAAAGGGAGTTGTTTACACATTTAGCAATAACACAACTCTAGGAGCTTAACCAAAAAAAAACCCCCAATTTTCCAGCTACATTGTTATGATGCATTTTCTAAATTTATGAAAGCCATCCTCTGTTGGGGAAATTGAACCAAAATCCCAATTTTACAGGTACATTGCTCTGATATATTTTAAGTATTTTGTTAAAATCATTGATCAGGGTCACAACCAATTAGCCACCACAAAAGCAAACTTGGCTACATGATTTACATGGTTTCAGTTTTAAAATACTTAATTGTCATGTGTGGATCCGAGTATGTGCCCTAATTGCAATTGTATGGAGGAAAATGATTATTCTAAAGAAATAGAAACATTTGAGAACATAACATCTTTTTCATTTTTCACTAATGAAAACTGCTCAACTAACATCCATCAATCATACTAAAAGTTATGAATAAATCTCAAATTTCACAAACCCTAAACCCCAACCAACTCTTCATCAGCTTTCCCATCATATTAACCTACCTTGTAAAAACTACCTCAAGTCCTGTAGGTAGGTAATGAAAGTAGGTGGATACTAGGTACGTACATGCAAGTAGATGGTTAGTACATAAGGCAATGCTAGTGGGATTATTAGGAAGTAGTAAAAGCGGAAACTGAGCTCACCACCATCATACACTAGAGAACTAGAACCCAATAGAAAAGTATTTCCTGTCCACCCACCATCCATCCCTCAACTGCCATACATTTGTTCTCTTTGCCTAATCAAATAGAGTTTTTTCTTCTTGAGCCAAGAAACATCTGGTGTCAGATCACTGGATCTAAGAAGTTTAGATGCATCAGCAAACGTCAAAACAAGTCTGTGTGTGCGCGTCTGAAGAGGCACGCATTACCTCCTCGTTGGGTAGACTAATCAACTAAACCTAGTGGATCTATTTATCGACCTGCCATTCACACCAATCTGGCTTGGGGCTAATTACATAGTAGTGTCTCCCGCAACACCAGCGGTTCACACCAAAAAAATCAGAGGGTCTGGCATACAAGTGGGGATCAAAAACTATTAACTGCTGACAAGCTACACAACTTCTATTGCACATTATAATTTAAAATGTAGTAGTATCATTAAACCTGAGGATTCTCAAATGCCAATTTCATAGTTCCTACATAGTGCTTCCCTTTCAACTCCATAAAATTGAGGGGCCTAAACTGAACCTAAGCTCTCTCTCAACAGCTTAAAGAAAGTATTCTACAGCCCTACAGGGAAGTTATTGACCTGGGCTTGCTCCAAGGTATTCTGTCCATCTGCTTTGAAGCTCACTCTCAATTTCATTACCATAGCTTTCTGCAAGCACACCAAGCAAGTTTGTGAATGCAGTGACAGTTACAATCCATTTTCTGAAATTGGAGACACAAGTATAAACTAGACCTGACACAAGACAATGGTATTAAGCTTATTTTCCCACAAACTCTCTGTCGATTGTTATGTGCATCAGCAAAGTCTCAGTCCCCTGAACATCAACTCCCAAGGAATAGTTTCTGGCTAGCAATCATCAGACTATGAAAACTCAGGAATCTGCCAGAAGTTCCAATGAAAACACATGGGTGTCTTGGGAAGAGGCAAGAGAGCAGAGGTGAACCTGGCCATGCATATTGTTGGTTGCCTTGATGACCTGTGTGATCACACCACCCCCATTTGCAGGAAGAATGTTGCTACTGGCTGGCTCTAGCTGCAGTTGCATAAACTGTGTAGACACCAGTTTGAAGACTGGTTAGCTACAAGCAGAACCTGACTGATTCACTGCAAAGAAAGGAAAAAAGTTACCAAAGTCACATATAGAGCTCCCCAATGTTAAATTAGAGATTATTACCTTTGGCACTGCTGCTTGAAACATATAATCTGAGTATGGACTTGAAGACAAATTTGTGTGAGTGGCCTTAATAATAGTAGTCTGTGGAGAGTTTGCTTGCTTTGTGAATTCAAATGTAATCTTCAACCCACTTGTCTGCATTGCCACAAGCGATGGGAATGCTGGATTTTCTGCATATCAAGAAGAGCACAGAAAGCAAACAATGAAGTGTTAGTGTTCAATAACAGAAGACGCAAGGAGACACAAGACTAGTTTGAGAGGAAAGTAACCTATATCCTTAGTCCGTGCAACCTAAAAAATAAAAAACACTGCTGAGGCTGCATCACGTACCACTAGCAGCTGTTGGCTTTGACAGAGGAGCGAGATTTGCAAAAGGATCAGCATTTGAAGCAGGACCGTTGTGAGTCTGGTCACTCATCACATGGGAAACGACAGGGCCCTTGGGAATGGCAAAAGGGTCAGCATCCAACAGAGAACTCCTCAGTGATGATTGGCTCGAAGCTGGGAGAGGGGATTCTTGAGAAGCTAATGGAGGAGCTGCTGGAGTGCCAAGGGACAGAAGCTCCAACAACATATCAGCACCTCCTGACAAGGGAGGTACTGTATGTGGAAGGTCAACAGGACATGGTCAGAAAAAACAGAGTAAGGTAAAAGCAAATCACTACTCAAACATAATAATCACTATTTAAAGGTCCCTAGCTTACAATCCTGCCACGCCAACTACCTCAATTCTCTATCTCCAGCACCAAAACTTCCTGACAGAAATGTGAAAATTCAAGAAACTTCAAGGAACACCAACAAATAGTAAATCCCTTATTCCTGTCATGCTAAGCCTAAATAGCATAACAAAACAAGTTGCAAGGAGACATCACTACAAAAGTGAACCACACCTAAAGCCCACAAGTAAATGAGCTTCCAAACATGTTGCTATAGCCTGCCCACATGAGAGTAGGAAGAACTCACCAGAAGATGTCACAACATTGGCACCCAATGAACCTAGCAAAGCATCATCAGATGACTGATGAGGGGCTGAAGGTTGCTCATCAGGGAGAAAACTGAGTAGATCTATGAGGGCAGTTTCAGGAGCCAAATGTTTTGCCACTCCATTTGGTTGCTTCGCATGTCCATTGGAATGGGGTCCAGATTTGGCAGTCTGATTTGCATCAACTCCCACTTCAACTTGCTTGGCTGAGTAGTAGGTTGCTTCATCTAACACAGGCATCCTCTCTAGCAGGGCGGCTCTGGAGTTATAAATCACCATCCCAACCCATGACATTAAGCTCTGGACCAGATACTATCTATAAGCAAGGATGAGATTAAGGCCACAATAACAGAACCACAAACTGGTACAGAACATTAAAGATCAGGAAGATATGTACTTGATGTTGGTGTGCTTGCTTAGGATAGATCCAAATTCAATAGCACGCTGTTGCAATTCAAGCACCACACTCCCTTTGTACTCCAATATCAAACCTTTGAGACGGCTGCTCCGAAACTCACCATGAAGGTACAGTAGCAAAACAGGTCAGATGAGTCTCACAATCTCTGAAGTAAATGTACAGAAAAAAGAACACCATAAACAATGGAAGCTTGTACTAGAGAGAAAATTCCTACAGATCTGCAAACATGATTACAACCCAAGAAATCAGAAAGAAACAGATAACCACAAAGGGCTGATTCAACAATAAGGCAGTGAGAGATCATGCATTGCAAACTTACTCTGCACAATGAGAGAAGCGGGACGAAAGTTTCAAGAGTGCTGTTAAAGAAAATGCTACAGTGTCTGGTGAAACTCGAATGTCTTTCAAAACAGTCTCAACTACATCAACTGCATCTGATTCTGTGACCTGGAAGACATCAACCCAACAAAACAAGAAAAGATGCATCAAACTGAAAGTTGTAATTGAGGACTGTCTTCCTATGACACATCTGACTTCTCCAAAGTCTTCTGAAGAGGATATTAGAATTGATGTGCATAGTGTTAATTTGTGGTGAAAAATGCTACACCCTCCTTCACAGTTCTCTATGAAATACCAACAATGTTTTGTTATCTGTGTCATGTACCACTTGGGAGGCAATTGTTCCATCCCTGCCTACGAAGTCTGTTGTGCATATGTGTGGAGCATTCAGTCCAAATTGGAAAGGATAAGGCAGAAAGCAGCAACTTACAGTCAATGGTTCTTCACCTTCCACCTTGTTCAGATTATCTACCAACATTTCACCATACTCACCAATGCACCACACTGTAACTTGTCCCAGACTTTCCTGTTTTAAGAAAACAAAGCCAACTTTCAGACATGTGCTATGATAGGTTGTTCAGCAAACTTGGCAAAGACTTTTGACTCAAAAACAGTCATACCCAAGGATTCATAGATAAGTGCAAGCTCTTTGCAAATGATGGGAGACTTCCTATAGGACTACAACCACACAATTTTGGAAAAAGGAACGTTGACAAGATGAGAAGAAGCACCTGGCCATCCCATGCTTGGAAAACACGATACAATGCCCTCACTGTGTAGCCCTGAAGCTCAGATGCATTGCTGATCACCACTACCAAAGCCCTTGTCACATCAGGAGTCACATATTTCCCAGCCTGCACATAACCATTGAACCCAATGACATCAGAAAAAGTGGTAAATAGCAAGCTTACTTTATGATGTCAGACTTCCATACAACAAGCATGTTGGCTGGTAGGTTGTACTTTGCACAATAGCTGATGTGTCAAACATAAAATTATGAGAACAGATTGATTGATGGCTTCTAGAGCAGATGGCAGCAGTCAATGCACCTCAACCATGAGCAGAATCATCTGATCAATGTACCACTGCTTGTTTGGAGAGAATCTGCAGAAGAACCACAACACCACAAGCAAGCCATGGGAATAAGGTTGCAACACAGTCCATGTTCATATTTACACTTTTGGCAATAAACGGATGGAGAAATGCATTCATCACAATAATCTGATTCCTGGCCAGTACTGCTGAAGGAATCCCAACTAAAAATGATTCAGAACTCAGGTTTTGTGACTAGATCAAGAGTCCAACTTAGATACAAACCTTGTGGGTAAACCAGTTGCACCCAAAGTTCATACCCCATAAAATTTACCAAGACAGTAGAGCAACTGTACAGCATTTATTGAGGACAGACTGCAGATTAAGCAGAGGCGGAAAGATGAGGCATTTACTTCTGCACAAGAGAAGATATTTTGGCTGTGAGATCTCCTTTGAACTCAGGGTCGCTCACTTTCAGATAATCCATCAGCTCCTTTGTCAAGGGCTTGACATTGCTTACATTGACTAATGCACAGATGAGCTCCAGTGCTCGTCGCCGTATAGAAATATCTGAATCCTGTAAAGAAATATTGACACTCTGAGAAAACACCTTCATTTCATATCACTCAGAACTATCCATACTTAGACTTTGAGTCAGCCTCCATAGAAATTGTGACATTACCTGATTAAAGGTTAGAGAGATTTCAGACCAGACAGCAAGAGACTGTAATAACAAACTGTCACAGGAAGAGAAGAGAGAAAAACACCAAATGCATGTTGCTATTAAATGGCAGGACACCACATTGTAGGGTTTCAATTGTTTAAGGCAATTTGGAAAAAAAGTCATCCTTCTTACAAGTGTTCACATTTAAACTATTAGGGCATTTGGAGGTATTGCTTTCCAACCAATATCATCTGCATGTTTGACAAACAGAGATGTGAAGTGTGCTGAGGAGGCAACAGCTTCATACCTTCACACACTCCACAATAGTGCTTCGGTGACGCTGAACAGCTTGAGTATCAATGGAAACAACTTTCACCAGCGTGTTCAGAGCAACATATCTGTCACCAAAGTAACAAGCAATGAGAAGTCCTCCACTGTCTCTAACATTTCTCTAAACAACAAATGTTCACGACACTGATGGAGCTGCAATTTGAGGACCCTGTGAAGGCCCAATTAACTTTTGGACCTTGCCTCTCAACACTGAGATCTCTGATACATTACTCAGATGGCTCATATACCAGAAGTGGCATCCTAGATGAACCAAACAGTGGTCATGTCTTGTACATACTGACCCATCCCTCAAAATACCTTTGAATGCAGACTACCTTAGAAAATGGAAAACAAGCCTGACCATGTTAACATGAAGCATCTTCCTTCCTCTACTTTTGTCTCAATTCAACCAGGAGACAGGATGCTCGATTGAAGGACTACTGCAAGCAGATTTGACCTTTTTGTGTTGCAAGCCTTACAGGCACATGTTCAGTCAAGAATCCAGCAGTGTACGTACTTCTCATGTTAACTGCACCAGGAGATGGTCTAACCTACCTGATATTATTGTCACGATTTGCCAAGAAGCGGCCTAGAATGTTAATGGCAAGTACCCGGAGGCCCCCAATGGCCTCGATAGACATGATTGTCTTTACACACTCGTACAAAATAGCATTGCCAGCATTCTTGCTCCCCTCTGTGTTTGTTGCAACCTGCCCCAGAAATAATGGGCAATTGTGATCCACAATGGTAGAGAAATAGAGCTACTTGTAATTTTCTAGTCCCAGAAAAGAAGTAATACAACTGAAAGGCCTAAGCTGCACATGAGTCACAACATAAGAAATTCCATGCAAACATGTATGAATCACATATCAAACCAATTACAGGAAAGGCACTAGGATTATACCTGGGCGAGGATATCACTCATATTATCACTTGTTTCTGAATCACCCTTGCCTAGAAGGCTGAGCAGTCTAAGAAGCCTGATTTGCAAAAAGGGGTCGGTGATACCATTCACATCATACTCTGGGGCATAGCCACTCACTACCAAGTTCTTCAATACCCGAATCAGTGAAATCACATGCTGCATCCACCAAAGAAGTGTTCAAGACAAGCCCTATAAGTATTGTCACGAAACATGATGGATGAATCATTACTCAAACAGGAAAAAGCAAGACAAATGCCTGGAAAGAGGAAAGCATGACATCTTACTAACAAAACCAACTTAATGCAAGCAATTGTGCTTACTTATTGCCAAAAATAAACATCCCCATTTGTGAATTTACCTGTGACAGGAAACCCTAGAAGATGGATCTCTTTAATCCTGTGAATAAATTTATAGGATAAATATTGGCAAAGTGAACTGGTCACTTCACTGAATGCTTCATCATGCTTGCAAAATTGTAGTGATGGAATCTTGAACCCTACTTACAGGATATTGAGGACCACAAGCAGATCAATTGTTCTTGTTGAAGACAAGAATTCTTTGTCTGGACCAACAAGATTGTTCTATAGACTTTTGGAGCCTGGTCATTTCATCCATTCAGTCCCAAAAGGACTGCCATACACACCTTTCTGAAATGTTGAAGTGCAACTTCACTGCCTTCACATAGCTCTGTGCAAAGCTTCACTCCGGAAATAAGAACCCCATGATGCTTGTCTGTAAGGAGTGCTGTAGCTGGAACCATCACATAATCGATGAGCTCGGGCACCTTCCGAACAATACGCAGAGAGCACAAGGCAGCCTACAATACCATATAAATCCAGACTCTGCTGATTAGACTCGTACGCACATACACATATTCACCTCAAAGTGTTTCTCCAGACTTTTATTTTATCAACAGCAAAAACCAGAAAACCACAATATAATACCAACTGGTTAGGCACCTTCTTCCGAATGTAAGAGTTATTGTTGTGCAAAAGCTTCTCCACTTCAGGGGCAAGATCCCGTGCCATCTCTGCTGTGCAGATGTTCCCGAGTGCACAAAGTGCTAGCCCAACAATGAACTGATTTGAATGATTTAAGTCACTGCAGCAAAACTCAAGGGAGAGCCCACAGATAACTTCAGGAGAGTAATTTGAGGACCTTTACAAGAAACCACATTTGTTCAACACGGAAGCACCACACTTGACTTTGAATGTTGATCTGACAAAAAAACCAAGCAGACTTCAAATTTGTTGGTTTCAACTGACAAATTGACACAACAAACAACAGGATGTTGTGAATGTTTACTTCTTCAGAGAATTGGTGACCAGCATCAGCACCTCCTGGCGCTCATCCAGTAGCAGCATGAGCCCCAAGTATCCAATCCTCTTCTCAGGAAAACTCCCAGCAGCAATGAGCTTGATGCACTCCATCTGGCCAAAATGTGTGGGATAGCCCAGCATATGAATGAACATAAGCTTGGCCACATTGCGATGCCTGAAGTCCTGATCATTGTCCTTGAATGCATTCCGCAGGGTTGCACATTCTTTTGCCACTACTGCCCTCTCATCTGCCGCTGTTTTACAAGCCCTGATCGACCGGATCATGTCTCTGCAAGAAAACAACTCAAATTCAAGCACCATGACAGACAAACCACACATTCCTCCAACACACTACACATGTTGGATAAAATCGGACACATAGATCCCTGCAAAATCCTCACTCTCTTTGTCACAAAATTTTAGGGTTTCCAAAACTTTCTGCCAAATATAATCTCTACTCCAGCTGAATCACACTTCCCACTCCCCCGTCCCCCTCCAAGAAACAAATCCATGCTAAATCCTGCCAGATCTTCAAAACCAGAAACACATCTGTTTTCTTAAACACATAATTTTTCCTTCTCCTCTCTAATGCAACAGATACGAGTAGCAAACAGCAGCTACACAAGCTCCCTCTTCGCCATCTTCACTTTCCCTTTACAAGCCAACAAACCTGACATAACAATAATATAGACAGAAAGAAAAAAAGCTATCGACAGAGACGAAACCACAAAAATCACCCAAAACAAGACGGCAACAACAGTACTAACAGACTTGAATCCAAAACAAGGTTCCAAATTGCCACCGAAAAAAAAAAACGAACAAAAATAAAAAAAACTCTTACCTCAATCTGGTCCCCATGATGACCTAACACGAAAGCGTTTGGGCTCCTTCCACCCCGATCTGCTGCAGCTCTCTCGCCCGATCTCTCTATCTACAACTGCGGCAGCGTCGTTGCCGTTTGCTTCAGCACTCAAAACTGTGAAAGATCAGAGATCTGCCGATAACAATGATAACTATAATGCCACGGCATTTCACAGATCCACCACCACCAACAACAACAACAACAAAGAGCTTCGCGCACTTCGCCTTCTTACTCGCATTCAATAATGGCTCTCTCTCTCTCTCTCTCTCTCTCTCTCCCTCTCTCTCTCTCTACGATCGTACTCGACCTGTATGTATTTCCATCTTTTTGTATTTCTATACGTACATACTCATCCGTATATGGAATTGAATAACCAATAACTTTTTTTTAATTTTTTATTCGTTTTTATAAATTTGAAATTGTTGTTTTTTTATGATCTAATAAGATAATTGTGATATGAGGAGTGAAATTATTCCGATTTGTGGCATGTGATAATTATGATGGGTTTTCAACACCTTGGATTCTTCTTTTTTTCATGAAAATTTTAATTTCACTAATTTTTTAAAAGATTATTTAGTGATGAAACTAAACGCTAGGGAGAAATATTTGAATAATTTTTTTTATTAGCATTCGAACTATTAGATATTATTTTATTGGATTTTACATATCGTACCCATCACTCACAATTAGTGGTTTTTGTTGGAACTATTTAATAATTGTTTCAACAAAAGGGGGGTCCAACATCCCAATTTGAATATTTCAGAATTTTGACACTCTAGAATAATTTCACAAGGTAACACATGAAAGAGCAAACAATTTTCTAGCCAGTTCTCTAATTTTTCATATTTTTTCGAGATTGGTTATATACCTCGATCTAATTAAGAATTAATTGCCAGGGTTCAATTTTGTTGTTTTTCAACATAACTATGTGTAAATTTTCATTTTTTCCAGCTTTTCCTTTTGGGAATTATTTAAAATTGAACCATAGAAGCAGGTATGATTATATTATAAATCTATATATGTATTCGTATTTGAAATACCCACCTTTTTGTTAGATTTTTAATTAATTAATTAAAAAAGTTGGATGAAGATAATGTTTAGAAATGTCATAAGAATTTTGAAGAATTCTATAAAATTTGTAATCCATAGAGATGAATATTTTTTAAGTTCCAAATTGAATCAATGAAAATGTGAAAATTGATCCATGTTGCCTAATGTGTGCTCTACCTCACAATTTCATAGGAGGAAAAAGGAATTATTGTAACTAAAAAGCAATCATGAAGACAAAATCTAATCCAAATTTAAAATTATGGATCTATTCTTAAATGGTAATCTCAAGATATATTATGGAAAAGGCCATGTAATAATGGAAAAATAATGGACAAGACACACGCACACAAATATATAACTAGAGTCAAAATATGTATAATGTGAAAGTCCCATGTGATGAACCTTAAAACTCTAAGTAATGTGTTGAAATGGCCTTGTAGCCTAAAAAGAATTGA
>Ga0209208_10013030_pt1 | contig 10444 bp, 9 predicted proteins | sample S1TSphfallax_3_FD_187694 | JGI IMG/M metagenome (GOLD analysis project Ga0209208, IMG submission 187694) | Host-associated microbial communities from peat moss isolated from Minnesota, USA - S1T2_Fd - Sphagnum fallax MG (SPAdes) (version 2) | ecosystem: Host-associated > Plants > Peat moss >... | reverse complement strand
TATAGTGACCGTCTTTCACAGGTGAGAATTGCTGAACGATCACAACATCATTTGATCTGGATCAGATGTCATGATTGGAATTGATGTCGTGAATTCCTTTGAGATTTTGGAACACATTTGCTGCATCTGTATGCTGCTAAGTATTTCACTACTGTTTGCAGGCAGTGGCCAGAGGCTTAACAAAGACAAATACTGGTGTCGAGATGATAGACCTGAATTCTACAGATTTGCAGGAACTAATGGAGGATGTAGGCAAGAGTGGGGCAGTGGTAATCATGGCCCCTCCCAGTTCTGGTCCTGCGAACATGGCAGTAAGCACACTGTATGCATCAATGAAGGGGAAGCAGGTGACTATCTACCATTTGACTTGATCTCCTCCACTCTGCAGGATTACTTCATTTTTCTGGTGTTTATAGTAGATTCCAAGTGATCAAATTCAAAATTCAGTTTGCAAGTTTGTAGGACAGACAACTAGTTCCAAGTTTGAGGGGAGTGGATGGGATATGCAGCCTCTGCTGATAGCAGAGAGCTATGGTGGTGATGATGAGCCAGTGGATACTATGTTGGCACGCTTTGTGGGTCTTGGCATTAATTCTCCATTCCCTCCTTTGCGAGTCAAAGAAAGTCCAACAGAGGCAACGTAAGCCATGTCTATCTGTTGTTTGTTACTGCATGTATATTGGGAGCAATTTCTTGTCCAAGTTGACTGTGTTGGCTTGCTTCTAAATGACATCCACTGATCTATGATATTTTGCTATTGTGAATCCTTGAACCAAGATGTTCAAGATCCAATTTGCATCTTGTCTTACTGGGGTTCATTGGGCAGTGTTACAGGAATAGAAAGACTGCTTGCTTCTTACACTGAATGGAGCTTCTTTTTTTGGCAATTAACTTTGATGGTAGAAAAGGTTGGTCGTCTTAGATATATGTGTGATGGTGCAGGTATCAGGAATTTGAGGAGGCAGGTACTGATTTGGGTCAGTTGCTAACACAAAAGAAAGTCATTGAAGCTAAGAAGGCAAACATGCCAAATGATATTGCAAGAGCAATTGGACGCATCTCTGGTGGTCTTTATGTTGTCACTGCTACAAAAGGATCCTCCAAGGGTGCTATGGTTGCATCCTGGGTTTCTCAGGTTAGTGAGAGACCTCTTGGCATTTTTTCCTGGATTCTCTGACCTCACTGCTAAGAAAGGATCCTCCAAGGGTGCTCTGATCATATCCTGGGTGTCTGATGTTAGTGAGAGTTGCCCTGATATGATTTGATTTTGTGTTTTTTGACAACTCTGACCTATGAAATATTCCTCTCTAGCTGCTAATACAGAAGACTGAGTTTGAATAATGTGCTGTTGTGTTTGGATGGGGCATGTTGAGCAGGCTAGCTTCAAGCCTCTAGGTATTACAATTGCAGTTGCCAAGGATCGAGCTATTGAGTCACTCATGCAGGTGGGTTTCAACAAAAGGGAGCTTGATTTACTGTTCTACCAGAGTTAGTGGACATGAATTTTTTAAGCCATGGTCAGACAAGTGTGACATGTGGAATCTCTTGGGTGGCAGGTTGGTGATACATTTGTCCTCAACTGTCTTGAAGAGGGTAACTTTGCACCTCTGATGAAACATTTCTTGAAGCGATTTCCTCCTGGAGGTACTGCTTTTCACCCCTTTTAAGCCATTTGTTAAAAAAACTATGAATCGCATCCATCCAATTAGCTCAAGTAGTATTGCAACTGTATTGACAACTGTGAAGGAAAACAATGGCTCCATTTGTACATTGGAATAATACTCTCCATTCCCACAAGTTGCAGATAATTAGGTAGCAAACAAAAACTTTCAGGCTCCACCCCATGGAAGAAATTCCATCTATAGTTGGCATGAAAACACCTGCAATATCATAGTTGCACAACATGAATGTGATCTAATGTCACAGAAACCCAACCTTCCACCCTGCAATATCGCAGGTGCTTAAGGCTGTCATATTGTTATCTTGTCAGGGTTTGTCCATGTTCTTTGCTGCAAAGATATTCAGAACTCATTTTGGCTTTTTATTGGTTATGGTTTTTCAGCGGACCGATTTGAAGGTGTGGAATGGACTCCAGCTGGAAATGGCAGTCCCATACTGAGTGCTGCCTTGGCGTACATGGAGTGCACAGTGAAGAGTCGATTGGAAACAAGTGATCACTGGATTACATATGCTGAAGTTGTGGATGGCAATGTGGCAAAACCAGATGGACGAACTGCTGCACATCACCGGAAAATAGGCAACTACTACTGAGTGTGATCTCCCTGATTCACATCTCTCTTTTTGATGACCAGGTAAATTTGTACAAACTTGTATACGGAAATCTGCAGAACTTTGCAGTTCTATCTCAAGACCCATTTTGATTTTGAAGGATTCCTCAAGTTTATCTTTGTTGACCTAAGCTTCATATGGCAAATTAGCACATGCTCTAATGTGATTACTCTCTCATATGAGAACATGCATGGACATAGATAAAGCAACCGGTGAAGCTAGCACACCTGAAGATCTTGCAGTTGTGATGTGATTCAACAACAAAAAGTACGTGTGTTGGTAGATTTTTGGACTTTGGTTTTGAAACTCTCTAACAAAGTGGCTGGTGAACGTGGCCAATCTAGTGTTCGATTGTAATTGTTATCTGACTTGGTTTTTTTCGTAATGCTCAATATGTGAGTTAAGGAGTGGAAATAGAAGCAACTTCTTGAAGAAAGCCAAATTCCAAAAATACAGCAGGAAAGGTAAATTCCAAGTAGGCAGGACTTAATTAAAGTTTCAACACATCTTTTGGTTTTGGATTTTTTGTATTTGTCGTGTTGATTTGTAGTTGCATGCCACATGTGAAGAGTGATGTTTGATAGTACCACATATCCCTTAACATTTTCAGGTACTCGTGAAATGTATTTTCCCATCTCCACATCGTCATTGACACACCAACACAACTATAGCATGATTGTGTTGATATGGACCCTGATAAAAGTGATAGTGATACTTGTCGTCTTCCCATTTGCTCACTCAAATAACACTTTATGGTCCCTTGTTTGCCATTCACATGTAGAAGTATCACGGTATTCCAAATCACACAACATCATTTGAAAGTGTAGGGTACTGCTTGAGGAGTGGGGTATTACCAAAAGAAGGGCCCCTTGCCTGAAGCATCAGCCAAGGGAGGGCTTGTCTCTAGAGAATACCCCACTGTCCAAGGGACTGTAAAGTTTGACCATCAGATCGTTGTTAAGTGTACGTATAAACTCACTAGAGCTGGATTCACACCAAGGGCTAGCACAGATAGTTTTATTCTATTAACTCTCTCTTGATTTGGGGATTAAAATGACTAAAATATAAGGAGTAAACTAACCTTAGGATAAATAAAATAGTATGATGGGGTTAATTTAACCCTACATTGAAGCATTCACATTGAGGGGTCTTCCCAAACTACAGCTTGAGGTTAATTTAACCCTACATTGAAGCATTCACATCGATGGGTCTTCCAAAACTATAGCTGGGGAAAATTTAGGAATTTTTTCCATGCTACCCAAAACATTTGGGCACTCTGGAGAATTCCTGAGAAATGTTTTCCAGGATGATTGAAAAGTTTTGGAGTTTATATTATGCCCGTCAATTTCGGGTAGATTACATAAGTTTAAAAAAAATTCATTTCTTCTCAAAATTTTGGGAACTCTAAAATTGCTGATGCTCTGAACCGTTTGGGAGAAAGTTTTCCAGGATGCTTGAGAAACATTTGAGCATTTTTGGAATTTGTAAGCTGTCCCAGAATATTATGAAGATTTTTTTAAGAAAAATTATTGTCGCCCAAAAAATTGGTCATTCTGGAAAAATCCTAGTGCTCAAAACATTTGGGCATTTTGGGAATTTTTGTTTTGCCAGATAATTTTGGGCACCTTATAAAGGTTGGAGAAAGTTTTCATTTATGCCCCAAAAAATTGGGCAGTCTGGAAATATCCTGATGCTTGAAAACTTTTGGGCAGTTTGAGAATTTGTGTGCTGCCTGATAATTTTGGGCAGACTATACAGGTTGAAAAAAAGCTTTGTTACTGCCCATCTCTCCAGGTGTTCTCTCTTACATGAAAGAGAGTATGTTGGTGAGAACAACATTAGAAGCTCTTGTAAACATGAAGGGCCATTTTAACCCATTTGAAATCAAGAGGTACAAACTAACCTCCTTATTCCACCCTAATTTGATGCCAAATCTAGAAGAAACTAAGATAACTTATTCCTGGGGTTGAGACATCCCAACACATTTATCATCCTCTTAACCCCAATGCCACGTCATTTGCCAACTCAGTTTTTACCCCCTTTCGTGTGAATGGGATTCTTTTGGCTTAACCCTTTTGCCACCTTGAGTGTGAATCCAACGTAGGAAGGGGCTATTTCTTTGTTTATTTGTTTGTGGAAGAGGGTGAACCAATGAGATGGCATACACTTAAATATCAATCCATTGAATCAAAAGGTGGTGAACTTATCTAAATTCCACTTCACCTGTAGCAAGATGTGTTGACTCTATTTAAATACTACTTGTGAATTTTTTTTTGTTATGAGAGACTCCAAATTTCTCTTGTGATAAGCCAATCAAAGAGGTGCATTGCAATTTTTAATTTTTTTTAACTTGAGAAGCACCCCATGTAATCAATAGGAAAGCACACATATAGCCCCATAATTCATGCCGTTGCCATTAGCCTAGGTCAAAACGGGCAAAGAACCAAAAAATTCTTCTAGCCAACGAGGTGAAATAGCATGCACTTAGAGTGCCCAATTTTTTTTCTTTTGGGGGAAGGTGGGAATGTTGGATTTCTTTCTTTCTCAATGTATTCCCAATTTATTTTCAGTACGTTCCGTTAAAGTTCCCAATCAATTCCTAACTTGTTCCCTGAGTTTTCAATGTGTTCCCTCAACATCTTCTGAATAGCTCTTTGTACCTTTTGTTCTTAACATTTACTAAAACCTTTTAAAACTTACCTTTTTCCATAGCCAGGTGGGTGGTCTTAGTTTTTTCTTTGCTTCATTTCAGTTTAGTTTTCTTTGTTGGATACTCCTTTTCCCAAAGTTCTATTTTGTAACCTATATAACCAACCCAAAGGAAGAAATAATATATTTATTTTGGTGATTTAGAAATATATATATATATATATTTAGAGACTGTGGCTTGAAGTTGTCTATGTAATAATGTAAGTATGTTATTCAAAAAAAATTATTATATTTTTAAAATGTTATTAATTATGCTAATTTTCTCACTCTTTTCTCCTACCCAACTATATGGACATGAAATAAATGTAAGAACATTTCAATAAAAAATTTCAATTTTCAATTATTGTGACAATTTTTAATACCAAAGCTTACATTTTAAAATTTATGAAAAATAGATATGGGTAATTTATCAATAATTTAATACAAACCTTGTAATACACATTATAAAACTTGGACGTGAATGAATTGGCATAATGCAATTTGAATTGAATTCAAATACATTAAATAAAATTTAGATTCAATTAAATTCAAATTCTTAAAATGAAGTGAATTGAATTAAATACAAATTGGTTGAAATCAATTCAACCAAATCATGAAAAAGACACATGTTAATTTGACTTTTCATATTCACATATGTGGGTTTATGAAGGGATTGAGGTAGCTAGGTATTATGGAACGTTTGCCTATTTGTCATAGGATCAACCATGTAATATATGAGATAATTAAGTAATTATGAAATGTTTTCATAATTGTCACATGAACAATCATATGTAATTGTAAGGTCGACAATCACTATTGGGCCTTATGTATGTTTTACCTAAACCAATTTTGATTATCATCATCCCTAGAATTTGACACATCATTGTGAATACTTCCAATGTAAATGAAGTTTGAAAAGTAACATTTATCGCTAACAATATTAAAAATTACAATTTTGAAAATACATACAATTTCGATTATCATCATCCCGGGAATTTGACACATCATTGTGAATCCTTTCAATGTAAATGAAATTTGAAAAGTAACATCAATCACCAACAATATTAAAAATTACAACTTTGAAAATACATACAAGTTTCTTCTTGTGATGAAGAAAGTATAAATTATATCTAATTATATGATTTTTCAAATGACATTCTATAACCTTGAATTAATTCAAAACTTTTTCCCTGACCACAAGGTTTTAATTCAAAGCTTGATTTTTTTTTGTGAAGAGCCAATCCAAGAAGCCCATCATAAAAGAAGACAAAATTGAACTTTTGGGGTCCTCCCATCTAATCAATATTGTAGTACCTTTTTAAGTTTGGCACTTGAATGCAAAATAATTATTTTATTATTCAAAATCCTCCTCTCTAGTTTTTTTATTTAATAATTATGAAATTTTAACAATAAATATAGGCAACTTCTTTGGTAGGTTTCCTGAACTTTGAACCTGTAACATAATGAGACCTTTTATAACATTTTGCAGTGCTTCTTCTTGTAAAATAAAATGAGGAGACATAATATTCCACCAATGGAATAAAAAAATGTTGTCAATTATTGGATACCTGCTCCCCAATGATGAAAATTGGCCTAAAACAAAAAAGCTCCTAAGTTTCCACTAATTTTTGTATTTTTTTCCTCCCTTGTAATTTCCTTAAATTTCAGCACCTCAAAAAAAAAATTATAATTTTTTTGACATTTCCAAAAATAATTTAGTTATTGCTGAACCTGAAAAGGTACTAAGGTATGAGTCACAATAAACACCCATTCCAACTTATCAATTGACAATATCAGCTTACAATATACTACCATATACTTGATCAATTTGTTGACCTTGCCTACCAAGGCAAGGATGTTATGCTTAGATTCATTATAGTGTATAGTAGGTTAAGGGATTTTGGCCCCTAAGTAAATAGGTCTATTTTTATATGAGGATTTTTGAAAGATGATATTTTGGCTTGTGTTGAAACTTGAGATTAGTTATAGAGTTATAATATCTTGAAGGATTTAGGTTTATGTTAGGGGGATTTTTGAAGATTATATTTTTGTATGGTGAAAGATTTGAGTTTCCATAATTCTTTTTTTGCCTTAAGATACTTTTTAATGTAAATGGCAAGGCTGCAGTGTGATACACCCCTTGTTGATCACAAGTCAATATAATCTATTAATATGTTTGAGTGAACCACATTTATTTTTCCAAAGAGAAATAGTTAGTGTATCCAAGTGCAAAAAGGAGTGTGGGCGTTTTTAAAAAGCTAAAGGGTTAATTCAAGGGTTTAGGGCTTCTATAATTTGTAGAGAGTAGTTAATCCTAAAGGTAGGCTCAGGGTCATCCAACAGGCCTACAGAGTTCATTGGGCAGCTTTTCATCCTCACATTGAAGTGAACAAAAAGAAGACTTGAAAATACCAAAAAACACCTCTGTTGGGAACGTGTATGTTCCTAGATGATTTTATTCGATGAAAATCGACTATGGCTCGTTCGTGCCCGTCAATGACGACTTGACATTGATCCATCCATCTACGAGCTCCCTCGCCTTCATTCGGAACAGACAAGAACTACATGAGCGGGAAGAGGGAGACGAGAGAGAGAACCATGGAGTCGGAACAGCAAGCGCAAGCGGCTCCCACATCCTCTCCCTCGCCTGCTATGGCCATGGATGAGACTCTGGCCTCGGTACAGAGATCCCTGCTCCTTCTCCATCAGTTGCACTGCTCTGTTTCCTCATTTACCATGCCCTCGCAGCTCCTGCTTCTTGAACGCTTGTAAGTTCCATATCCCGCTTGATTAGGGTTCCCGAGTATTGACCGGATAGGTACTGGTTGTAACTCCGCAATCAAGAACAGAAATTTCTGAGCTTTTTTGGTTTGCTTCATTTTTCTAATTCGCCTTGTAGTTGTGTCGAGTCCTGTGTTGCGGATTCTGATTTTTCCTAGTGATGATAAAACCCTCCGAGTCATGAGAACGATGGCCATCGGTGGTCTTGTATCGCACATACGATGCTGGGGTTTTGGATATACTGGTGATTGTATGCTGCTCTTGAGAATTAACCTTTCATTGTTGATTTTGGTGTGATCTACAGGAATGGACTAGCGAGTGAGCTAGAAGTGATGCACAAAGCTGCTGAGAATTGCCATATCCAAATTCCTCTTGAAGTTGTAAGGTGCATCCTTTCTTTCTCTGCAGAGGGAGGTGAGGGGGTCCTTGAGGTAATTTTGAAATTTTGGTGAAGTAATTCATTAAAGCATCAGAAAAGGAGGTCTCTATTCTTGTGTAGTGGTTCATGATTAGCTTCCTAAATCTGCCTTTTGTTCAAAGCATGAATTATATTGCTATGTTTTGTATCTCTTTGTTCACAGTTCAATGATCATTGTTTTGTCAAGTTTGTTCTGGGAGCATAATTGCTGATTCATGTTGTCTGCAACAGCTTCATAGATGAAGGCAGGAATCCTGATGAATACACAAGGAATTTACTCAATAGTTGTGTTCAGCGGAACCAAGTTAGCAGAGGAAAAGTAGATGCTTTCAAGGTAAGATATTTGGACAAACTTTCTGTTTTGCTTTTCTGGGGGCCATGGAATGAGAAGATCTTGATAAAGGAATGCCGTCTCCAAAAGGTGGGTTCTCACTAAGTGTCATTTTGTATGATATAAGTTCAGTTTGCTTTCAGACTTGTTGATAAATGAAGAGTTGTCATCATGTCTTTGCAGGCACTTAGGAAGCATCTGCTGGAAGAAGCAGAGGATGCATTTCCAGATGAAATTGAGGCCTATAGGGCCATTCGGAACCAGTCATCTTTAGTAAGTACCTCATTCTCTTGTCACAGACTAAAAGTCATGGGTATGTCCCTTTACATGCTCTACACTGTAAATAAGCTTCTGCTGGCATGATTTGACTAGGTATGTAAAATAAGGATGCTGATGTAGTGACATCAAGTGTGGTTGGCCATCATGCAGGAGGCAAGACGTGCACTACAATCATCAGACTTGCTGTCAAATGGAAATTTGAAAGTGAAGTCAGAACACTGATACTGAACAGTGTATCTTCAGGTCCTAGTTGGTTTTGTTCCCATTCTGTAGTATCCTTGTGGAATTTTTGAACTTCAAACATGGATTTTTTCATGTAAATACAGAACAAGTGTATAATCAGCAACATTAAAGATTGAGCACATTGATATTGTTCATTTTGCATGAGCTATGTACTTGAATCTTCAGAATACCCCCATAGTGAGAAAATGATTGTTATAGCTAGAGAGAAAACTAGTCCATCAGCCCTCCCTATGATAATGCTCTCCAAAACTAAGGTCAATAATGCAGATGCAGCAGTGCAGCATTCCTGCTGCAGAAGTGCTGTACCATGGTCACACAAGCTTTCAGACAATAGATGGTTCCTTTTGTTGCCTCAAGCTTGTCCTCTTTCATGGTTCCCTCCATCCACTAGGGCCTCCCCCTTCATCAATTAGGGCATGTCATCTCCTTTAATCCTAGGTCCTTCCAGGACCTTCCTTTGACTGTTGACTCTGGTGTTCTATTTGACCCAGTTACCACTCTTCCCTTATCATCAGGTTATGAGATCTGCACTTCTCATCTGGTTATGAGATCCTCACTTAGTGTTACAAGGTGAGTTAGTTTCTACACCTTAAGCTTACTTAGGCATTAGGTGCAGATTTAAGGGCCTCTGCACATAGACCAGCAGCTGGCTCATCCATTATCACCTTGTAGTCATGATTTGCGTTGTACTTTTTGCCAGGGAAGGTGTTATTGCAGGGGCATGTTCCCTGCATTTTTATTTGGCCCTACTGGGTTTAGGATTTTAACCCTTAACCGAAATGCTTACTACTATGCAAAAATTGCCCCCTGGGGGCAACCACTCTACTACATAATCCAGATATTCCATACTCCAGACCTACACAGAAAGGAGAAATTGAATCTACAGATAAAATATTGTAACACCCACCTTATAACTGGGTCCAAATACTGTCTTCATAAACCACAATATGCCAGCTTTGAGAGGTAACTGCATGATACGAAGCTGCAAAAACCCAGCAGGAATAAGAGCATGGTATTCATCAAATCCACCCTTCACCATTTCGCCAGGTCTCAGTCATGAATGATCATCTGCCACCCCAAATCTGGCATGCTTGCAACTTCCAGGAGGAAAAAGAGCATATTCAATATAGGTGGAAAGTACAGGGGAGCTATGGTCCATGCCGTGATATTTGAATATTTGAACTACACATTTATTGTACCTACACTTCACATTACCTTTACTTGTAATACAAGTATTAATTTATATTGTTTAACAGATCGTTAAATTGCAACTTTAACCAAAACTTGCACAAGACAAATAGATTGAAATACATAGCAAATTGATAGATGGCCATCTATTATTCTGCATCATATATCCACTATCGTGGACATATCGAAAAAAAGCATTACAGTGGATCTGATGTATCCTTCACCAA
>Ga0209208_10013029_pt1 | contig 10444 bp, 8 predicted proteins | sample S1TSphfallax_3_FD_187694 | JGI IMG/M metagenome (GOLD analysis project Ga0209208, IMG submission 187694) | Host-associated microbial communities from peat moss isolated from Minnesota, USA - S1T2_Fd - Sphagnum fallax MG (SPAdes) (version 2) | ecosystem: Host-associated > Plants > Peat moss >... | reverse complement strand
TTGTGCATGGCCATGGGACCAGCACCCAAATGTCATTTTGTCATGGGATTCCCAAGTGGGAGTCCCGAAATTCCCACAACTAGGACTCCTACGACTTTGGAGACCCATAATTTTGCGTGCAGACCTCCGATTGAGATGAGGTCTGAAGCAAAGTTGTAGCCCTTGCCGAGAGATTTTCAATCGTATGTTGCACGCAAGGAAATCAGGGTGATTCCCAACTTTTAATGCTCGGGAGTCAAATTGCCAATTTGACTCTCGACCCTTCTTTTGGCCATAACTTGTGTTTGAAGTGTCCAAATGGGTCATGCGAACCCATTTGAGACATCTACGTTCTAAGAGCTTTCCAATGATATAAGGAACTTTTCAATCCAACGGGTTTTGACCCTTGCAATCCCTCTCTGAAAATTTGGAAGTCCATTATGACTCTAACTCCTAAAGTGGGAGCTCACTTGGGAGTGTGAAGGTTCATTCCTTCACACTCTCCCACATTCCCGGGGGCATGAGATGTGACTCCCAAGCTTCCCTCTTGGCCTACACCTTTGTAAGCCTTTGCCTTGGTCACAAGTCGAAGGCTAAGGTTGTGACAATAAGTACATGTAGAGGTTTTGGAAGTAGTGTATTTGTTGATGATGTTTCATTTTAGAACTTTCTCAAAAATGTGATGTTAAGGGGAAAATATCCTAGTACAATTATTTTCATGGGCTTCCTGATAATTTCCTAATTATTAATGGTAGGTTTACACTTACCATTTGCTATGTACTAGGAAATGAAATTATTTGGTAATTAATTATTAATGATAGGATGATGGGCAACTAATTTGCCATTAATTGGGTGTTGATGAAGGATATTGGGATAAGGACCTAGGAAAAGATGACACCTTTGTGGCTTATGGGTTTGGGGAAAACCTTGTGGGGTTTTTCATTTTTCATTATAAGTAATGGATTTTTTTTTTCTCTTATTGTGTGTGTGTGCAATTATCACTAGCACAAAAATAATTAAACAACTAAATTTCCAAATTACATGTGAAGGCTTGCCTAATTCTAAATCTAAGTCATGGAATAAAAAAATAAAAAGTAAAAACACAATGTGTGCATGATATGAATGCAAAATGATTTTATTCCAAAAACATGATAGTAACACAACAAGATCATGACAAAGATTTGCTAATAACTAATGTTGAACATATTGAAAGTAATGTAAAATTCTATTTTTATTTATACCCATTAGGCACCTAGCTCAAGGAAGCTTTTAAAAACACTTCCAACTTACATCTGGTCCATGTTCACCCATGTGTGATCCATGTGCACCCATGTGTGGCCCATGTCCATCCATGTGGGAACTAATAATGAACTATGAGTTAACTTTCAATTAACTAGAAAGTGAATTGAGGGATAATTACAATTGGATTAAAAATTAATTGGAAGTTAACCAAGAGTTAATTAAAATTTCATTAAGAGTGAATTGAAACTAAATTTAAAGTTAGGTACAAGTTAATTACAAGTCATGGATGAACATTCATATGGATGAACTCTATGGTGTTGGCATCCGTGATAATAGTTTTGGAGGATAAGGAAAAAAAATGAGGAAGTACTTTTGGAAGGTTGTAATACATGAAAATGAAAATTTAAATGCAAGGAATGTCATATGTCCATTTTATTTTTGGTTTTTTAATACTTTTCTTTTTGCAAATAATTAAATTAAATTTATTTGACATAAAATACTATGGTGTTTAATCTTCTTTTAGTTTTTCTCTGATGTTTAGTTAAAACATCAAGACTATTAAATGGTAGTTGTAGCAAAACTAAGGAGGGCAATAATGATAGAGGATGTTGGCAATAGCTTCATGAAGGTAACTTTTATACTAGTTCACTGTAGAGGAATTAGTGGCAAACTAAAAGATAACTACCTTCTAACTCCTTCATTGCGATTTATCGAAAAAAATTGTTTGCATTTGTTTGCATTCATTAATTCTTTCTTTTTTGGAATATAAAGCTACCTTCCTTTAAGAAATATTTTATAACTTTATATTTCTTGTGTTTTTTTTTCTTTTCACCCAAAAACTTTCATTAAGAAATATTTTAGGGCTATCAAGTTTGCAATTTTAAAACAAGTAAAAAAATTAAACTAATATTTTTTTCACCCACAACCTTGTTTCACTTGTTAGTGTTGCCCACCCTTTCCTTAATACATGAAAAATTAGACAATATAAGGTGAGAGCAAAATGAAATACTATTTAAATGTTATCAACTAGGTGAATCATTATGGCTAGCCAATAAAAAACAATAACTTTTTTACTAGCCTTTTTGGAGATCATTGTATCCTAAGCAAATTTGTAGATCCAAACTCAATTTCATGCCAAGAATGTTTTCCAATTTTGTAATGTGGCACAAGTTTATATCACCCATAAGATATTTGACTAAAGTTGGTTACAAAAAAATGAAAATGAAAATATATAAGTACCATTTTATATTGTCGGCTATCTATTGGAACATGATGTAGAATTTAGCTTTTTTAATAAACCATTTGGACGTATGAGAATTAAAACATCAAAATTTTCTATTTTTTAGCATTATTTTTGCTAATTATAAAATTTGTTAACTAACAAATTATTGCCAAGAAAAAAACATTGTTCCACACCATTCAAAGGTTTTTAATTCATTAAAAATATTGTACAAACCATTATATTGTTGGTGTTATAGATGTTTTAACTTTATTTGGTATATTAAGAGCTTAATTTAAAACTTGTAACCTTAGAAAAACATTGGTTACAACTTACATTCAAATGATAAGATGGATTTTGTATACTTATGATGAAATTGTCAAACTATTGAAAAATTAAAATTGGGGTTGGATTTTTTTCAATAAATATTTCAATAGGACACTTTTAATTATTAGTCATAAATACCATATATGAAGTTTAAAATAACTACTACAAATTCAATGAAGTTAGGATGTAATGTTTGCATTCCTATAAATTATTTACCCCTTTTTTGGATACATATGTATACCTACAAGAAATTATTAATAAAAAATATGAATAAAGGGAATCTAATTGTGAATAGGGGGTTTTATCCTTCAATTTTATGATGTAGCCAAACTTGCAATCGTCCATAAGAACATTTAACCAAATTTAGCTATAGACCATGTGTGAAAGTAAACTTTTAAAAAAATCCTCGTATACATCTAGATACTTGCTATAATTTGTTATAGAAATATAGCCATTTTAAAAAATCAAATATTGGAAAATTAAGGCAATCTGATTTTCACTAAAATCCTTTGTATGTCAAAATTTTATTTTTCAATTCAAGAAATGCAAAAGCTTGCCCCCCCCAAATTTTTTTTGGTGAGTTGTGAACTCAACAAGGGAAAATCATTGATGAGATCTTTAATGCCCTGTCATTTTATGCAAAAGTAAATGAATTAAACATTTTAAAAGTAAAAAACACCATACATACGACATTTTTTTGGGTAGGAATTTCAACACTTGTCAATGAAAAGAAAGGAATTGTGACTTCTCCAACGAAATTTTGGGGAAAACCATTCAAATGTATCACATGTTGAGGAAAAAGGTTGAAATTGCCATTTTTAAATTATAGGATCACAAACTTACTAAGTTTCATAGGTTAGTACAAATTGTGTGTGAAATCTAGTTTTCATAGGTTTGTACACAGATTGCATGAATTTCATGCTATGGTTAAAATAAATGATATTTTGTACCAATGTGTTTTTTTCAATGTTTCTAATGCACCTTCTTACATAATTTACAAAATTGAAATGAAATATTAAACATATGATATAAACTTTATAGTTGCAACTTAATTGCAACTATTATATATACTAGCAACTACTATCTACTACCTATTATGTATTCCTTAACTACCCACTTAATTTAGTTTAAATTATTAGCTAGCATAACCTACTTCCTATTAACTTAACCTATTACCTACTAACAAAACTTAGCTTAAAGTAATACCTACTTGCTCAACTACTTACCTACTCACCTACATATCTACTTACTTAGCCTAGCTACATAGGTAAAGAGGTAGATACATGTAGGTAAGGTATGTAAAGTAAATAGGTAGGTAGGTAAGTAAATCCTTGAATTATTTCTTAAAAAAAGAAAACATATTGAATCATTAAGTATGTACACCCCTAGTAAACATTATTAAACTTTTAAGGAAACTAGGTTCACATTATAGTTACTAGTAAAAATTGGTCCCATTGCATTTCAATTACAACTAATGTGATGTAAAATGTTGTTCATTGATGAAATAAGTGTAAATTTAATCTTGTTAAAAGAATGAAGAAACACTTAGTTGCAAAAAATACTACAAACAATTGCATGTAACAACTAGTCACTTGTAGTTGCAATTTTATTGATTGCAAAAAACAAGATTTTTTCTTGTGATCCATCATAGACCAATTGCTAAAAGAGGAGGATCCAAAGGTGGATTTCTAAATGTTAGTCATAGAACATGTTTGTGCATGGTTGTTTTATGCATGGATACAACTACAATAAGGGAGAAAGATGATATGTAAGTGTTGGTCAATGAAAACAAATTTATTTCAAGATTTTGACAAAAACATTTAAGTGGAAACATATGATGCGAATGCTACCAAACCTCTATTTCTAAAAACACTTTCAACAAAAGTAGACCTACATGAAGCTTCAAGAAATGATTGTGATTTGTATCCAAAGGAATTAGACATAGATTTGATCATGCAAAAATGTTTGGATGACGTTCTAAAAATGACAAATCCAAGACCAATTAATATTAGTGGAAAAGGTTCAATCTCAAGCAATTTGTTAGAAAGAACATTAGAGAGACTTGACAAGTTCAGTGTTGTTTATGTATTCATGTAGGTTACAAGCTTATGCAAACTTGAATAAATGCACACATGTGAGTGAGACATGGAATGGGGCTCATTAATGCATGCTTTGAATGATTGAAACAATGTATATGTTTGGTTTTTCATTCAATTTAATCTTCATGTCACATTTTATGTATGTGGGTGGAATCTTTTAACAATGCATGAAATTAATAAACTGCTTGCACAATTCATATTTGGAAACAAATCTTCAACAAGGATAATCTTCAAGAAGTTTTGTTCTTCCATTGGCAATGGGATTAAAGCCTCCAAATCCAAATAGCCTTGCCCATTTGTCATAGCTTACACATAAAACCAAAACACGAATCATGAAACTTTCATTTTGTTTCCATTGTTGTAAAGTAAACCACTTGAAAACTAGAATCAAACTTAGTACATTCCATGGAGAGAGAACACACAAGGAAGGAATGGAATATATGCATTTGCAAAGCATATTGTGGTCATTCCCCCACCAAAAAATAAAGGTTTATAATAAAATGGGGGTATTGCACCTCCCATTAGTATGGAAGATTATGGTTTGTAAAGAAACGAGGGTACTACATTTCACAACATTGGCCTTGGAGATCATGCTTTGTAAAACATTGAGGATGTTGCACCTACCATTTATCTTTGACAATTGTGGTTTTCTAAACAAGAAGGCAAAACCACAATGAAAATGTGCAAGATGACAAAAGATGGATCTCACTTGATATCATGGTGCTAATGATGCTTGCAACAATGGTAGGAGTTGCAAGATGACCACAACACCACCACCTACATTTGCAAAAAAAATGTAAATGAAGAGAAGCAACATAAGGGAGTTCACCTTAAAACTTAAACTTTGTTATGTAAGACCACAAGGAAAAGAATTGTAAGACAATCGTAGAAAAATGGAATGAAAAATGACAAAGAGGGTATTTGGAATAAGTTGTGAAAACACATGAAAGGTGCCTCCACATTAACAAAAACCACACCCACCTGCTTAAGTGACTGCTTATCTTGGGGAATATTTTTAATTTCAAAGATGAAAAAAAAATTTATAATTTTTTCATAATTTAATTTGCATTATAGTATTATGTAAATATATGTTTAAAAAGTTTACATCGAAATATGTTATGTTTACAGAATCTCCTATAAATTTGATTATAGTGCTTAATGAATGTTTTTAAATATTATATCCTCATTAAAATTATTCCAAATAATACCACATGTTTGTCATGTAAAGTAATTGAAAACTTGCAACATTAGTATATTTTTGACAAAAAAATTTGAAAATCTAAACATTGGTTATATGTCATGTGGTTGTTATTAGCGTGGAAACATTTTGAAACATGTTGTTGGAGTTCACACTAATGCAAAAAGTTGTAAGATAACAATAATGCCATCAATTACACTTGAAAAAAATTTAAACAAAGGGGAGCAATATGGGAGACCTCACAAGACCACAATGAAAAGGACTATGAAAAATATCATTCCTTCATGTTACATAACTAACTTTTTTTTCTTTCCTATCTACCTCCCTCTTCTTGCTTCATGCTGACCATTTGCCCCTTTCCCCTGTTTTCCCCTTGTTTTTTGAATTGGTTTCACTTCCATTTGTTTCTTTCATACCTACCTCCTTCCTTTTTCTAACCTCATGCCTACCATTTGCCTTTTCCCCCCTTTTCCTTCTTAGCTTGTTGAACCAACACCATTTCCATATTTTTGTTGTTTTAATTCTTGAAAAGAGAGAAGAAAAAGACGATGTGCAATATGCATATGTATTGATTAATGTTCTCATTGCTCATTTGTTCATTCTCCCACAAATGATTATGGTTAGTAACATAATGAGGATATTGCATTTCTTAGTGTCATTGAAGACTATGATTTTAAAAAATGAAGGTTGTATTGCATGATTATTTACATATACATAATGAAAAAAAGAAAAGACATTGTGTAAATGTATTTAAAAGATATATGCAAAAGTGCCATGCAAATGTTAAGGTAAATCAAGAAAAATGCCCAACAGTCAATGTAAGGGTTAAAAAACTGGGCATGTAAATGATCACACTTACACAAGTTTACATGGTGTGCAAATTAGCCACACTTACATGCACAAGATTGATTTGGACTATAAATATGTAGAGGATATAATTACATATAGTAAAGGATGTCGTGGATGAAATGAAGCTTTCCATCCATCCATCCATGGCACGGAGGAGACAATCATGTGGCAATTGATCTCATAGTGCAACACACCCCCACAAAGTTTGGCCAACATGATTTCCGCAAAATCTATCCAAATGTTTATGTGATCCAATCCACCTTCTAGGTTTGTTCATACTTTGTTTACATTGAGTGCAACAACAATGTGCAAAAACAAACAACATGCGAGCCCAAACTAGAAACTAACAAAGTTTTTTTGGGTTCCAAGTAGTATAACACGTGGGAAGATGCTGCTGTTGCTGCAACATTGGGATCTGCAGGTAACGTGCTGCTGTTCATGGCGCTCACAACTTGATCTACATTAGGTGAGAAAGGGATGGATTTCCAGCCATTGATCGGGTCTTGATTGTTCATCATCATAAGGCCTTCGACGTAATCAAAGGTGTGAAGCTGATCCTCCATCTCGGAGATCAGCATCTCCTAGTTTCTTCTAAAAACCTCGAAGTCCGAGTACATAGTTCGAATCCATCTCACATGTAACAACAACGAAGATCCATATACAGACATAATGGACCAGGATTTCAGGACTGATGCAAAGGAACTACTACTACTACTAATGCATTGAAGAAGATTTCTTTAGACATTAAAGCAACAGAGTTTAGACTATTCTGATAATGAAGAAGAACAACAAACAACAGCTTGATATTGTATAGTATCATACTTTCTAAGGTGTAGGCACAAGGAGAATGCGAGCTTTGGTGATGATGCCAAATTGTCCCAAGCCACCGAGAACTACAAAGAAAAGCTCAGGCTACTTGCTAGTGGAACAAGTGATGATTTTTCCCATGCCTTTGACCACTTCCATTTGTAGTACGTTGCTAATCTAAGGACCATGATGGAAAGTCTAGCCACTCACACCTACGTTGGAGAGAGTGCCACCCATAGCAAGGTAGAAATAATCAGTCCAAGAAAGCCCTGATGTGTAAAACCAAGCTTGCCCTCTTCTTTGAAAAGCTTCAGGTTTTGATCCCAACTTCATGGACCCCATCATCAAAGGTAGGCAGGTAAGCTCCCTCCCAATTCTCCCACTTTTGTTGCTTCCTCAACTTCACCAAATTTTCCAAGGACTCAACTTTGGCCAAATTCTCGTAGCACCCATTTCTTCTTCCCCCCCTTGCTACTTTTTTTCTTTATGTGTTTCCAGATTACCTACTTCATGCAAATGCTTCTTGAAGTGTTATTCTGAATTTATGAATTCTCGTTTTATGAACTTTTAATTTGAGGACTTTTGGGAAGCTGAAAATTGTATGGATAATTGCAGGATTTGCATTTTGAGTTTGTGGGTTAATCTAATTCCTCTGGATTTGTGGGACTCTTATTGATCAAAAGATAAACATCCATGGGTGGGCATCATTATTCTTGCATGGCTGATGTTTATGCATGTAAAGGAAGTAAAGGCACTGGTGATATCATCATTACAAAGGTTAGTTGTGCAGTGCCAAGTTCCAACATGGCTCGTCCATCCATCCATCCATCCATTCGTCCCGTCATCCATCCATGGCACAAAGAGGACAATCATGTGGCAATTGATCTCATAGTGTAACACATCCCCACAAAGCTTGGCCAACATGATCTCCGCAAAATCTATCCAAATGTTTATGTGATCTAATCCACCTTCTAGGTTTGTTCATATTTTGTTTACATTGAGTGCAACAACAATGTGCAAAGACAAATAACATGTGAACCCAAACTACAAACTAACAAAGCTTTTTTGGGTAGCCTCTATGGAAAAATGGCCACTGCAAGCTAGATATTTTGTTGTCTCATCTGCACTACAATTACAGATTACAAAGTGCTAGTTTAGCTATTGTGATTGGGAAGTCCTTTTGAGCCTATCTTTGAGTGCATTTGTAGATCCGAGGAATGCATACTCTCATTCAAAATCAAGAAACTACAACACATGATTTTGTATTATACTCCGACCGTCTCATATGCTTGGTATGTAATTCACATTAATTTTCATGTTGTGTTCAAATGCATCTTATGTCGGCATTACTTCATGTGTGTTATCAAGGTTTAAGGTTTAATGATTTATTTTTTTTGACCTACTAAGGATTAGCAATGTTGATGGATTAGCTTGAATCCACTAAAAGTTGAAAGAGTTTTAATGATGACATTGTAATGATATATATTTGCAGGTGGTGGAACATGGCCTTTGTCATTTGCCCTTCACTAGAAAGCAAGTCATTACACCCATAGGTACAGTCTTTATTGTTGGGATAGTTGTGATGATGGCAATGGCAAAGAAATCCCTCCATCTCTCTATGATCTTTTAAGGGTTTAGGGTTTATGGGTGAGTACCCTCATAGATATAATCTGCAAGCTTTGAAGATTACCTGACTCCTCTACTTTGATTATGGATCCATGCTCTATTTATGTTGGGGTCGATTTTTGCAAGCAGCTTTGTGGTGTCTCCATCATACGGAGGTAAGAAACAAATATGCTTTGAGTTAGACATGATAGAAAAAACAAAGCTAGGTCTCCTACCAATTACAAATGGACTACATCTATGGTTAGTGTCCAATCTAAGCTACATGGTGGTGTTGGAATGTGGAAAGGTAGTATTGGGATGATGGAACATGATCATTTGTTCTGTGTTGTTTAAGTGGTGTGGGTGTGCTGAAATCTCTTGCACTTTGGAAAATCATGTTCCACATATTAATATTCCAGCAAAATTCAATCAAGACATGTCAAAATCTGCATGTGAACATCGTACTCGCTTGTAGAAAGAACGACATGCCAGGTAATGTATAGAGTTGGCTGGGCCATCTGAAACGCCACAAGAGCGAAGTAATCGTCTACATTGAGAACAACAAACTATACAACAAGCAACATCACGTGCATAACCTTTTCTTGACAATGACGCATTACAATTGTTTGGAGATGAAGACGCGTTTGCCTTGGCACGATGGGATTGTGGAAAAATGGACACAATTTGTGGATTCTGCAACACGAAAATGTGGTGTGAAAAATGATTAGCAAAGTCGAGCAACAACAACCCACAATTTTCTATGTGTTGCGAGAATGGCAAAGTTTTGTTATCGAGTCTTCTTGCAACACCGCAAGAGCTAGAAGTTATTTTAACCAACAAAGAGAGTAGTGCCGTCAAATTTTGAGATCAGATTCGCATGTATAATTCTGTGTTGGCATTCATTTCGCTCGGTGCCAAAGTTGATGAGTTGGTAACAAGAGGCACTAGATCGTACTCCTTTCGCATTCAGGGTGAACTTTATCACAAAATCAAATCCATGTGTCCTGTCAAAGGTGTGAGGCAACTTTTGTCCCTCTGCTTCCGGTTCTACAAGGTGATTATGCTTGAAGCACAAATGCTACTAGTGAAGGGAAGAATGCAAGTGTAATTCTAGACGTT
>Ga0209208_10013028_pt1 | contig 10445 bp, 4 predicted proteins | sample S1TSphfallax_3_FD_187694 | JGI IMG/M metagenome (GOLD analysis project Ga0209208, IMG submission 187694) | Host-associated microbial communities from peat moss isolated from Minnesota, USA - S1T2_Fd - Sphagnum fallax MG (SPAdes) (version 2) | ecosystem: Host-associated > Plants > Peat moss >... | reverse complement strand
CCAGTGTATATAGTATTTTCCCTGACTGCCAAGCAGAAATCACCTCTCAAATTTGGCTAATCTGCATCATACAATATCAGAGTTATTAATTGGTTGAAACAATTAACGGGTACCCACTAGTTCAATATAATAAAAAAAGTAAAAATAATAATGTAGTCAATGATGAACATGATTCAATTCATGGAAATTGAATTATATAAATACAAATGTTGATAGAAATTTGCAAGCCAAAATGATGTTTGCTACCAAATTTTGATAAAAAGGAGGGTATAAATAAAACTTTCATGAATTGATATTTCACAATTTTATTTGCCTTCTAAAAAAATTGCATAATTCTTGTCATTTTACATCTTTAGCTTTACATTACCCTTCAACTCTACCAATTTGTTCATCCTCACCAAATTCAATGAATATGTGTGGAACATTGACATCAAAACCTCTCGTAATTGTTTGTAAATCTTGATTGATTGATGATTAAGATCAACCTTTCAATAGGGGGTTCATTTGAACCTTCGTGTATCTTTGAACTTCAACATTAAAATGAATCAATGTTAATATTTGAACAACTAATCATTTAATCTTTTAAGACCTTTTAGGTTTGGTTCTTTGTACTTCAACTCCTTATTTTTGTTGTTATTTTAACATTTTTCTTTCACACAATATTTTTTATTTGTCTTTTTGAATACAACACATCATAAAATGTGAAAGTAGAAATGTTCAAGGAATTAAAGGTCAATATTTAGTGCTAAAATTGATTGTAATATTATCCAAACTTATAGTGATAATGTAGCAAAGATCTTAATGCAAATATTGAAATTCAAAGGGATAATTCTAGTAGTGGAAAATCATACATGTCTCACGATTCTGAAGATAGAATGATGGACATGTCTTTAATTTGCATATGCAAAAATGCTACACATTATTTGGAACCTTGTAAAAAAATGCCCAAGAGTTATGATTATTTGAACATGTGCATTCCATATATATTTGAATAAATTCCATTTTCAACAAAAAAATTTGAAGATGTCATGTGTTCCATTTTAATGCCTTTTAACTTTGGTTGAATTTCATCCAATTTCACATATTTCTTTATTGTTCAACAAACACCAATATGACTCCAACCTAAAGTTGTAATGTTTAAATTTGGGCAATGTGGAAATGCAGCATCCATTAAGGATGTTTGTGATATGTTTGATATTTCTAAAGCTTTGTGCAATTGTTCACTAATTCATCAATTGTTGCAATTATCTCCCTTTATGTTGGCGTTGTCAAATGGCTTTCAATGTTAAAACACCAATTGTTGAAATCAAAATGCCATAGGATTTTTAGCTTCCTTTCGGTAGTGGCGTTAATTGATGGAACCCTTGATTCCATTAGTCTTTACACCCAAAAAACAAGGTGAAAACTTCTACACCAAAAAATTGAATTATGCATTTATGATCATAAAAGAAAGATTCTACATGTGATGGTTGGGTTCCCTAGATCATCTTCTTATGACAACCATGTTTTCACAAATCCTAAAATGTAGTTGACACATGAGGTTTACTTTTTTTATGATGAGGGCTTCTTAAAATATTTTACATATTTGCTTTTAACAATATGCATCCCAACATATAAGCAACCAACTACTTCTTTATTTGGTCATTTTAAATTCAATACCCATATTGTTTCTATTCAAGTCAAAGTAAAGCATGGGATTAAGATATTTAAAGGAAGGTTCCAGAGCTCGAGAGGATTACTTATCCAAATCGAGACAAAAAATGATCATCATATAAATGTTTTACGGATTCAATTGTGTGCCATTTTCCATAATCTACTACTTTAAATTACTATTATGATCCATCATGGGACATATGAAACAATGTAAGGCAAAATGACGAAGATAAAGTTGTTGACTTGGTACAATGAAAGGAGATTCAACTTCTAAATAAAAAAGAAAATACATCAAAGAAATATTGTTCCTCCCATTTCACGATGATGTATAGTGTAGAAGGATTAGGGTACCTTTGTACCTTCAACTTGTGAAAAAAATCCAAATGGAAAGTAACCAACTTTTCATTACATGGGTGAATACAATGGAAAAATGTAGTGGTTTTCTTTTAGAATCATTTTAGAAAAACATGAAAAAGATGCATAGAAATCAAAGCTTGTTAATGATTACAACCTATTAATTTTTAAATGCATTGCAGATAGACTATTAGAAGTAATTTGATAAGTACAAAACCATACCACAATTTTTCAAGGTTGGTTGTTCCTTGAATGTTATTTCAAGCAAGTAATTTTCAATTGTAGTCGAAAGTTTTAATTTTCAACTTTTTTGTGTGCCCAATGCAATTTATTTGTGTTGAATCTCTAATTTCATTACATTATCTTCCTTTTGGAAATCCAATTTTTGACTTTGCAATTGAAATTTGTTTCTTTCCAATCAAGTTTATATTCCATGTTTTTCTCATTGACCACACCATTTTGTTCTCCAAGTGTTATCAAAGCATCAACAAATGCTTTTGGTTTCTTATTTCTCCTTTTACAATCTTCAAACATGATGTCATTCCTCTTGTGAGTTTCAATCACATCATTATTTGATGACACACTTGGCATTTGTTTGCTTCTTAATTTGATTGTCCCAAATTTGGTGGTCTCAAGGGTTTTACAAAATTATGATGGTCTTCTTCTATGTATTGCATTGTTTTTTTTCTTGTACACCATTAGAATAATGTTAAGGGTAGAAATTCCACCTAAACTAGTTAGTCTTATGGGCATCCTAGTAACTAGATTACTAGCAATACCTAGATTATTTATCATCCTTTTATTCATCTCGTGGATGAAGCCATTAAAATTAATTGTTCCATTGAGATGAGTGATTGATATTTGTTTACCAATCATTAGGAAGGATTTGTGTACAGATTAGGATAAGGGAACCTATTTTCGTGGGAGAAATTTAGACCTTATGTGTTCTTGTCATTTATGGGGATTTGAAAATGGACCCCTTATCATTTTTGTACATGGAATTTTGGGGGGATACAAAATAAAATGTTGTATGAAATGCAAGTGTGTGTAAAGTTGTCACCAAGCCTTCTGAGACTTCCAATAAGAGCACTACCCCAAAGGAAGAATGTGTGTATCAAGTGGTGGCATTTTGTTTTTCGATTTAAATTTTTTTGCTTTATTTTCTCATTAATAAGAAAATAATTTATTATAGTTTTGATATTAGTTTATCCTTTTTACTTGGGTTACACTTTGACTATCTTTTTAAAATATGGAGGATTGTTGGAAGATAGTTGATGAAGATGGTAAGGCAATTAATAGGCAATTCGATGAAAGGTAACAACATCATTATAAGGGTGAAAGTGCACTAGGGTGTCACAATTTCAATGGATTAGGATCCTTTTCAAAGTCCTTTTATATTGTAGTTAAAACTAGCTTAAAATAAGAATATTTAGATGATATTGAAAGTAATAATTTTCTCCGTTTCCAATTTCAAATCATTATGCTATAAGACATATAAAAAAAATCACAAGAGATTTTTTTAATAAGTTATTTAAATGCTTAAAGTGGATTAAAAAATCATTATAGTTTTTGGGATTTAAAAAAGTCCATAACATAATAAATTAAAATCACATTCCATTCATTCAATGGATCTTTAGTTTCTCAAACATGATTCATCCAATATCTCAAAGTTTCAAACACATAAAATTAACACATTGTAAGATAAAAATCCATATCCATGAATTTTGCAGGTGTGACAAAAAGTGTGGGCAAAATTTAAAAGTCCATTACTTATTGGCTATCCATGGTTTTGATTTGATTTTTTCATTCTTGGAAGGTTGATTATGATAACTTTAGATAAATGAGTCTTTTTTTTCTATTATTTCAATGAATTTTATTTAATTTATTTTCTTGTGTTTAGGGAATATATGAAAAACTACCATTGTGATGTCCATATAAGGTCAATGTAGTGTGCAAACACCCATAGGCAAGTAATAAGGTGGAATATATTGGCTTATTAGTTTGGTGTACTATCAATTTTAAAAAGTATTTAAACATGGGTTAAAAGCTAGTTACATTCATGCCTTTTATATGGATAACTCAAATTTTCAATTTGTTTTTTTGTTTTTCATTGTAATTTATTAATTTTAGGTTTAAAAACATGACTACATAACAACACATTTTAGGCTTTAGGACTAGCCTTTACAACTACATATTAATCAAGGACACATGTGATTAATGACTAGTGAGTTGCTAAACCCATGTCATTTCACCCATTTAATCATTTGAAGGACGTTTAATGACAAAGCTAAATCATTTTAATAACTAGGATTTTTTTAAAATAATGAAATTCCATGTCATCATTAAAATTGGTATGACATGTAAAGTGCATGTTATTATAACTTAGTTGTTTTATTCAATTAAGTGTTATAAAAAATGCCTTGATGGATAGACGACATGTGTTAAAAACCTATAAACACGTTATGAATCTTACACATGACCAAAAGTCAACCTAGTTTAGCCCATGTAGCTAGTGTAACCAAAAGTCAACTTAACCTAGCCTAACCTAGCTAGGTTATGCAACTTAACTTAACTCACCTAGCCAAAAATCAACCTAGCTTAACTTAGTTAAGCTAGTTACCTATGTTAGGCAACCTAAGTTACCTAATTTAGGCTAGGTGGCCTAGATTAAAAACAAATGTTGGACTCCTGGCCCAAGAAATTTAGATTATATTACTTAATTTAAGTCGAGTGGCTTAGGTATCATAGGTTATAAGAGTGTGGATTTGAACCCCTTGCCTTCACTTTGGGGTTTAAGTTTTCATCCATTGCACTACCACATTTATTTATACAAATTATACTTAACATAAAGTTATAAAGTTAAAAAAGTTTAACCTTGAAATCACCTTGGCCACCCTAGGTTGACCTAGATCAATTTAACTACTACCTACCAATATAGTTTAGACCTAGACTTCCTTTGGTTGATTTTAAATGAATTAGTTTGTCAACCTATACTACTTACTAACTTAACCTAGGTTGACCTAAGCATTCATAGGCTAATTTTGTTTTATCCTAGGATAATTATGTCACATTTAGTCACATCATAGTTGCATCTAGTCGCACAAACTTAAAATGATTACAAACTTGATAAAATATTTGGTAATGAAGTTATTTAGATTGACTTGGCAAAAAATCTAAAGCTAGGAACTTAAGCAAGCCTACCTAGGTTAACCTGTCAGTAAGGTAACCTATTTTAGTTATATTTGAACATAATATAGTAAATTTTTTATTTCTAATTAAGTAACTTACAAGGTAGCCTATATTATGCGATAGTTTTTTATTAAGTAACAAGCATACATAGGTTAATTTTATAGATATGTTAACCTGAACTAGTATGTTGAGTAATTAAAAAATCCAAAAATATGATTTTTTTAGAATGACCATTAATATTGTAGTCATAATTACAAGTTAATAATAGATTATTTAATACTCATACACATGCATGTGAATTCATGACTTCAAAAATTTCATGGCACACAAAAAATTATGGCATGGCATGATAAATATTGGTGCCATAAATTCAAGACATACAAAAACTAATAGTGTCACAAAAAATCATGGATTGCCATGAAAACCTATGACACCTTGTTGCCAAATGGCATGTCATGTCATCATCACATGGAAGACCAAGTTAAATTATTAATCACAAAGGACAACAATATTGTTAGAAAACTAATAAATGAGAGTTATTCATCAAATCAATGACATGAATCATGATGTTGATAAGTAGGACAACATCATCTTGTTAACATATAGTATGCCATGTCACCATCATGGGAGATTGAGTCAATATTAGTGACAAAGGTTGATGGTTTTTGGAATTAACTAATTAATGAGCAAAAATTGAAAAATAATATGATAATTTACCAAAAATGAACAAGTTGTCTAATTGATTATAATTGCAAAACCATGAGGGTCAAAAATTATAACTAGGAGCTAAAAGGATTACTTTGGAAAAAAACCGCACATCATTTTTCCTCAAAAAAATCTTTTACATGCAATTGAATTTTTGAATGAATTTTTTTGTAACTTGTTTTTAAAAATATTTAAATGTTCCTCAATGCATCACATTTTTTTTTCAATCATTATTGAATAAATATGAATTAAAAAAACGTGCAGATTCCTTATAGTTCAATGTTTCATCTTGAAAAATGATCAAAATTTGAAGTCAACACCAAAAATTAAAATTTCACATTATTTAATTTTATTATACTCTAAAGTATAACTTTTCTTCATAAATCATGTACATTATAACCCATTTATGTGTGGTAAAAGATTCTTGAAGCTTTGAAATTTTGAAGCAATTTTGAAACATTTTTTGAATTTTTAAAGTTTTTATAATTCCACATTTTAAAAAATATGAGTGTTTTTTGAATGTGGTCAATATATTCTTATCATCTATAATTTTTTCAATGAAAATTCTTTGATCATATGAATCCTTTTGATAGTCTTTGCAAAATTGACTCCATTTGACGTAGTAAATGTACATTTTCAAATGTTCTAAATTAAAACCAAAACTTTAAATTGGATCAAATGAATTTTTACTCTAAGTTCTTTAACATTCATATGAAGGAAAAAGGATTAACTTGTCATGATTACTATGGTTTTAAATGGTAATATAAAATAAATGTTTGATTTTGACTTATTATGTCTAACATTTGATGCCTTTTTTGGCTCTTAGTTATGTGTTTTAACCCATGATGCCATGTGGCATGTTGATGTCTTTTGCCAATACTTGGTGATTGTTATAACTAAGTAATTATAAATGTAATTGAAAAAAAAAATAGTCATTTTTGTGTCCAATTCAAAAGGCAATATTTGTTATAGTGAGGGTAAAGTTTTTGGACTTGCATTTTGATGCAAAAAGCTACATTGAAGGATCATTTCTAACATAGTGACCAATCAATAAATCCAAAGTAGTGTATGAATCATCATGTTGATTAATAGTCAAATATTTTATTACCACCACAATGCCAAAACATGTATTTTACGATTGGTCGTATTTGATTATAGTCATTTTAAAAGTCGTTTATGCCATTTTCTAATTGTTTATCCCATTGTAGTCCAATAGGACAAGTCATAAAAGATGTGGAATGCCACATCATCATGTTGTGAAATTAGAAGTTGTTATTCCAATCACAAAAGCTAGGGTATTTTTAATAATAAAATTTAATTTATTTAAAACATATTATAACAATTTCAAGAACAAAAATTTATCTATTTAAAAAAACCCATTGGATGTCATACTAACTATAATAGCAAAACCATGACATCACATGACATTTCAATGGCCTTATCAACTACATAGTGATTTTTGTGACTACTTAGTAGTTACGACTATAGTATAAAACAACAATAGTCGTTTCTTTGGCTAATAAAAAAACCCATAATATGTTTTGTGCTACCTTCCCCATGGTGATCATTGAAGGTTGCTCTTCTTGTAATTTTTGAAAATTTACTTGGCAACCCTTTTTCCAATTGTTAATTCTTGGGTTTTCAAGTCTCTAATTTTACAAACTAAAGTCCCAATTGTGGCATTCGGGTTCTGAAATTAAAAAATTGAATGTAGCCATGTAGTAAAAAAATGTCAAGGACTTCCATTGTAATCATAGGTCCCACTTACCTTGTAATGTAGGAGTTTATCAATTCTATTTCCAATATTTCCCCCATGTTGCAACTTGTCATCATGGGTGCAGATTAGCTCAAATGAACCAAAATTGATGTCAAAATGTTAATTTTTGACACTTATCTTATTACATTTTTTTATGTGGTGCCACTTTAATGGCATGTGAATCATGGAAAGTTGTGCTTATTGAATAATATAGATATTGAAAAATCTAAAATGAGTTCAACTTCCAATATCAAAATTTGGTTTGAACAAAAGATGTTTAACAACTTCATTCAATAACATTATTTTCATAATGGGCTTTTAGTTTTCATAATACAATTTGTTTCATTCTCAAAAAAAATAGTAATAAAGTACTATTAAAAAAATCTAAAAAACACTCAAATTTTCATTTTTTAGATTTTGTATTTATCAAAATTTAAGGTTTTTAATAAAAGTTCATGAATCCTTTACAACATGTAAATGTCATGCAATGTATATGTTGTTTAAAGAAAAGTTATAGCTTATAATATAAAGAACTAAAATTGAAAATGTTAACATGTTTCGGTATGATTTGAAATTATAACAAATTTTCAAGTCAAAATACATGAAATTCTTACAAAAATTATGCAGTTTCAAAATTTGTATTTATTCAAATTTGATTGTAAGAAAATGACAATTGGGGAAACTATAAATACAATAAATAGAACTTTTCAAAATATTTCATTTGAAAATTCCTCTTTACAAAAACATGTTTTTTTGGTAAAAGGATTTTAAAAAGGACAATAGTCCTAAATGCAAAGTAAACATATTAATTCATTAAATGTTGTAATTTGGACCTTCGTAGTGAGGTCTTGTGTTGCATAATAAATCACTCATGTTGGGAAATTGCACCTTCATTGTATGGTAGATGATAAGTTCCACATCTATGGTTTTGAAGTTGAATCAAACTTTATAATGAATGAATTGGTAGCTGACTTATGTGTATTCCACCATTGAACGTTTGTGGGTTTCAATGGCCCCAATCTTTTTTGAAAATATGACTTCAAAAAAGCCCCTTGTGAAAAATTAAATTGTTTGGAAGATTCATGAAAATGAAAACATGTATTATTTGACATCCTTATGGGTGGGGTGTCCTTGAATAATTGGGCCAATTATTATCCTTTTGGTCCTTTCTAAGACTAATGTGGTTTGGTTGGACACTTTATCCATGGACCATGGAGATGGGGGTAGCCATTTGAAGTCCATTTTTGGGTGTTGTGGCATTGCTTTTGTTATTGGGGGCTACCTCCAAATCTTTTTTGAATTTTTCAAACATCAATGTTGCCAACTTAAAATGGTCTATGCATTAGACAAAACATTTTGAATGTTTATCATAGGGTTTGGATGGTCTTAGGAGGGGGGGGTGGGGGGGGGACCCCATCTATTGGTCATGCATTATGGAATCATTTTCCTTTTGAAGGCCTTGTGTGCTAAGCCAACTAAGGAGGTAGGCTCTGGGCTCATTGATGTTTTGAAACCATACAAGGTTAAAAGTTTAGTGCAAAATCCTTTTGATGTTAACATTTTGTTGTGGCCTTGTAATCATTTAGTTGAAAATTGGAAAAAACCCTAAATTTTGTCCCCCATGTTCAATAGGGTTGGTGGAATGTTAAAGGAAAAATTCAAGATTTAATGAGAACCCAAGGGGGGGATATGTGGAGTCCAATGATTAGTTGTTGATCCTAAAGTTTTGAATGCAATGTCTTGGGTAGGGGTGTTTAGTGGTGTGGTTTAAATAATTGGTTGTGCATTGGCCATTTGTCCTATGGAACTTGGAGATCCAATGTGAAGGAGTGGGGAATTTGTCAAAGGCTACACATGTTTAAATAAAGTAATTGAAAGGAATGTATTCAAAGAAATCCATCATCACATGTTAGAAAGTGGGATTGCCTTTGTGGTAATTTTGATGATTGAGATGCTATTGTCAATTGCCATGTGTCATTTGGGGATATATGGTCAAGACGAACTATAGGTTCAAAATGCCAAATCAAGTTGTTGGTTAAGTAGAGATGGGACCAAAGATGTGTGGCCAATTGATAACTATTAAAATTTTGGTGAATGAATACCTTGGTGTTGAGGGGGGTAGCTTTTGGTGTTGGTAATCAACTATCCATGGTGTTTGTAATCCAAGAATCCAAGACCTTACATGGTGGTTATCTCCCCATTCAAAGATTCAACCAATCTTGGTTAGATATCCCATCCACCTTGAAGCAAACACCTTGATGAAAGGATACATGCATGTTAACCTTGGGTTAATCTTTTACCTTTTACCTCAAAGGTTAGTGATTTAGGGGGCATCTCGATAATTTTTATTACTATGAATTGTTATCTCCACTTTTAGGGAATAAGGCCCTCTAATCTAACTAATTTTTAAGGATGGTAGGTAAAAAGTTAACCACTTACATTGTAGAAGGTAGTAGTTGGCTAACTATTTGCTTATAAGGTAGGAGGCAACTTGTAGAAAAACTAAAAACAACATATAGTTTAATGGGACTTTTAACAATGATCTTTTTTGGTATGAACTTGGAGGATTTTAGGGGTGGGAAGGCCTTTTATTCCATAGCTATTTCTCCCTTTCTTTGTTTTTTTTGGGTTTGAAATGTGTTTTTTTTTGGGTTTTTCCTTCTCATTATTTCTTCTTCTATCTTTTTTTTCTATTTATTTTGCTCTTCCTTTTTGTTTTCTTTCTATTTAGGATAATATTTTTTGTTGATTATAGAATAAAGGAAGGGAAGGGATAAAATTCCTTGGA
>Ga0209208_10013027_pt1 | contig 10445 bp, 4 predicted proteins | sample S1TSphfallax_3_FD_187694 | JGI IMG/M metagenome (GOLD analysis project Ga0209208, IMG submission 187694) | Host-associated microbial communities from peat moss isolated from Minnesota, USA - S1T2_Fd - Sphagnum fallax MG (SPAdes) (version 2) | ecosystem: Host-associated > Plants > Peat moss >... | reverse complement strand
GCAAATCATCATTCTTCTCTTAATAAAAACAGACTGCCATGACGATTCCTCTATTGGAACTGTTGGAAAATTCAGCAAAGTGACAACAAAGAAGAATAGAGAGAGACTTTACCAGGCAAGACAAAGTTCGGCCAGACTACTAGTATTCCGCGAACTCGCTTTCCTTCCTCCAAAGAACGTGCTTCATTCTCACTTTCTCCCTCCGTCTTTTGTCTTTCCTTCGTGCAAGCTCGGCCACTTTGTATCACCTGTAACCAATCCCATCTTCTTGTACCACAAGACTTTTCCAGACGGGAAAAAACAAATTCTAGACCAAAAAAAATCAAAGAGAATCAATCACAGACAAGATGCTGAAATCATCATCATCATCATCATCATCATCAGCATCATCTTAAGCAAATCATCGTTCTCATAATAAAACAGAATGCCATGATTCCTCTCCATAACGATTTCAGTATACTGGGATTCATGGCTCTGATCTGAGCTCTTCTCTTCATTCTCCTTTGCAAATCGCGCAACTGCCATCGCCATGAGCTTTGCTTCCTCCCCCCCCTCCCCCCCCCAAGAGTATTTATATACTTGCCAAAAACCCTATTTAGTTAATAAAAAAAATAATAAGGGTCCTACCACCAGGTGTGGGCGTGGCCTTAAGTGGCCTTAAGTGGGCCTTATTGTAATTTTAAGGTATCATTAGTGGCAAGGGTCCTACCACCACCAGGTGTGGGCGTGGGCTACCTATGAAGGCTAGGCCCAAGTATCCATGAAGAGTCGAAAAGTCGTGTTCCTTAACCCCCCCCCCCTCCCCCTAGGTAAAGAACTTTTCAAATCCAAGGGACCTTACAAAAGTGGAAGATACCCTTTGGGGGAGGGGGGGGGGACCTCCATTTTTGTTAGGTCCCTTGAATTTAAAGTGAAGATCTTCCCCCAGGAAAGGAGGTGTTTTCATATTTTAAGACCAAATTTGAAAAGTTCTTTGTGTATAAGGGTATAGCCCTAAGGTCGGGAGCATTCCCAAAACAAGGTGCCTAAGACTAAGCAATAATTGGATCCGGCCTCACGTTACGTTTTATATAGGGGTAAAGGACTCCATTTAAGGACTCTCAATGGATAGCATGCCTAACCCTTTTTTTAAAAGCATGTTTAAACTGATTTGAAAGAGTAGAATCTAGCTTTTTTAAGGCACCTTGTGAGCCTTATACCCTAAAATAGGTCCTACAATTCTGACCTATTTGAGGGTATAAGGCTCACACAACTCACACAATTTCTATTGTTAAATTGTGACTCGAGAAGTTTTGTGATATGAATAAAGGAATGAATTTCTAGTGAGGATGATCATTGGAGGTAATATAATTTTGGCAACTATAAGGTTCATTTTGCTTAATAGTTCCTTCAATAACTCCATGGAAACAAGCATTGTTTGTTGAAAACAAAAATATATTTAATTCATTTTAGACTTAAATGTTAATTTCAAACTTAACTCAACTTTGGGGTGTGTCCATTTCAACTTAAAAGGCACTAGAATCAAATTATTTTAAATTAATTATGGACAATATTTTCATTTTCATAGAATTTTCCACTAAATTTTAAGCATGTAAATGTTAAATGTATAGAAAAGCTTCCCCATAAATTATCCCCAAAAAATGAAAAATACATATATTCTTGCACAATCACAAAATTAATAGGCTTGATCCCTTAGTGTCCACCAAATTGTTATTTTTTTACATATTTAACATATTAAAATTCAATACACAAAACTTCTTTTTTTTGCATATTAGTTTACATAACAAAAAGAACAATATTAAATATTACCCAAATCCTTGTTAAGATATTTTTGTGATGTCATCGACCTAAAGCTAGTGGTAAGTAGGTTCTCATCTTTTATCCTTTAATTTACAATTAAATAATTAATGCATTTTTTTGTACTGAAATTCAAAAAATGTTTTTTGGCATATTATTGTATTAAATAATACTGAAATCTTTCTGAGGATATTTTGATGATGTATCCAACCTAAAGCTAGTCGTCACCAAGTTCTCATATTATATCCCATAATTTGCAATTAAGTAATTAAAAAATAATCTATAGGTATAAACTCGCTAATTTACAATGAAATAATTAAAATATAACTTATATGTCTGAACTCATTGATACAAGTAAACAACAATGCCCATCACGGCACTAATCTATTTTTTTCAATTTTTTAAAAATATAAATTCAAAGTTTGGCATATCAATAAAATCAATCCACTAATTTGATAAACAAGGTTAAAGTTCACCAATATGGTCATCATTGAAATCAAAGCATTGAATATTGTCATACATGTATTTACAAATTAATAACATGTGAGCACCTATATGGTCACCATCAAAATCAAAAGTGTTTAATGTTATCTTACATGTATGTATAATTTTGGGCTTCACGTTACTATGCACTACTAGTGATGATCAACTATTTTACTATTATGGTAGATGTTTGGAGAATAGAAATCTAGTTTTATTGTTAATGTTATCGTATAAATGTAATCACATTTGTGCCACATTATAAATAGATTGTTCAGGGTCAAGTCCAAATGTTATGTTGGTTTCATATGATATTGTGAAAAGGCCACACAATGAATTGTCTATCTATTGCATGATATTCACATAAACATTAATTATATTAATTAATAATTGTATGGTGTCATCTAATAAAATTTTCCTCATTGGTGTATTTGAATCATATATTGTGCAATGAATATTAGGAATGGAGGCATGTATTTTGATTAATATCCAATGATTATTGTTTGTGAATACATTTGAAAATAATTGTTTAAGTATCTATGTATAGTTCATGTGATTGCATATGTGTGTTGTTGGTAACTTAATGACTATAGTTGTTGAATGTATAAAATTTGCATTGCGATTAACGTATGTTGGTTGTATAACCATCCATTAAGATCAAAGAGCAAGTTTTCATTGTTTTTAGTTGATTGGAGTTCTTCGTGCCAATAGTTGATGATAACATCATCAATAATGTCATTATTTGAATTGTCATTTATTGTAATTATATTATTTATTTTTCATTGTTGGATTTTAATGGGCGAAGTTTCTATTGGATGGTTTGATTTCATAATTGGTTATATTATGTTTTGATGTAAGTGTAATCATTTCTAATGATCTTATTTTTAAGTTTGCTTTGTGATGCCCTGAATAATTATATCTTGAAGGATTACAAATCCATCTACATGATAATATTATATGCATGTTTTGCATATTTTGTGGCATTTTATCAAGCGGGTGGAAAAGGTCTATAATTAAGTGATAAAATGTTTGTCCTTGTACTTTGAAATATGTGAGACAAAAGGTTAACTCAAGTAATTATTGATATCTATTGATTATGAATGTTTTGGAATTGTTTGATTTTAGTATTTGGTGATGATATGTGTAATATTGGCATGACATTTTAAGGGATTTTTCAAATCTCATGTCTTGTCAATTAACATGTTTTTTAATGAAATTGTTAAAATTGATTAAAATATTAATAGGTGGATGCATCATAATATTTTTTTGTATCCATTTGACATTTATGAGGGATATATTTTTATATAGCCAATGCTACCATTGACAATTCTTAATTTTGGATATCATTTTTTTGTTATAATGACTTTTAATCCTTTATATATTTTAAGGAAAGGTGTTAAGTATTGAGTTTTGTTTGTGGACATTGTTTGTCTTATAATATATTTTATATCATTATGTATTGAACATTTTTTATAAATGTCAATTGAAACAATAGTGTCACGTTTTTGTTTTGATGTTTTTGAATGGAAATCTATCATGTAATAATTTACAACATTTCATAATTCATTAAAAAGGACTACGTATGTTGCAATATTCCATGGATCATTAAATAAATTGATATTTATATTAGAAAGGAAAGGTGTCTTTATAGGTTGAAGCTTGAATTTAAATAGCTTGATTTCTTTTGTTTTGTTTCATTTTTCATTAATATACTATTAATTAACTTAATGTAAATTTTCCAAAGGCTTTTATGTATGACTTTTGTTTAGTTGATTTTGGGAACATAAAAATTGGTTGGATGTTTGTTGAATATAATGGTGTCTTAGTGATTGGTGAAAATTGTAAAAAATCTTTCATGAATATTATGTTGAATCCTCTAAATGGTAAAAAGCTATATTTCAATTTTTGTAATTTTAGGTATATTGTGGCAAATAAAGTGCAACCTATTATTGATATTTCATCAATAATGATGAATTGGATATTGGGCCATACATCTATGAATGTGTTGGGTTGGGTTTTAATGTTGTGTTTATCAATTGACAATTTCAATAAAATATATATTGTTGTTCCACTTATTAATATTGCTACATTTGCATTTCAACACAAAGATTTTGTTGATTTCTTGTTGTTAAAGAATAATCTTGGATAACTTTTTTTTTAAAAAATACATGTAGCACCTCCTATACATTGTAATATTTGATAATTTGTTGTACTTTCATTGAAGTTTTTGAATAAAGTCACTTGTAGATTTTTTAATTTATATTTTTCTTCTATTATGTTTTTAATGGATAATGGTGAATAAACATTTATATTATCAATGAAGGTTTTTTTATATATGGTTTTCAATATTATATAAGTACATGTCATTAGATGGTAAGTGGCATAATTCTAATTGTGAATTTTGATTCACATTTGCATGGGTCATTTTTTAATACGGATGTAAATGTTATTGGTGATGTATTAGGGTTCAGAATTTTTGGATGTTTTAAATCATGATTCCATTGTTTGATATAAGCTTGAAGTTTGATGATGAAATTCAGATTTTGACATTTTTGTTATTTTTTTGTTTTCAATTATTTTTAGTTGTTTTGTTATGTCAATGGCATAAATGTTAATGTTCGTGTTATGTAACAAATATTATATTTCAATTTGTTCATGGTTTTCTTTTGTTTGTGTATTGTGTTCTTTTATATCATGGATGTTTTGTTTAAGTTTTTATTCAATTTCATCATTATAAAAATGATACATTATTGATTATTCTTCTTTTTCCTCTTCAAATTCATTTTTTATTAAGTCAACTACCAATAATCTATATGCATCTTTTGATTCTTTACATTCTTGTGATATGTTGATTTATTTTATTTTTTAATGTTTTATATCATAAACTATTGGGTATAAATTACCTAATGTCATTTCTCAAATATAGTTAGATTTTTTTAATATCAAAAATTGTACACCATGTTGCAAATTAAATATAAAATGCTTGAACATAGTATTATGGGTCGTTCTTTTGTGATAGTATTGTGTAACTTTGTAAAAATAGTATTTTTGGTGTTCTATATTTGTAAAGATTGTGGATATTTGATTGTAAGTGTTAGTTGTGAAATTTTTGACAACATATGATGTTGAGTTTATTTATCTTACTATAGACTTCATATAGACATATTGAATTGAAAATATTGGGTCTTTGTTGGTAATCAATCTTAAATGATGATTTTTTTAGATTTCAAGTTTCCTTTAAAGAAAATTGTGAAGTACATGTCCATTACGAAAGGTATTTATCAAAGTTGGTTAGTTTTGGATTCTATTACAATTTCAATATTTGTTTTAGCCACTGCAATGTTTTACATAATTTGAAATTAGCCTCTTGTTAAAACCAAAATCAAACTCAACAATAAAATTGTAACAACCATAATCTTGTTTAAAACACGAAATAAATAAGAAAAAATGTTTTATTTTTTGAAAGGGATCATCATATGTAAGTGTCAAATATTGATGGTATTAAATTATATAGCTATAATATGTATTTTTTTTAAAACATAATGCAAAGGATGTTTGAAAACTATATTTTAGCAATGGAAGCTCAAACTACCTTTTGGAATTAAAAATGAATATGGAGGATGCCCAAACGTCTCTTTTTTAATCATATCAAACTTTATTTTGTGGATTTTATCACAAATGACACTAAGTTTTTTTAATGATAAATTACAAAGTTTGCATCTTAATGGATTAAAAGGGAAAAAATTTCAACAATGCCTATTTGAGTATAAAGCATTTTCAATTTCTTACATAACATTCAAACATGAATTCTTCACATGTTAACCATGGTGTTTTTCCCTCTTTGCAATAATCTTCTTGAACAAGGTGCCATGATTTATATTTGATTGTGTCATCAATAAGATCTTTCCGAATTGTTGAGAAACCTCTTAAATTTAAAAACTTTTGGATATTATGGTTTTTATTCTTATTGTCATATTTTAGTCTCTAATAATGTGGACCACCTTCCTTCAAAAACATGTGTGAAACAATGTGTAATATTTTTGAAACAATCAATTCTAAAACCAAATCATTTGGAAGACAAATGATGTATTATATTGATTCTACATTATAAACAAAACACACATAAATTTTTTAAATTAAAACAAAATCCTGGAAAAAAAATTGATTAAAAAGATCTTTTCAATATGACATTTTTTTGTAGTTGGAAGGAGAGAAAAGACGGAAAAAAATTCAGTTCAATTTTTTAAAAAAAACAAATTAAGATTGTGGTTGTGGTTACAAAATCCATCCATCACATGGATTGTCCTCATCCTGAAGTTCCCTAGATGATTTTCCAAACCTTAACGATCAATAGTAATAGTAAAAAAAACAATTATGGCAGTAGGAAACAAGAAAACTTGAAAAGCTTTTTATAGTTCACATCATTAGATAATACATTTTTGTTCTTATTTTGGGTATGGGTTCAAACCCTTCATCATGGGCTGCAATGACCATCGAAGTGCTTCTTAAAGAATTATTTGTACATTTATTCATTTCAAAGTACAAATGATCCAATTATGGATCATGGAATTCATGGCTCATATATCTCAAAGCACAAGGATGCTCTTCAAACTCTAGGAGCGATTGTTCTAAGTCTAACAAAGATTGTTATAAGGGTGCGAATGTTACCATAGTTATGCATATGAATGATTTATCACAAAAGGTTGTAAGGCATGTTAGTTGTGAATATGTGCTTAAATTTTGTAGATATTCATAATGAAACAATTGTTTTACAGATTGGGAGTTGCTTGCCATTTTCAAAATGAAATTTCAATTAAATTTACAATTTTTATTTAACTATAAAAATACATTCCATAAATTTAATTTTTTTTCATTATCCAAAAGGTTCTGTTGTATCATCATAATTTTTAAAAATTTAACAACAAGAAATTTCAAATAATTGATATATAAAATATTTTGCATAATCCTTTGTATGTTCATCCTTGGAAATTTTTTAAGACAATTCATAACTACTTCATTTCCAAGGTTAATTATCTCATTTCTTTCCTAATAACTACCACTTATCCTTATAATGACTTCATTTCTTTTCTAATACTTACCTCCTATCCTTATAAATACTTCATTCCTTTCCCTACCCACCAACATGGATATGAAAAAGGTGATTTTCAAACCTAAAAACAATTAATGTATATTAGCCAAATAAGCCATGTGAACATAGTTGCATTTGTAACATATTTGTTGTAACCAAAGCAGTGTTGGTATAGTTAGAAGGATAGGGAGCTCACCTTGAAAACTATTGAATTTATTTTTTGTCTCATCAATTAGTCAGCACCAAACCAAAAAATGGTATAAACAAAACAAAAGAAAATTTAAATCATGACCTCATGCATGTGTCCTTTTGAGTATTTATTATTTTCCCTTGATCACATTCTTTCTAGTTATTATAGCCCCATCATGTGAAAGAACAAACCAAAACAACACTTGTCCAACAAACTCCAAAAAATGATAATACTACATAATCTTATCAAAGAGATATGAAGCAAAGAAAAAAGGGTGGCAAAGGGTTAACCACTAGTTTGGCTTTCACCCACAAATTATTAAAATTATTAGTAAAAAACCATGCAACTTGTAAGTTAACAACAACAATAATAACCCCACCCTTCACCAATCCATGCATACACAATAACTCAACAAAGTATGATGAAGTGTGATCAAGTTTTTTGAAACATTTTGGATCTATCGGGTGATATAGGTTCATTGAATGTTTATAATAGGCATATTTGTAAAAAAATTCAATATAAACATTAATGATTAGACAACTTATTGCTCCTAGGTAAATGTGCAACAATATGATGGACATTTGATCTTCATAATCATGATTACTCGAAACCAACAATTTGTGCAAATCCATAATTAAATAATAGCTTTTAAAATCATTTTCCCATTTTTTTCAAATTCAAAATGCAAACTTGCAAATAGTTTTATTTGGATTTCCCATGGCATGACCATCAAGGTTGCAATATCACTTGCCATCTAACACCCCAACCATGACAAAAACACATTACTTATAAACAAGTTAGGATTGTAATTCAATTATAATGCGAAGTGATCCATATTCATCAATTTGGGGGTGTTGTTGATTAGTTTATGACCAAAAACAATTATAAAATTTAAAAACTACCGCATAACAATATTGATTTTTAAATTGGAAAACAAGTTGGGTTTGTGTAATAGAAACAAATATTGGCCCTGTTAAAAGGACACAACATTCAAAATCCATAAATATACAAAGTTGTTATAGAAAACATGTTGAGTTCTTATTACAAAAAAAATTATTGACCATGCTAAAAAGACACAACTTTCAAAAGGCACAAATAAACACGGTTGTTATGGAAAACATGTTGAGTTCATACAATAGATACAATCATTTGCTTGTTAAAAGTACACCGTTCACTAGCTTGACTCAAGTTAAGGTAGACATGATTTTTAGCTCAAGCCTTTTAAGAACATGTATTTATTTGTTTGTTAAGTAAAACTTATGTCTACTTTTCATTACCTATGTATTTTGGAGAAGCTTTCAAATTTTACAAATAGATATAGTTGTTATGATTGTTAGTATGGTGACAATAATTACTGTAGTTATTTTCGCTACAACATCTTCCTTAGAAGAGTAATACCTTGTGGTTGCTTCACTATTGGTGTTACTATTCATAGATCTAGGTTAGTTTTGTACACTATACACAACATTGGTTCAAGCAAAAATAATAATGGTTTAATTATGTCATCCTCTTGCCAAAAACAAGAAAAAACTTGATGCAAGGGGCATTAAGGAAGACATGAGTTCTAGATTTTCAACAAAAATTAAGAAGGATTTTCTTACCATTTTCATTTCTTAGCAAATAATAAGTGGGGAATAGATAATAGGTCATGTATATGGCAAGGGTTGCATTGCCTAAGCCAATTGCGACATGTTAGTCATGACAATGATGGCAAGCTTGTATTATTGCACTAAGTCTATGGTCAATGTAGTCATGACTCAAAAGGGTAGTCTTGGACAATGTTTAACATTTGACAAACATTCTTTGGGTTTTGCAAAGAAAAATCATCACTCAACTATGGACAAACCACAATGAAAGTTTGTTGTGATGATTCAATGTCAACATTTTAATATATCAATCATGTTTGTGTTTTGAAGGAAAATAACAAATTTGGCTTCTACATGTTTGATTTTTATCCTTCTGATATTGGATTTACAATAGCTCCAACCATAGAAAATGCATTGTTGCAATGTCTTGTGAAAGATTTTCTAGCTGCAACATAAAGAGTTTTCAGTTTCATTGAATTTGGAATTCACAATACATGTCTACCTTGTTAAAGACATGGTACTTTCTAACTCTACACTAATTTCTTTTAAACTACTTCTTTAAAGGAATTTTCGGTTATCCTTGTTTATGGATTTGGCTTGTATTTATTTTTATAGTAGCGTGTGTTGCACTAATATGGAGCTTTTGGTATGGACAAGGGACAAATAAAATAAAATGTGTCTTGATGGTGGTAGCGCAATGCAGATCCATGGTAAGGACTAAAAGGTTCAATGTGAATAAAAGGTTCAAAGAGGTGTACATAACAAAGTACCTCAATTTTTTACCTACCTCTAAACAATTTTATAAAATTTTATACTATGAAAATATGCATTTTAAGTTTGAAAATGTGGGCATTCAAATGAATTCCAAATATGATATAAAATGTAATGCATATTACTAATGTGACTATTTGAATGATACATATGAACAATATTGTATGGATTTGTTAATTAATTATATATTGAAACATACATATTTTAATACATGTTCTAACTTAATTATTTGGTTAGTTCATATAGATTGAAAGATGATACATATATTAATCTTTTCAAGAATGATGGATAATGATGGGGTCACAAACAATTATGTATAGAATGAAATACACAAAATAAAGTTTCATATTATTGTGGTAATGAAATAGTTAAAAATGTGAATGTACAAATGCTTTTACAATATTCTTAAAAGTGCAATTGGTTTTTAGGTATTACGAAAATTTCATGGTATGTGATAAATCTATGAATATTATAACCATCTACAATAATTTTACCTTGATATATATTTTTTACTACAACTAGTTTTAATGTT
>Ga0209208_10013025_pt1 | contig 10446 bp, 8 predicted proteins | sample S1TSphfallax_3_FD_187694 | JGI IMG/M metagenome (GOLD analysis project Ga0209208, IMG submission 187694) | Host-associated microbial communities from peat moss isolated from Minnesota, USA - S1T2_Fd - Sphagnum fallax MG (SPAdes) (version 2) | ecosystem: Host-associated > Plants > Peat moss >... | reverse complement strand
TTCTTTTTCAAATTACCCAAGTATGTTGGTTGGCTATTATGTGGTTGTACAAGTATCCCAAGGTGGCACCATTTTTTTCAATTGATGATTATAATTGGCTAAGTAAATATCATTAGCTCTAGAAAAGTGGCTAATTGAAGTAGTTTTTGTTCATAACCTAGTGGTAAACCACTTAATAATTGTTTTCAATCGAAGTGGCAACATTTTTTTTTCAAACTAAGTACAAGAGGCTATAAGATGTGAAATAAGCTTAAACAAGTGACAACAAAGACTTGAATGCAATAATCTCTATGGCTTGCTACTAAAAATATGAAAAAAAGTGTTAAAATTTACCATTATACAAAAGAAAAAACCAACATGAACTAGAGTCATTGGACCAACTAATGAAACACAAAATTTAAATCCAAGGCTTCTTGCCATATAATCCAATGAAAGTAGAGGTTAGCCAAACAAGTGTGAAATTTTGCCAAGTGAGGCTCATTAAGCTTCTTTGCACTATGGTACATTACAAGTACCAAATCAAGAACTTGACTATGCACTAACTACTTGTAAGTTTCAACAACTTCACCTAGCAACATAGAATTTCACATAAGATTTATTTTTGAACCCCATAGCATAACTAGTGATCATTTGAATTACATATGGTTGTGTAGAAAAGAAATGTGTCAAGGTATTAAATGTCTAAGCATACATTTAAACCACTCTAAAGGCCACTGGTTTAAAATGCCACTAGACCCAAGCTTGTCCCACAAAGCATGTGGTTGGGTTTTAGTCAAGAGGAGGCAACATTGTAGCTTGGTAATGGGTTTGCATTGTGAACTTGAAGAATGCAAACTACTAATCAAGAATAGAAAGGTTTACCAATGGCCTAGTGAATGTATTGGAACTTCCAAATACTTTGGGGTGCCCAAAGTGCACTTGTATGATGGCCGTGTGCCCAAGAAATGTTACTTCTACCTTGGGAGTAAGCCAATACTTAAGGTAGATTACCTTAGTCACATTTAGTGACTTGTACGTAGGAAAGCGTTTCTCCAACTTTATTATGAAACCAACAATAAGTGAAAGACATTATTGTTTCATAGAGTTTACAACTTTAGCCCGTATCTCTTTGGTTACCATGCCCACAACCCCAATGGTTACATTGGTGGTGTGAAGCATATAAAGTTTGCCTCCAAAATAAAAAGCAATGTAGGCAATTAAGGTTTCAACATGTGTCCATTAAGTCAAACACAAAGTTTCATTGGCATGTTCAACGAGATCAATGAAGAAGGAGAAGTGAGATGATGTGAACCTCTAATCAAGATCACAACACATGGTTTACAATATGCTTCAACCATCTTAACATCATAAACATGTTTGCATATGAAAGTTGCACACCCATATGCAAACTTGGAAAGACCTTGCACTATTTCTAGCATAGAAAAACGCATGTGAGACCTAACAAACTCTCCACATCACATACCAATTCATAGTTAACTTTTGTATTGTTGATGGTTATAGTGTCTTGAGCCATCTTCACAACAAGTGTTTTGTACTCATTCACTTTGATGGTGAAAACATCGAAATCCATTGAATTTTAATATTTTTCAAAAGTTTGTTACCTTTGCACTCTAACAATTTAGCAATCTTTTTAACCTCAAGATAGCATTTAAAATTGTGAACAAAATAAGTGTATATGGGGAAAAAACATGGATTCAATCTTTTTTACCAAGCTCAAACCACTCAAGGTTTGGACACCAAGATTGGTATGATGTGTCAAAAACAAATCATTCTACATCAACCGAATGGTCACACCAGATTTTAACCCCTGAAAAACAATGATTCCATTTGCTCCAAAACAAACGAATTTATTGGTTATATCTATCTCATTATAACCTCCATAATTAATAAGATTTCGCACAATAAAAAAATCAAGTTATTATAATAGGCTCCATCTACCATGCTCATTACAAGTTCAACAATATTGGGATCTACTTCCACAAATTTGTCACATAGACATGCATAAACAACCAACTCTAGTTGTATTGGGTTGTGGCCTCATCACAACTCAATGAAATAAATTCCGTTTTCTGCACACATTCTTTGATGGCTTGTAAAACAATGTTGTGCATTGTTTCCGCCATGGTCCATCTTGCAGTATCAAACCATTGCTTCCAAAGGTGGTTTTCAAGTTCCAAAAACTAGAATAGAACCTTGAAGCTTTCAAAATCTATCTTAGGGTGGCCTTGCTACAACAAATGTTATATTGTAACAAATTGAACATACTTCCTTTTCTTTTCTACCTTCCCTTGGTTGGCTACTTGAACAATGATAATGTCACAACTTACGAATGTAAACAACTTTTCATTTTTCACATATTGGTTAGTAGGACAAGAAAAAAATTGCCCAATAGCAACACCACATCTAACTTTGGTGCATTTGCATAAACCGAAATGTTTCACTAAAGAATTGAGTCTTGGCATGAAAAAAATTCTCTCCCCTCAATTTGTGAACAAACCTTACAATGGACCATCTTCATTTTCCCATCTTCTATACATATAGGTTTTGCCCATGAAAATCTCACATACATTCTTAATAAACTTGATTGATTTCTTGTTCAACCTTCCTCTTCTTTTTTGGTTGAATAATAACAAGTCCATTAAAAACTTCAATAGTACTTATAGATGTGAGCTCATCAACCATCAAACCTTTTCCCTTCAAGGATAAAGATGCTAAAAATGTTAAAATTGTAGGAGGTTCATAAGTGTTTGGTGGCAAACTAGCAAAAGAAGTATTCAATGCAAAAATATCTATTGGATCTCCAAAAGTAAAGGGACATGGAGCATCTCATGACATAAGGTTGCTAGAACTAAAATCAATAACTACAAAAAATATATATATGGTGAAATTTAAAGCCCATAAGAGGTTTCAAAGGTGCCATAGCTAAGAAAAAATGAAAAATCACAACAAAAGAAAATTAGAAAGCAAGTGTGCAAGTCAAAACCAAAGTTACAACAAGTGATCCAAAAAGCAAAAACATGCAACACAAAAAGAAATTTCACATGAAACATTATGTTGTAATAACATCTAAATAAATGTTAAAGTCGTGACTCAAAAGATGCATGCAAATTTGATTATTTGCAAACAAAATAGAACAATTAAAAATGAAAAGTGAAAAAAATGAAGTTTCATTTATCGATCACATATTCACAGAACACAATAAAACTTTTGATGTGTCCTTTTTTTAAACAAAAAAAGACATCTAACTTTGGCTCTTTACATTGAGTTGGCATTTGATACACAAGATTTAATTGTTAAGAGCAAATACAAACAAAGCTAAAAAAATTCATTGATAAAATTTATAAAAAATGTAGAATTGAAATAGAATGAAAGTTGTAGCAAATGTGTTGTTCCTCCTTGGTTTTTTTTTTCCAATTTGTTGCACATTTTGGCATTCCCATACACCTTTCTTAAAAACACCCTTCAAGAACCCCATTAAAAAAAAACCATTGCAAGAAACAAATTACAACAACAAATGTAAGAATGGGAAATTCAAAGATGAAATCCAAAGTTCACATTAAAAATAAACCAAACAAAATTAAAAGCTATGTTTGGGTTTGGGCCTCATACCTTGAAAAAAAAATCAAAAATTGCAAATTTATTGCAAGTTACAACTAGTGTTTTTATAATGCAAGTTGCAACTACTTCCTATCCAAAGCTAACATTCAAGTAGATCCTAAATTTAATATACCCATCACCCCATACATAGAATCCATGTTGCCATATTGGTAATGATCTCTTATACATATTCACATTACTCTCAATTTCATCAACACTTGGAGTACTATTGGTGATGGTAACAAGTTGAAACAAAATGTAGTTGCGATAGAAAGGCAACATGGGATAGGGTTTGGCAACCAACAAGTAAACAAATTAGTGGAGACAATGTTTCACGTTCACTATTGATCAAGTGGATGGCTACTAGGATCTTTTAAGGCATCCATTTTCAACAACATAGACCTTATTTGACCATTCAATTTCCTTGTTGTATTCGCACGACCATTTTATTGTCGCCATAGTGTGAAAATTCGCCACAAAAAACATTGATTACAATTCAAGTTTAGGCTTTAATACCTCTTTAAGAAGGCCCATTTCCATGCTTTACACATCCACAAAAAACTAATTGGATTTTTTTATTATATGTGGCAGGCACCTTAAACCTAATTAAAATTCCTCTTTCAATAAAGGATGATGGCATTGTACATCTAAGATTCCTTCTGCATAAAGTGCCTCCTTTCCTTCACAAACAAAATCACAATCATTTAAAATTTTACTAAATCTTTAAGCTGCATAAAGACTTTGAATGGACCAGTTCTTGAAATTTGGGTCCTACACTTGTGTCGCAACCCTAGCTTTGGGCTCGCGACCAAGGCAAAAGGTTTCAAGGTTGCGGGCCAAGAGGAAGCCCAAGAATCACATCATATACTCCCGAGAATGTAAGAAAGTGTGAGGGAATGAACCTTCACACTTCCAAGGCAACTCCCACTTTGGGAGATGGAGTCCCAGTGGACTCGCAAAACTTCAAAGAGCGATTTCAAGGGTCAAAATTCAATGGCTTGTGGCATTCTTTATATCATTGGAAAGCTCTTAAAACGTAAATGTCTAAAATGGGCTTGCATTGCTCATTTGGACATCTAAAACACAAGTTATGGCCAAAAGAAGGGCCGGGAATCAAATTGCCAGTTTGATTCCCAACAAGAAAAAGTCGGGAATCGACCCGATTTACTTAGCTGCAGACAATGTGCGACATACCTTTGGAAAGCTCTCAATGAGGAGTACAACTTTTCTTTAGACCACACCTCGATTCGAGGTCTTCTCGCAAAGTTATGGGGCTCCAAAGTTGCGGGAGTCCCAGTTGGCGCAATTTCGGGACTCCCACTCAGGAGTCCCGGGAGAGAAAAGCCATTTGGATGTGGGCCCCTTGGAGAGGTGCAGAGTATACTATAAGGGGAACGTGGTGGCTTCCCCCAAGTCCGGGCCGTGGTGAGTCTTATGTGTCCGTGTTGCTTGTGGCTCGTCTTAGCACCAAAGGTGTTCTAACTATGCACTAACCACCTTGTGTGAGTTGTGTGCAAGCCCGTGTGAGTGAGTGAAGCTTGTCAACTCTTCCTAGTCTCATCCCAGAACTCCAACATGCCCCTCTACCCCTCAAAGTGTTATGAGCTAGGGAGCGTGCCTCGACTCCTCCCCCTTTCGTTGTTTTGTACTTGGACTCACTTTTGAGTCTTGCAAGGAGTTGGGAGTGCGTCAACTTGACTCTTACCCTCATCATTATTGTTATGCATGCAATTCAAAGTTGGTTATGCTCTTAGAATTTGGGTCCCACGCTTGGATTTTGCCTCAAACCAAAGGTAGGAAAAAGCATATGGCAAAAGATTTTAATGTATTTGAAAAGCACCTTATTGTTAATGGGTATAAATCTTTAAACTAATTAGTTCCATATGCTTCCTAATGACTATTAGTTACTAGTGGTAGACTTACCGTCACTTACCCAAGGGATGAAGCTAGTGAGATTAAGTAGCTTGGGTTGGGGTAATCCACCCAATCATCTAAGAGATTTCTAAAAAGGGATTAGGACAAATGCCCTATTTTCTAAGGGTCAGTGTGGGCCTTCTGTGTGATATGTGGGGAAGGGTAATAGAGGAAGTGGGAGAAGATGAAAGGATGCATTAGAAATTTGTGTGGGGTATGGAAAATTGTCCTTGGAGAGTGAAGGGAGGAATGGAAAAAGAAGTACATACTTAGTTGGTGATTTTTAATGGAAAATGGTTGAAGTACTCGAGTCATTTGTGTTGCATTATTATTATACTAAATGTGGAAGGTAGAATAGGGCATGTTATGTAAATAGAATATTTTATGGAGTTGATATCTTTGCATTTTTTTTAGGATAAAGAGTAATGGGGCTACCCATGGGTAACCTCTAGAACACCAAGCTATTAGTTGCCATAGGAGGTTAGCAACTAGTCCTTAGAGGTGGGAATTAGAAAGGGAACAAACCAACAAGTTACCTCCTATAGGTTGGAAGGTATTGATGTAAGCAAAAGGCGACTGTACATTTGACCCTTTACATGGATTATTAGAAATCAAGAAATGGGGTAGCCTACAAAAAGACAAAGTGGATAACACAAATGAGTGGGCCGCCTAGCAATTGGCAAACAAAAAAACAAAAGAATAAGGTCCTTTCATTGCCACAAATAGGCCAAGGTGAAACCCTTAATCAATAACATAGGATATTAAAGACTATCATTCAGTGATGTTCAAACATGTGATGGAATTTTTGAAACAGTGCACAAGCCTTAAAAAGCCATTTCCAAAACAAAACTTTATTATCTTCTCAAAGATTTATCAAATAAAGACGTGGTCACCCTATATGAACTATTAACAACAAAAATTGCAAAACCCAAAAAAAGACTATGTGCAATTCCAAGGAGGCAAGCCTAGGTCCCTCAACATGATAGAAACAAAGTCCTCCAAGCACATGTGAATCAATGAATGATTGGACTACCACCAAACCAAAATGAATGTGGGATAGTTGGAAAAGATGACACCCAAACCCCTAATAATAAACTAGTGTTTATTCAATTGCATTGTGTAATATAATCAGTATCTGTAATGTTTATATGTAAAAATCAGATGTAGTCCAAAGAAATTTGATTAAAATAAAGTGGATTCAATTGTAGTTACGAATAAAATTTGATTTTGTTAGTAACATTTCTATGAAACTTAAAAACATTTGTGATAATAGAAGCAAGAGAAAATAAAACCTTGAATGTGAACGACAATTGAAAAGTAAAACACATGCAATAATGAACAAAAAAATTTGTGTATGCACATGCAATTGGTACTTCTCACATAAAAGAGAAAGTTGATATGTTTAGTGATAAAGATCTAGCAAGATCTATAAAGATCATCTTATGTGCCATGTTCAATTTAAAAACCTTTTTTATTTTATCCTAATCCCATCCAACTACCAACCGTTATTCATCAACTAAACACCTTGTCCACTCATAGGCTTAAATTTATTTGATCCATTTGTTGAATCACACCTTCACCCTATTTAGTTACCAATGAGGATGGATTAATTGTAATAATCATCTAAATTATGCATGAATTTTAATCCATTTGGATCAAAAAAAATTAAAAACAGAAAAATGTTGAAGCTCAAGCCTTTGGCTCCAAACTTGGGCCCCAAACCACAAAAACCTACCTCAGAAGTTCAAGATGACAATGTGGCATCACCACCATTGTTGTAACCTCCATGAGAAACATTATAATGTCATTTGTTGTTTTTATTATCATTGTTACTCTACATGAAGATGATGACAGTGGGGATGGGCCTTGATTGTTGAGAATGGGAAGCCCATGAAAGCTCACATCTTTGATGGTGATGGTGTTTGCAATTGGCAATTTTTTTGCCAAATTGTTTTTGTTGTTGCACATCAACACAAGAACACCTTACGCATTTCCTACCTAAAGATGCCAAAAAAAATACAAAGATGCCATGTGTTGGGGTATGGTGGTCCACTTAAATTCTTCAAGTTTGGTTGGTTGTTGGGCCTTTGCCTTGCTACAAAATTGTACACACATAGGGGGGTCACATTATTAAACTACAAAGACCCTCCTTCACACCTTTCTTCAAACTTTGAAATACACATGCCCCCTTTTGGTTCAATTCCCAAAGGAGTTACCATGAACAAATGAGAACATATAATCCAAAATCATCTAAGGATTCTTTTCAACTTAAAAAGCAAACCAAAATGGGTGTCCTATTGCAAGTCTACCCATGTTGCAAACTATTACCCCTTTTCTACAACAACATTTCCAATGTTAAAACAAAAACTAATATAATTGTAACATCAAAACATTAAGTTGATTTTTTTTTGTTTCAAGAAAATTTGCCTACAAACTAGAAAGATTAATGTTCAAAACACACAAAACAATCACATGTTTCTCTAATGTGCTTTGGAATTTCAAAATATGAAATATGAGACTTTAGAGCCACACCATAGGGATTAACCCCCCAAACACAAAAAACCAAACCTCATTTACATTGAATTAGTTTCCAATCACCAATTAAAAACCACAAGAAATTAATGTCTTGCAACAAATCCTTGAAACATATGACAATTGTATTATGTTGTTTGTCATTAGATATTTTGTGGTTGCAAGTTCACAAAGTTTGTGTTGAGGATGGAAATTTGAAGGATTCCAAATGAAACACCTATTTTTTCTTGTTTATCCAAGTTTTGCACTATGGTTGGAACTTCAAAAATATTTTCCTCAATGATTGTGCAAGCAACATGTTCTTTCATTTCTTATTTATACAAACAATTGTAGACTATTGATGGTTTGTTCAACGACATATTTTTTATATATTTTATTTTTAAGCTATTTTTTTAAAATTGGTTTCAAGAACATAGTTTCATTTTACAAACTTGATTCCTACAAATATACAAGAACAAAAAATGTATTTAAACATGCAAGCTGCAAGCTTGCAAGTATGATAACAAAAAATAACATTGAACATAACACAAAAGCATAGATAAATGCACCCCCCCCAAAACTTACCATTAATAGGTGTGACTCAACCTTTGAAATTGGGTGTTGAAATGATAGTGGTATGTGTCACAAAAGTTAGGTGTGGACAACATCTTTGTTAGTATGGTGTTAAGTTGATATGGGAATTGTTGACATTATTGTTAGGTGTTAAACATTAAGTGTTAAGGCAAGATCTACCATCAAGACCTAAACAATAGGTGCAATGGGATCATAAGTCTAATAAATTTAACAAAAAGAACAAATAATGTGTTCAAACCATGTTTGTAAATAATTATCAAACCTTGATTATTAAGGAGTTCATTCAAAATAACTAAAAAAACAAATTCAAACCACCAAATCTAACAATTTCATTGGTTGTAACAATTTTTTGCACACCTACACACAAGCCTATTCAACACCTTTTATCTATTATTACACTAATATTATAACGCTTGTTCGCATACAAATTGGGTTAACAATTCCCAATTAAATAAACAAATGGAAATGCCTCATTTAAAAAGGTGAAAATACACCCCTAAGTAATTATGGCTCACTCAATTATGACCCATTCTAGGACTATGGGGCTTCAAAAAAAATCTTGGGTTCAAACCCAATGATGTTTAAGTGAAATTCCTACCAGCCTTTTGTCAATGAGCTTGACTTGGGGATGCCAATAGCTTGTTAGGTTGGGTCTTCTGTAATGTTTCTCAAAAAGAATTTTAAAAAAAATGAAGGTATTTAATTTCTACAAGTTCTTTTTCTCCCTAATTTTTGTTTTCCCCTTGCAACAAAATGTGATGGGTTTAGAAATTAAATCATTTAAAAAGTTGAACAAATACTTCCTCCATGAAGACACCTATCTTATTCCTTGAATCAACATGATTTTCAAATAACGACAATACTAAAGCTTAAAAGGAAGTTTGCTCAAACTATGTGGACATGAAAATCATTATGATTATAAGATTTATAATGTACACAATGGTTATGAGTTATGACCCAATTACAATGAAACATGCCCAAACTTAAGTTCAACTATTTAGTGTTGAATGGATTGTATATATATTGTGAACAAAAAATGGACAATGATGAATAAACTTCATTAACTATGATTTTAAAAAAGTGTCCATAAATCAACTTCATCCATGAATCAAGGTTTTTTTTGTGGTGAATTTTTGTCACATGGTGACCAAAATAAGGGCTGGCGAATCCAACAAAGGGATTTTTGAGATTAAAAACAAACTTGCCTCCACCATCAACCCACCCATCAATGATACACAAAAAGATGAGCTTGTGCAAATTACAAGGGTTAGGAATGAATCCCTTCAAGGGAAAAAGAAAAGAAAAGAAAACATTGGGTTTGAATTCCTTTGTTTTTTTCTCCCACTCATATAAGGCAATATCCTTCTTCATATGGCCTTCTATTCAACAACATAAACATGTTATTTGTATCATTCCTTTCTCCAAATTTGACTTAATAGTTGTAACTTTGGCGGATGCAACAATCTTCATAACAACCAAGAAAATTCCATGGACGTTCATCCTTAAGAGTGGCAATCAATTATAATTTGTAATCAATCTTGATTGTGGTCACTAACATTCCTCATGATTAATTGACTCTATTGTGACAAAAAGAAGTTATTTTATTTTTATACCTTATTCTTGCTTAATATAAATCTAAGTGTGAATGAACACCAAAATTGTTAACTAATTTTTTTAAGTTAGTGCTAACTTTAACAAAGACTTTTTTTTTTCTTCATGATATTATCTAAATATTAGGCTGCCTAACATCAGGTCTGAATGATGCTAAAAATTATGCCAATTTTATACCAGTTTTAATACCACATATAAACTTACCTTGTACCAGTCAAA
>Ga0209208_10013024_pt1 | contig 10446 bp, 9 predicted proteins | sample S1TSphfallax_3_FD_187694 | JGI IMG/M metagenome (GOLD analysis project Ga0209208, IMG submission 187694) | Host-associated microbial communities from peat moss isolated from Minnesota, USA - S1T2_Fd - Sphagnum fallax MG (SPAdes) (version 2) | ecosystem: Host-associated > Plants > Peat moss >... | reverse complement strand
CAGGTCCACGCCCAGCACCTTCAGCCAGTCGGCGCCGGTCAGGTCCGCGATGGCTTTGAACTCCATCAGGCCGGCGTTGTTGACCACCAGCTCCAGCCCGCCGAACTTAGCGATCGCGGCGGCGACACAGGCTTCGACCTGATCCTCTTTCGAGACGTCGCAGGCGTAGGGCAGAACGTCCGCGGCGCCCGCTTTGTGCAGCGCATCGATCGAAGGGGCGAGCTTGCCGATGTCCAGGTCCGCCAGCACCAGCCGCGCCCCTTCCGCCGCCAGGCGCTGGGCGATGGCCAGACCGATCCCGCCGCCGGCGCCGGTGATAAGCGCGGTCTTGCCGGTGAAGCGCTGACATGTGGTCGTCATAGGTTCAGCCTTGAGGCGAGGGCTCGCCAGGTTGGCGGGCGGGAAAGGGCGTCAGGGTGTGATCGACCAGGTCTTCCGCCCAGGTGGCGTACTCGCTCGGCGTGGCGATGGGAGCCACCAGGCAGACGCTTTGTGTCGGAAGCACGTCCCGCCAGTCCGAGATCAGCGTCTTATAGGCCTTGCCGACGGCCCGGATGTTGCGGTCCAGATCGAACAGGCCGAGCGGATTGACGGTGCCGTTGTCCTCCCGGAGCGCCACATCCCAGTCCACCTGATCGATCAGCGAGTACCAGGTGAAGCCCAAGACGGGGATGCCGTCGTTGCGCACGCGGAGCACATTGGCCCACTCCTTGTGCAGCCAATTCACCGCCTCGTCGCCGTTGGGGCCTTCGCGGATATTGGTTTCGGTGTGCATCACCGGCAGGCGATAGCGGTCGTAATACTGGCGCGTGATCTCGTTGTAGCCGAAGATTTCGCCCGACGCGCAGGTCGAGCCGTCCGCCGACACCCGATGCTCGTTGGTGTAATAATAGTCGTTGCCGAGGATGCAGTGCTGCTTCATCCGGTTGTTGAGGAAGAAGTGGTACTCCTCGCGGCTCATGCCGTTGTCGAGCAGGTACTCGTACATTTCCGAGTCGACCCGGCGGCCGTAGTTCAGGTCCAGCGACAGGAAGCGTTCGGCGTTCATCACCTCCGCCGGCGCAATAGCGGCCGGGTTTTCGGCGTGGAAGTATTCCGAGGATTCGCTCTGGACGAAGATGGCGTCGTGGCGAACCTCCAAAATCGCCTTCATGGCCAAGACGTTGGCCTTCACGATGTGCTTCAACGCCGTGACGAAGCCGAGGTCGCTGGTCAGTTGTTCGTTCCACCAGCCGTACCGCGCCGAAAAGGTCGCGCAAATGTACATCTCATTGACCGGCGTATAGAGCTGGATCCACGGATAGCGTCGGGCGAAGTCGCGGGCGTAGCCTTCGAACAGGGCCGGGAAGTCTGGATTTTGGAAGTTGCCGATGAAGTCCGACACGCCGAAGTGGCAGAGGTCCACGATCGGCACGATGTCGCGCCGCTTCAGGTCGGAGAAGGTGGCGTCGGAAAACTCCCAGTCGTATTTCTGATGGCTGAGAAAGGTGTTGTGGATCGCCGGACCGTAGCGCAGGAACCGGATCCCCAAATCCTCGACTAATTGGAAGTCCGTCTTCCAGTGCTTGTAGAAGCCGCACTTTTCAAGCTCATCGACCCGGGTCTTGCCGCCATTGATGGTCGGGATGCTGTTTTCGATCCCCGTGGCGAACATGAAGCTGAACATCGATGAACCGGTCCTTGCACGCCGATATCCCGCGAAACCGCGGTCCCGCGGCGGAGACGAAATGAGGGAAGGAGGCGGCTCGGCGCCTCAGTTCGAACCCGATTTGGCCGGCGGCGTATAGCCCCGCTGTGCGTTCTGGGCCGCGTGCTCCAGCTGGACGCCGGCCTTGCGCGTGGCCTTGCCGGCCGCGACCGCCAGATCGTCGACGCCGCGTTTGGCGTCAGCTGCGGCGCGATCGGCGACAGGCTGGGCTTGCACGGCCGCACGATCCAGGCCGGCGGCGGCCTGGTGCGCCGCGTCCTTGGCGTCGGCGGCGACGCGGCCGTTTTCCGCCCGGTCGCAAGACGCCAGAGCGCCGAACGATAAAGCGGTGACGTAGAGCAGCGCCAAACCGCGCAAAGGTCGATCGCTTGAGCGCTCTCTTAGGGTGGACATCTGCCGTCGGCTCCAGATCGGACGCGAGTTCCTTTAACCGCCGCCCACGGCTAAGGTTCCGACGGGACGCCGTCTTTTGTCGTGATAGGGCCTCTTCATCGGAATAATCGTCCCCAAGGGGTCAAGCTCACGCAGACGTTTGCGCCCCGCGATGGAAACCGTCATGGAACGGCGCGAGAGTCTCGCCCTGGCCACGCGAACGTCGCCAGCCGACGGTCCGATGAAATCTGATGCCTCTGTCCCGATCCGAACCTGAGCCGACGCCCAGCACCCTACCGCTGAACGTCCAGACACCCGCGGCCGGGCCCCGCGGAACGGCGGCGGCCGTCGTGGGCGCCGTGGCGGCGGCGGCGATTATGCTGATTGTGGCCCTAGGCAAGGCGGACGCCGTCACGGGCCTCCTGACGGCCGCTGTCCTGGTCGCTCTGGGGCTGGTTCTGAGCTTCCGAACGACGACCCGCGCGGCGGCCAAATCAGACATGCCGATCGACGCCGCCGCCCCGCCGCCTCCCGATCCCGGCGACGTCCAGACCTACGTCTCCGCCCTGGAGCTCGCGCCCAATCCGATCCTGGTGGTGAGCGCCGAGGAGCCCGATGATCTGGCCGGCCGGCGGATCGCCTTCGCCAACGCCAGCGCCCGGGACCTCCTTCGAGTGGCCCGCGAAGGCGCGCTACTGGTGGCGGCGGTGCGCAACCCCAACGTCTTGGAGGCGATCGACGAAAGCCTGTTCGGCGGTATCGACCGGGTGGTCGCCTATGAGGCCGGCGGACCTCAAAACCGGTTCTGGCGAGTTCGGACCAATCCGCTGCCGGGTACACCCACCCGTCCGCGTCTCGCGCTCGTCATCATGCAGGATGAGACCGAAATTCGCCTGAACGAGCGCATGCGCGCCGACTTCCTGGCCAACGCCAGCCATGAGTTGCGCACGCCGCTGGCCTCGCTGACCGGCTTCATCGAAACCCTGCGGGGGCACGCCAAGGACGACGAGGTCGCGCGCGATCGGTTTCTGGGCATTATGGGCCGCCAAGCCGAGCGGATGGCGCGGCTGATCGAGGACCTGATGTCGCTGTCGCGCATCGAACTCAGCGAGCACATCCGTCCGTCGGGCGTATGCGACCTTACCGTCGCCGTCGCCGATGTCGCCGACGCGCTGGCGCCCCAACTGGCGGCCAAAGGGGTGACGTTCGACTTTGGGCTGCCGGCGAAAGGTGTCGCGTGGGTCGCCGGCGACCGGGATCAGCTTATCCAGGTGGTGCAGAACCTGTTGGACAATGCGATCAAATATTCTCCGGTCGGCGGCGTGGTGAAGGTGGAGGTCGATGTCGGCCTGACGCTCGACGCCGCCGCGGCGTTCCGCCCGGACCCCCGCAGGCTGTCGGCGCCCGACGGCGGTCGCATGTCATTGCAGACCCCGACCTGGAGCGCCGACGTGCGCTACGCCATTTTGCGGGTCGCCGACCTGGGCCCCGGCCTGGCGCGGGAAACCCTGCCCCGCCTGACCGAGCGCTTCTATCGCGTCGAAGGCCAGAAGAGCGGGGAGCGGAGCGGCACGGGCCTAGGCCTCGCCATCGTCAAACATATCGTCAACCGTCACCGCGGCGGTTTCCTGGTCGAAAGCGCGCCGGGCCATGGCGCCGTCTTCTGCGTCTATTTTCCTATGACGCCATCGCAGATCGGATCGCAGCCGGCCGCAAAAAACGATAGAAATATACCCTTCACCGAGTCTTCTGCGCGCGAAGAGATAAAACTGTCGTAAAATCGTCGCTTATCCTCTGCAGTCCAGAGGCAGGTTGCGCGCGCGAATCGCGTCGGAGTCTATCGTCGATATGAGTACGAACGAACACACGCTGAAGTTCTTTGGCGAGGAGCTGAACCAGCTGAAGGCCGAGGTCGCCCGCATGGGCGGTTTGGCCGAAGCTCAGGTGGCCGACGCCATCTCGGCCGTCTCGGATCGCGACGTGTCTCTCGCGGAGTCCGTCGTCGGCCGCGACCGGAGGCTGGATCTGCTGCAGCATGATATCGAGCGCAAGTCGATCCGCTTGATCGCGCTTCGCCAGCCCGTGGCCCAGGATCTGCGGCGTACCGTGGGCGCCATGAAGATGGCCTCAATCCTGGAGCGCACCGGCGACTACGCCAAGAACATCGCCAAGCGCGCCCTGGTCATCTCGGAAGCCGAACCGATCACGCCCCTAACGCGCGCGATCGAGCGGATGGGCAAGCTGGTCGCCGCCCGTCTCAAGGATGCGCTGGACTCCTATACCTCCGCCGAACTCGATCAGGCCATGAACGTCTGGCAGAACGACGAGGAGGTCGACGAGCACTACAATAGCCTGTTCCGCGAGCTCCTGACCTACATGATCAGCGACCCGCGCATGATCAATTCCTGCGCTCACATGCTGTTCGTGGCCAAGAACCTGGAGCGCATCGGCGACTACGCCACCAACATCGCCGAAATCGTCCACTATGAAGTGACGGGCGAGGAGATCATGGGCGACCGGCCGAAGTGGAGCGGCGTGGCCCGCGAGGACGCCGACGATTCCGACTTGGAGGCTTGAGCCTTGAACCCGTTTGTTCTGGTGGTGGAAGACGAAGACGCGCTCGCCACCCTCCTGCAGTACAATCTGGAAAAGGAAGGCTATCAGGTAGCGCTCGCCGCCGACGGCGAAGAGGCGCTGATGCTGGTCGATGAGCGCCTGCCCGATCTGGTGGTGCTCGACTGGATGCTGCCCAAGATTTCCGGAATCGAGCTCTGCCGGCGGCTAAGAGGGCGCTCCGAAACCCGCAATATGCCGATCATGATGCTGACCGCTCGGGGCGAGGAGAGCGACCGCATCCGCGGCCTCGACACCGGCGCCGACGATTATGTCACCAAGCCCTTCTCCATGACCGAGCTCGCGGCGCGCATCCGCGCCGTGCTCCGCCGTATCCGCCCCGGCCTGGCCGAGGATCGCGTCAGCCAAGGCGACATCATCATGGACCGGGTCGCCCACCGCGTACGCCGCGGCGGCCGGGAGATTCACTTAGGTCCCACCGAATTCCGCCTGCTGGACTATCTGATGCAGCATCCCGGCCGCGTGTTCAGCCGCGAACAGCTGTTGGACTCGGTCTGGGGCTCCGACGTCTATGTCGAGGCCCGCACCGTGGACGTCCACATCGGCCGGCTGCGCAAGGCGCTCAACACCGACGAAGAGGTCGATCCAATCCGCACGGTTCGCTCGGCGGGGTACTCTTTGGATGTGAGCGGCTGAGGGAGCCCTCAGTTCACCACCCGCCGCTCGCCCGGAATGTCCAGGGAAAACGTCGGGATGGAGATGTCGAACTGGTGGCCCCGGTCCGACACCATGCGATAGGCGCCCGTCATCAGGCCCGAGGGCGTCGAGAGCGGACAGCCGCTGGAATAGCTAAAGCGCTCGCCGGGCCTCAAGGTCGGCTGTTTGCCCACCACCCCCAAGCCTTTCACCTCTTCCACGCGTCCGACCCCGTCGGTGATGATCCAGTGCCGGGCCAGAAGCTGCACCGTCTCCGGCCCGCGGTTCTCGATATCGATATGGTAGGCCCAGACCCAGCGGCGCTCGTCCTCGTCCGACTGGTCCTGCAGGAATTCGGGCCGGACCCGCACCGTCAGGGCCCCCGTCGTCGCTTCATAGGTATGGGGTGTCGCGCGCCGGCCTGTCATCAGGCGGCGTCCAGGGCGCGGCCGATATCGCGCGACAGGTCGGCCGGGTCTTCAAGGCCGACGGACAGGCGGATGAACCCCTCGGTCAGCCCGATCGCCAGGCGGTCCGCTTCGGGCGTCGAGCGGTGGGTGGTGGTCGAGGGGTGGACCGCCAGAGATTTGGCGTCCGCCAGATTGTTGGAGATGTCGACGATCTGAAGCGCGTCCAGCACCCGCCACGCCGCCGCGCGGTCGCCCACGTCAAACGCCAGGATGGTGCCGCCGGCCGACATCTGGGCTTTCGCGATCTCGTACTGGGGGTGGTCGCTGCGGCCCGGGTACAGCACACGCTTCACCGCCGAGTGGGCGGCGATCTGATCGGCCAGCTTGGCCGCCGTCTCGCTCTGGCGCAGCACGCGAAGCTCCAACGTCTCCAGACCTTTGAGCAGCACCCAGGCGCTGAAGGGCGACAGCGCCGGCCCGGTATGGCGGATCAGGTCCTTGTAGTGTTCGTCTAGGAAGGCGTCGTCGGCGCCCAGAATCGCCCCGCCCAGCACCCGGCCCTGACCGTCGATATGTTTGGTCGCGGAATAGATCACCACATCGGCGCCCAGCGTGAAGGGCTTTTGCAGCACGGGACTGGCGAAGGCGTTGTCCACCACCAGCTTGGCGCCGGCGGCATGGGCGATCTCAGCCACGGCCGAGATGTCGATGATCTCCAGCAGGGGATTGGCGGGGCTCTCCAGGAACAGCACCTTGGTATTCGGCCGCATCGCGGCGCGCCAGGCGTCCAGATCGGTCCCGTCCACCACCGTCGTTTCCACCCCGAACCGGGGCAGGAGCTGGGTGACGATCCACCGGCAGGAGCCGAATAGAGCGCGGCTGGCGACCAGGTGATCGCCGGCCTTCAGGAGGCCGACCAGCGCGGTATGCACTGCCGCCATGCCCGATGCGGTCGCCCGGCAGCCCTCGACCCCTTCCAGCAGCGCCAGCCGATCTTCAAACGTCTTGACCGTCGGATTGCCATAGCGGGCGTAGATGAAGCCCGGCTCGTCGCCGCTGAACCGCTTATCGGCGGCCTCGGCCGTGTCATAGGCGAAGCTCTGGGTCAGGAAGATCGGTTCGGAGATTTCGCCATAGGGCGTACGCGCCATGCCGCCACGCACCAGCCGGGTCGCGGGGGCCCAATCTTTTGGGCTTTCGCGGTTGGTGGGGGGCGTCTCAAACTCGCTCATAACCTGTCCTCGAAGCCGTAAGCCCCGGACTTGAGGGCGCGCGGCGGTGTGCGCCGGCATCAACAGCGCCGCATGGGGCTAGGTCAAGTCTAGCTTTTCTGCACTATGTCCGAGCGTTACCGACGACAGCGGCCTTGCAAAGCTTTCCCCGCTCCGCGAGTAATCCCAGCCGATGGCGCAACAGATTCCCGGCATTCTTCCCTATCAGGCGATCGAGGCGCTGGCCGCCCAAGGCGCCCTCACCGCGCAGACCGCGTTCGCGCCGGACCAGATACAGCCGGCCAGCCTGGACCTACGGTTGGGCGGCGACGCCTGGCGGGTGCGGGCCTCCTTCCTGCCAGGGCTTGGCCGCACCGTGGCCGAGCGGATGACGGATGTGGCCATGCACCGGCTGGATCTGACCTCAGGCGCGGTTTTGGAGCGGGGCTGCGTCTATATCGCCGAGCTTCAAGAGCGGCTGCGCCTGCCGCCGGGCGTCGCGGCCCGGGCCAATCCGAAAAGCTCCACCGGCCGGGTGGACGTGTTCGTTCGCCTCCTCACCGACCGCGGCGTGGCTTTCGACGATGTGGCGCCAGGCTACGACGGGCCGCTCTATCTGGAGATCGCGCCGCAGACCTTTTCGGTGCTGGTGCGGCCGGGCACGCGGCTGAACCAGCTTCGGCTTAAGGTCGGCGATCCGCAGGTGATCGAGGTGCGCAGCGTCGGGGTCGATCTGACCGGGCCTGTCGCCGGTTTCCGAGCGCGCCGCCATTCGGGCCTGATCGACCTCGACAAGGAAAACGGCCACGATCCCCGCCAGTTCTGGGAGCCGATGGAGCCACGGCCTAACGCCTATGGCGGCGAGCTGCTGCTCGATCCCGGCGAGTTCTATATTCTGGCGTCCAAGGAGCCGATCGAGATTCCCGCGCTGCAAGCGGCGGAGATGACCCCGATCGATCCCTCCGTCGGCGAATTCCGGGTCCATTACGCCGGCTTCTTCGATCCGGGGTTCGGGACCGAGGAGGCGCTGGGCCAGGGCTCGCGCGCCGTGCTTGAGGTGCGTAGCCACGAGACGCCGTTCCTGCTCGAGGACGGCCAGACCGTGGCGCGGCTGGTGTACGAGCCCCTGACCGAACGCCCGTCGCGTCTCTACGGCTTCCACGGCTCCCACTACCAGCAGCAGGGCCTGAAGCTGTCGAAGCATTTTAGGGCTTGGGGTTAGGTCCCAGACGTGTCTTCCGCGCTATCGCGCGGCGAAGCGATGGGGGAGTACGCCGGAGGCGGGAGGGGGCCGACCGGCGTTAGCCGGGCGGAACAGCCGCTGATTTCCGCGCAAACAGCGGGCTCAGCGCAAAGAACAGCACCCCGGCCCCCACAGAGGTCCAGCCGCAGAGCGCGAAGACGTGGGTCGAGACTTTTAGGGCCAGCTGGGGGTCCAGCACCACGCCGCCGACGGTCTGCATGCCGATCAGGCCGGCGATCTGGCCCGCCAGCCATTCGGCCCAGGACGTTGAGAGGAACCAGACCGACATCAGGGTGGCGATGAGCACCGGCGGCGCCAGCTTGGTCATTTCCGACAGGCCGACCGGCGACAGGCACAGCTCGCCCAGCTCCACCAGGAGATAAGCGCCGGCCAAGAGCGCCAGGGGCTCGCGATAGGCGGCGTCGGCGAACCGAGCGCCCCAGACCACCACCAGAAAACCCAAGCCGGCCAGGATCATGGCGGCGCCGAACTTGACCGTCGGGCCCGGATTGGCGCCGCGCCGGCCCAGCCAGGCCCAGAGCCCTGCGAACACGGGCGCGAAGATCAGAATATAAGCCGGGTTGAAGGACTGGGTCTGGGCCGCGTTCATACTGAAGAAGCCGGCGTGGGGCAGCTGGACGTTGCGGGCGGCGAACAGGCTGAAGGACGAGCCGGACTGCTCCTCCAGCGTCCAGTAGACGATGGAGCCGGCCATCAACACCAAGGCCAGGGTCAGCTTGCGCCGCGCGTCGGCGTCGCAGCGCGCGACCATGAACCAGCCGAGGTAGCCCAGGATGCCGATCGACACGATCCCTAACAGACCACCCACGAGCGCATTGTGCTGCAACAGCAGCCAGACGCCGCCCACCACGGCCAGCGCGCCGATGTAGACGACGCCTTCGACCTTCAGCGGCCCGGCGACCGCTTGGCGCAGCCTGGCCGGGGAGGGCGGCTCGCCTTTGCCCAGCAGCAGCGGCTTGCCCAGGGTGAACCCGATCAGTCCCGCCGCCATCCCGACGCCCGCCAGGCCAAAGCCCGCCCACCAGCCCACGCCCTGGCCCAGCGCCCCGCACAGAATGGCCGCCCAGAACGAGCCGAGGTTGATGCCGTAGTAGAAGAGGGTGAAGCCGCTATCACGGCGCGGATCGCCGGCGGGGTAGAGCTGGCCGACGAGCGCGTTGATGTTGGGCTTCAAAAAGCCCACCCCGACCACGATCAGCGACAGGGCCAGAAACATCAGCCCCACATAGGGGCCAGGCGTCGGCGTGGTCGCAATCTTGTAGGCGCCGGCCGGGAGGACGCTGGGGATCGGCGACCGGGCCGGCAGACCTTCGATGCGCAATTCGCCCGCCTGACCGGCCGCAAGGCCATAGAGGCCGCCGCCGACCTGGATGCGCACCTGACGGGATTCGCCCCGGCCCTGCGCGTCGAAAGCGAAGGTCTGGCCATGGTAGATCAGGGCTTGGCGCGCTGGCGGCCCCTCGATCGCCAGCGTCAGGTGCCCGACGGTCAAAAGCACGGCGCCGAGCGCGATGGCCTTGCGCGTGCCCAGATATCGGTCGGCCAGCACGCCGCCGAGCACGGGCATCATATAGATCAGGGTGGTGTAGGCGCCGTATTGGGCCGTGGCGATGCGGTCGTCGAACAGGAAGTGCTGGGTGAGGTAGAAGATCAGCAGCGCCCGCATACCGTAGTAGGAAAACCGCTCCCACATCTCGGCGAAGAACAGAACGATCAGGCCCCTGGGCTGCGTGCGAAGCTGCAAGACCACGGGGATAGCGGTCAGGACCGTGACGACGATCCCGGCGACGATGACAATATCCATAGAGGAGTGGACCTGGGCGAGAGCGGGCGACGGTCCGATAGATCACGGGCGCCGCGGCTCAACAAGGGCGGCGCTTCGCCCTTCCCGGAGCTTCGGCCCGCGGCGATCAACTCCTGTCGCTGTCCACAGCCCAGGCCGACACGGCGGATAAGCTGGCCGGTCTGCTCTGCTGCCTGCCGGAGGCGGTCGAGCCCGACGGGCGGATCATCCGTTCGACGCCTACAACACGTTTTTGCCGGCCGCGCGCTGCGGGGAACGGCGCGCTGGCGCGGGGGCAGAGGGCCGGGTGACGGGAGAACAGGCCAGCGGCGGGTGACAAACTTGGGACCCATGACACACGTTCGAGACCTTTATGAGCCAACGTCATAGAATTGTGACAGGACGGCGATAGGGGACGAGCGGGCGCG
>Ga0209208_10013023_pt1 | contig 10447 bp, 7 predicted proteins | sample S1TSphfallax_3_FD_187694 | JGI IMG/M metagenome (GOLD analysis project Ga0209208, IMG submission 187694) | Host-associated microbial communities from peat moss isolated from Minnesota, USA - S1T2_Fd - Sphagnum fallax MG (SPAdes) (version 2) | ecosystem: Host-associated > Plants > Peat moss >... | reverse complement strand
GCCGGGTAAAGCGTTTTGAGTGTTGTCACTGGTCCTTCAGATTTTGCATAGGAAGGATTTGTATTGCCGGCCTCAGCATTTATGTTTTTACACCTCCATATGTGAGTCATGCGGAAACAATGAGCGGGGCCTTAGCCCGTGCCTATCTTACAAGTCCGCAACTTAATGCCCAGCGCGCGGATACCCGAGCAGTCGATGAAAACCTGCCGTCAGCGCTTAGCGGCTTTCGACCGACCGTGAGTTTAACCGCTGACGGAGGGCTTTTGAATCAAATCACAAACACCCCGAATTATTCTCCCTACCGGACAACAACGCACCCCTCGGGCGGCCAGCTTACACTCAATCAGACAATCTTCGATGGATTCAAAACGTTAAACACAGTTAAGCTTGCTGAGTCTCAGATACATTCATCGCGCGAATCTCTACGATAAGCGAGCTCTCGGTTCTGAGTGCCGCCGCTGGCGCCTACATGAACGTGCTTCGAGACTCGGCGATTTTAGCATTGCGATCTAATTACGTAAATGTTCTTGAAGCTCAAGTTGAAGATACGCGAACCCGCCTTCGATTAGGTGAAGTCACAAAAACTGATTTGCGGCAGGCTCAAGAAGCCGTGGAACAGGGCCGGGCCGATCGGGCGACCGCGGGGTCAAATCTCGCCGGTAGTTTGGCCCAATATCGTCAGTTGATCGGAGTGCCTCCACATGATTTGCAGCCCGCCCGCCCGGTTGAGTCGCTGCTCCCTCGCTCATTGGACGATGCTTATAAGATTGCTGAGTCGGAGCATCCTCTGATCCTTGCTGCACGCGCTAATGTGGATGCAGCGGGCTATACGGTCGAGACTAACTTTAGCCCGCTGCTGCCATCGATCGGGCTGACAGGTCATGTCCAGAGGCGCCTGGATTATGAGTATGTCCCCGGTCAAAGATATTATGAAGGCTATGTCGCGGCGGGTATCACGGTTCCTCTTTACGAGGGGGGTGCTGTTTATTCGTCGGTGCGGCAAGCAAAGGAAAAATTCACAGAAGCGGAGTTGGTCCTTGATCAGCAGCGTTTAGCGGTACGGGCGACGGTCGCAAGCGATTGGGCTGCATGGGATAATACACATGCGGTTCTTTCAGCAAGCCGGAAAGAAGTCACCGCGGCGGAAGCGGCTCTCAGCGGGATTCGCGAAGAAGCAAGGCTGGGCGAACGTACGACATTTGATATTTTAACGGCTCAGCTCAATCTACTGAATGCCCGTTTGCTTGTCGTGTCGGCGCAACATGATCTCGTTTTGGCATCCTATGCCGTGCTTGCTTCCATTGGGCGTCTATCCGCTGCGACTCTCGGGCTTGATGCTCCCCAATATAACCCAAAAGAGCATTATGACCGGGTCAAATATAAATGGATTGGCACGAATCCCTAACCCGGAAATAAATATAGCGAGGCAGTCAACGAGCTGCTGGCGTTATGACCGCGCCGTCGATCTGCCGCGCGTTTCGATGACGCGCAAAGCCGCGAGCAGCGCCGGTGCGGTGACATCTGCGATGGGCATCACCTGATCGACGGGAAAAGATCGCGCTGCAATGTCGAGCACATCTGCCGCGTGGTTCGCGCTTCAGGTGCCGCATTGCAACTTGTGCCATTGCCGCGCGATGGATTCAAAATCGGCATGCCGCTTTGAACCAAGCTTATAGGGAAACTCGCAAATATCCCACAGCAAGCAACTGACTAAGTATATCGACGTAGCACCTATCGATTTGTGAATAGCATAACTCCGCGATCAAGCCATTTAAGAAGGCGCTCAATTCTTTTTATTCAATATACCGTCGGATTATTAATGAGTCTGATGGATCAGTAGCCTAGAAGAACGATGCTGGGGGCTGATACATGAAGCTTTTGTCCTGCCTGATTGCGATTGGGCTGATCGCCGGGTGTACCACGGCGGCGCGGGCTCAAAAGCTGCCTGCTTACATGGAGCCAATTTCTGGCGTAGCTACAAGCACGCCCGCCGATACCGCGACAAAGGATGTGCTTGCGCTTAACACCAGTATGTTCGAGCTCTATAGCGATGCCAGCAAAATCTTTCGAGCCAATATCCTCGCTAATCATCCGGTGATTCTCGGTTTGTTTTCTGGCTCCGGCGGCCGTCTGATCTTATATCGGCCAGGGATGGCAACGATCGATGCTCCACCTGTCCCGGTGGTCTATCAGCTGCTCAAATCGATCAGCCACAGTACCATGGCGCTGGCGGAAGCCGCTGGACCCTATTTGAACAACCCGGACAATACAGCTTGGCGAGGCTCAATGCTCGCTTACCGCAGCCGTGTGCAGACGGCTCTCGACGGGCTCAATGCTACACCGATGCAGGCCGGGTGGCAGGATAACAATCGCACAATCCTGCAGAACAACATCGTCTTCATAGACGATTGCCTCTCCAAAGGTGTCATCAATTTCGAATCTTTAGAAGCATTCGGCAAGAAGCAGGCGCCGTTTTTGGCCAAGAACGTCACCTGGGCAGCCCAGACGCAGGTTGCGCACTGGATGACCGTACTGACTGAATGGAAGGCCATGCTCGGTCCGGATTGGGACAAAACCTATGCTGCGAGTAATACGATCTATGTCGCACGCCAGAATAACGTGATTTTCAGCGTGCTGGCGCAGTTCTTTCCGCCGGAAGCTATCAACGACCGGCTGCTGCTCATTGAAACCGTTTCCTTCACGACAACTCCGGACGACATGCTGGATTCGCTCACCCGCATCATCGCCGATCGCTCCGTAGGATCGCTGTTCTTCGGCTCCTACCACCTCATGGATTACGAGCTGATGGGGGGCGATGCGCGCATCGCGATCACCGCGGAAACCGGAAAGCGAGGAATGACGGCATTCCTGCCGCCGGCCGTTCCGTTCGGATCGCACCAATGGCCGGCGCTGATCACGCCGGGACCCGGCCCCGCGTCGATCGCCGACTTGAAGTAAAACCTATCCCGCAACGAACGGTCAGAACAGCATGAGCGGGTCGCGACGCGAGTTCGGCAAATGGGTCACAGCGGCGGGCATCTCCCTCAGCCTATCGCGGCTCGGCGTCGCCGGTGACATCGGTTTCGCAAACTATGAAACACTTCCCGGACGGCAAAACTTCAATCCGGCGGCGCAGGGCGCCGGACGCGTCGATGGTGTCGCCAAGGTTACAGGCGCCAAACTCTATGCCTCGGATTTTCGCGCCAATGATATGCCAGGTTGGCCGGTACAGACCTCGCACGCGCTGCTGGTGCGCGCGCCGGACGCGACGCACGCCTATATTGGCATGGACCTGGCGCGCCTTGAAGGCGTGATAAAGCCAGCGGCGGTTGTGACCGCGGCGGATATCGATTCCACCGGTTTGCGCGTGCCAGCCTTCTACAAGGGCGATTTATTCTGCCCGCTCGGCAAGACGCCGCTCTATCTTGGTCACCCCGTCGCACTGCTGATCTTCGATACGTTCGATGCTTTCGACATGGCACGCCTCGCTTTGCGCGAAGGCCCTTTCGTCAAATTCGGCGCGGAGACCGGCCCCGTCATGATGCCACCCTTCGCTGCCTTCCGCTTCACCCGCGTCGCCGGTGCGACGCCGAGCGATCCAGACGTTTATTCGCCGATCCTGGCGGGATGGGTGACGCCCGGCCGTATTCAAAACAGCGAATTGCCGGTTTGGGCGCCCTTCGCCAAGGAGACGCTCGCGCCCTATGGCGATGCCGCGCGCCATGGCGAGGCGATCCGCGCCGGGCTTGCCGCCGATGACCCCGGCATGCTGGTGCTGGATCGCCTATTCGAGACACAATCTGTCGATCCGATGTTCCTTGAGCCGGAAGGGGCTCTTGGCTGGTATGACGCCAAAAATAGCAAACTCGAACTCGTGCTTGGTGTGCAATCACCTTACGAGGCCGCGGAATCAGTCGCCTACATGCTCGGCACCGCCGTTAAGGGGATGAAGCCCGCCGCCATCAAGGGGCACTTCGCCCATGTCGGCGGCGGCTTTGGCGGCCGCGATCACACGCCATTCGTGCTTTACGCCGCGCTCGCGGCAATCTTTTTTCCCGGGCGTCCCGTGCGGCTGGCGCATGATCGCCATCAGCAATTTCAGGGCGGCATCAAACGTCACGCGATCAAGATGCAGTCGAAGATTGGCATCGACCGTAAGAGCGGGTTGATCAAGGCATTCGCCGCCGATCACATACTCGATGGTGGCGGCCTGGCAAATTTCTCGCCGAACGTCGCGTCTGTCGCCGCGGCGGCGGCGGCCGGTATCTATGATGTCCCTAAAGTCGATGTGACGACAGTAGCGATCCATACGCGCGGCGTCACCGCTGGATCAATGCGCGGCTACGGCACGCTGCAAACCCTGAGCGCCCTGGAAGTGCTGATCGACGAGGCGGCGCTCGCGCTTAAAATTGATCCGATCGAGTTTCGCCGCCGCAATGCGCTGAAACAGGACGGCAGAACCATGATGGGCAATCCCTATTCGGTCTCGATACGCACCACGGAGATTTTGGACAAGCTTGAAAAGCATCCGATCTGGCAGAACCGCGCTGCCGAGAAGGCGCAAATGGGAAACGACAGCCTTCTGATAGGAACAGGCCTCGCTTGCGTCACCAAAGATTACGGCAGCGGCGGCGATTGTTCCAACGGCCGCGTTGAACTTAGCCCCGACGGCAAGATCGCAATCTTTTGCGACCATGTCGAGATGGGCAACGGTATCGGCACGGCGCTCGCCAACCGCGTCGCACTTCATCTCGGCGGGATGGCAGACGAAGTCGCAGTGTCGCAGGTCGGTGCATTCGACGTCCTTGGCCTGATCACGTCGGGCAATTCCTACGCGATGGACCAGAAGACGCAGGACAGGCTGCAAAAAAATCCGCGCTGGGTGCCAGCGGTCAGTTCGGCCACCTCGGCCTCGGTCGGAGCGCATGTTGGAACGCATGCTTCCGCGGAGGCGGCGTGCGTGATCTTCCGCTTCGGCCTGTGGCAGGCGGCGCTCGCGCTCTGGGATATTGCGCCAGACGATTCGCGCGCACGTGATTTTGCCAAGGCGGTGTGGAAGGACAGCTGCCTCACGATGGGAAATCTGAAACCTCTGCCGTTGGCGGAGCTCGCCGCGACCGCGCATGCGCGCAACTTCGTCACCGGCGCCGCCGCCCATGGTTTCTCGCGCTGGGCCTGGACACAGGCGTGCTTCGCCGTCGGCGGCGAACACTATCGCGCAGAGATCGATGGGCTCGCATTGCGCCACGGCGGTGGCGGGTTCCAGCGATATGACCGCCTCAGCGTCAAATTTCCGCCAACTGTCAACAATCGCATTGGCGCGGCTTACACCTCAATGTGTGGAACCGCCGTTCGCGTCGAGATCGAGAAAGCCACGGGCGCGCTCAAAATCGCAAAGGCGTATAGTGTGTTCGAGTGCGGTCAGGCGCTGGTACCTGAGGTGGTGCTTGGCCAGGCACAAGGCGGCTTCGCCATGGGCGTTGGCTACGCGCTGCTGGAAACGCTGCCGCCTTTCGAAGGCGGCCCCGGCAACGGGCAATGGAACCTCGGTCAATATCTCGTCGCCCGCGGTTCCGATCTGCCGCTACGCAGCCTTGAGATCGAGATGCTGCCGCCGCGGCCTGGCGAGGCGCCGAAGGGTATGGCGGAGGTGGTCATGATCCCTGTCGTGCCGGCCATACTCAATGCCATTCATGATGCGACTGGCCACCGTTTCCAGACGCTGCCGGTGACCCAAAGCCAGCTCAAGGGAGTGCTCGCGTGACGGCCTTGACCCTGACCATCAATGGACACGCGCACACGCACGCGGACGTGCGCGACGACCTGACGATGAATGACTTTCTGCGCGAATATCTCGGCATGACCGGCACCAAGTTTGGCTGCGGCGCGGCGCAATGCCTGAGCTGCGCGATCATCGTCGATGACCCGGACGGCACCAGTCAAACGAGCCCGACTTGCATAGTACCGGCGGCCAGCTTCAACGGCCAGTCGATTCGTACCGTCGAGGGCCATGCGAAGGGCGCTGAGCTGTCCGTGCTGCAAAAAGCCTTCATCGAACATTTCGCGTTTCAATGCGGCTATTGCACCGCCGGGTTCCTCAACGAGGGCCAAGTACTGCTGGAACGGCTGGCGAAAACGCCAGTCCTGCGCACAACGCTTGAAGCCACGATCGCCGAGGCGCTCGACGGCCATCTTTGCCGTTGCACTGGCTACGTCAAATATCATGAGGCCGTGCGCGCCGTGATCCTCGCTGATGCCAAGCTCTATCTCGTCTAGCCGCATCCATATCGCGCTGGATGGGCCCCGCATACTTACCCGCTAATGGGCGGGATTTGATGGGATAACATCACCAAGAATGAGACAGATGATTTTGCGAATTGCAATGGATTTCAAATGGATGGGATAAGATGAGAAAGCATCATCATGAAAATTGGCGGAAGAGGTGGGATTCGAACCCACGGTAGGCTTTCACCTACGGCGGTTTTCAAGACCGCTGCCTTAAACCACTCGGCCACCCTTCCCTGCTCCGGCACCACATTCCGCGCAAGAAAATGCTGCGTTCACGTACCTCGGGCCTATATCCTCACGTTTAATTGAAAGATCGAGGAGCCATTCGAAAACATGAGAATCTTGCGTCAAAAAGCCATCGCATAAAGCAGGAATTTTCGCCAGTGCGATGTAAGGGACTTATGCGACATTGGAACTCATTCTTGAAGACGCATATTAAGCATAAGAAAGATGGGTCTTTAGGAGTCAAAGTTTCTTAAATGAGACTAAAGGCTTTGCGCAGGACGCTGACATTTTTTGCAACAATGCGTCCATAGTTTGGACCTATTTGCACGGCACCGATGAAGCAGACCGCCAGATGAAGGACGTGGCCTTGGTTTGCTTCACCAATCTTTAACCATGCGATCAAAGCTTCGTGTTTGGGTTACCACACCTTTACACTTGTTTGGTTGATTGGATTTCTCAGAGATTGCTGTTGCAGAAAAGTAACGGCGGATTTGAAAGAGCAGCTCCTAAAAACTTTAGGCGCTCTTTCGAGTTTTAGACACGTGCAAAAGATTGAGTTCAACTTTCAAAGGGGATTACCATGATACGCAAGTTTGCCATGGCAACTGCTGTCCTGATGACAGCCGCAAGTTCGGCCCTGGCCGCGGATCTTCCATCGCGCCGGCCGCCGCCGCCCGTTTATACGCCGCCGCCGCCGCTGTTCACGTGGACCGGTTTTTATGTTGGCGGCCAGATCGGCTATGGCTGGGGCCGTAGCGGCACGGCCATTCCCGGTGTGAGTTTCACGAGCTCGAACCCGAATGGCGTCGTTGGCGGCGCTCATGTCGGATATAATTATCAGGTTAATCAGTTGGTCTTCGGTCTCGAAGGCGACGTCGATGGAACGGGCATTTCAAAGTCCGTCTTTGATCCCGTAACGGCGACGACTTTCGGCACACGCATTCCGGTCGAAGGATCAGTGCGCGGCCGCGTCGGCTACGCCTGGGATCGTGCTTTGTTCTATGCGACAGGCGGCGCGGCCTTCGCGGACTTGGAACATTCCTACATTGGCGGCATTGGCGCGCCTTATTATAATACCTCTTCTGGCCGCGTCGGCTGGACGGTGGGCGGCGGCGTCGAATACGCCATCACCAATAATTGGTCGGTGCGGGGCGAGTACCGTTACTCGGACTTCGGTCATCAAAGCGATGCTGTGCTCGGAGCCGTTCTGCCTGTTTCGAACCACATCACGGAACATGCGGTGCGTGTCGGGTTCAGCTATAAATTCGATATGTATGCCCCGCCGGCTCCCGTCTTGGCCAAATATTAATTTCCTGGGCTTTGCCTCGAAATTAATCGTTTAAACTTACAGCCCATCCTGTGGCAACGGGGTGGGTTGTTGCAGTCTTATCACAGGGGTTTTTAAAGCAGCGAGTTCAATTGTTAACCCGTCATTAGCTCTTGAGATTTGAACGGCAAGGTGCATGGTGGGTCTATGTTCAAGCGCTGCCTTTTAGCCCTCGCATTGACCGGTCTCCCTGGCTTGGCCCAGGCGGCCGATCTTCCATCGCGCCATGCTCCGCCTCCTGTTTACACGCCGCCGCCGATTTTTTCGTGGACGGGCGTCTATCTCGGCGGCGAGATCGGCTATGGATGGGGCCAAAATGGCATCAGCCTTCCGGCAGTGCCGGTTTACACGCGTTCCAGCCCAGAGGGTGTCCTCGGTGGAACTCATGTCGGTTATAACTATCAGATCAACCAGCTCGTTTTCGGTCTTGAAGGCGACGTTGACGGCACAAGTGTTTCAAAATCTATCTTCGATCCCGTGACTGGGACAAGCTTTGGCGCGAGAATTCCTGTCGAGGGTTCGGTTCGCGGCCGCGTTGGCTATGCTTGGGATCGCGCCTTGTTTTATGCGACCGGCGGTGCGGCCTTCGCAGATCTGGAAAATAGTTTCACTGGCGGCCTTACGCCTTATTATAACACATCTTCTGGCCGTGCCGGCTGGACGGTTGGCGGCGGTGTCGAATATGCCATCACCAATAATTGGTCTGTGCGCGGCGAGTACCGTTATTCAGACTTTGGGCACGAGGGCACAGTGGTCGCGCCTGTCGCGGTTCCCGTCGATACGCACGTCACCGAACACGCGGTACGGGTTGGTTTCAGCTATAAATTTGAAATGTATGCGCCGCCGCCGCCAGTTATTTCGAAATACTGAGGCTGGGCAAAACCGCCCGCTTTATCGCTCAAAACATCTGTTAATCAATCATAAGGCCGGTTTCAGACCGGCCTTTTTATTGGTGTTGGCAAAGCCTTTCAGTTGCAAGGATATAAGCCGCGTGGCAAGCCTTCTTCATGAAGCTTGATACCCCGCCCAAAGCATCGGCGCAAAGCCAGACCGCGCCGGTGACCGCCCCGAAAATCTCTTTCGTCTCGCTTGGCTGCCCAAAGGCGCTTGTCGATAGCGAACGGATCATCACGCAATTGCGAATCGAGGGCTATGACCTCACAAAAACCCAGGCAGGCGCGGATGCGGTGATCGTCAACACATGCGGTTTTCTGGACAGCGCGAAGGCCGAATCGCTTGCCGCCATCTCGTCCGCTCTGGCTGAAAACGGGAAAGTGATCGTCACTGGCTGCATGGGCGCCGAGGCTGACAGCCTTCATGAGGCCTTTCCCAACCTCCTCGCAGTGACTGGTCCGCAAGATTACGAAAGTGTGATGCAGGCCGTGCATGGCGCGGCCCCTGCCCCGCACGATCCTTATGCTGACCTTGTGCCCGCGCAAGGCATCCGGCTGACACCGCGCCATTACGCCTATTTGAAGATCTCGGAAGGCTGCAACAACCGCTGTTCCTTCTGCATCATTCCGCAATTGCGCGGCGATCTCGTCTCACGCCCGGCGGCCGACGTGCTGCGCGAAGCCGAAAAGCTCGTCGCGGCCGGTGTGAAGGAACTTCTGGTCATCGCTCAGGATACCGGCGCCTATGGCCTCGACCTCCGCTATGCAGAAAGCCTTTACCAGGATCGCGCCATACCCGCGCGTTTCCTCGATCTGATGCGCGAGCTCGCGGGCTTCGGCGTCTGGGTGCGGCTGCATTACGTTTACCCTTATCCCCATATTGACGCAGCGATCGAGCTGATGGCCGAGGGCAAGATTCTGCCCTATCTCGACGTGCCCTTTCAACACGCAAGCCCAAGCGTGTTAAAGGCTATGCGGCGTCCAGGCGATCAGGAAAAGACGCTCGAGCGCATCCGCGCCTGGCGCGCCATCTGCCCGGACATAACCTTGCGCTCGACCTTTATCGTAGGTTTTCCGGGCGAGACGGAGGAGGATTTTCAATTGCTCCTCGATTGGATGAGCGAGGCCAAACTCGATCGCGTCGGCGCGTTTAAATACGAGCCCGTCAAAGGTGCCGCCGCGAATGATCTCGGCCTGCCTATGGTGCCGCCAGAGGTGCAGGAGATCCGCTACCGCCGTTTCATGGAAAAGGCGCAATCGATCAGCACGAAGAAACTCAAGGACAAGGTTGGAAAACGCCTGCCCGTCATTATTGATCAAGCTGGCCCGCGCAATGCTACCGGCCGTACCAAAGGCGATGCACCAGACATTGACGGCAAGGTACATTTCACATCGCATCGGCCGTTACGTCCGGGCGAGATCGTCACCGTGAAGATCGAGCGGGCGGACGCTTATGATCTGTCCGGCAGCGCGGTGTAAAAGGCTTTACTTTATCGGATCATTAGGGCCGCTTAGCCGTCAATTGCTCCCGCAAACCCTTCGTGCTTCGTCACTGGGATGACGCAGCCGCTCGAAAGAGCATGTTCCGCAAAAGTGTACGCGGTTTTGCGATGAGAACATGCTCTCACTTTTTGAATGGAGAGCGAATTCTTATCGCTTGGGTGATTCCACCCAAGCGGAAAGCGCTCTAATTTGCTCACAAAGAACTATGGAA
>Ga0209208_10013021_pt1 | contig 10448 bp, 9 predicted proteins | sample S1TSphfallax_3_FD_187694 | JGI IMG/M metagenome (GOLD analysis project Ga0209208, IMG submission 187694) | Host-associated microbial communities from peat moss isolated from Minnesota, USA - S1T2_Fd - Sphagnum fallax MG (SPAdes) (version 2) | ecosystem: Host-associated > Plants > Peat moss >... | reverse complement strand
GGAAGCTAAAATGTTACACACAATGAGTGATGATGGTCAGACATTCTCTGGCCAAAATTCTCGAAAGAAGTCCCGTGTGAAAGCCTGTTCTTGCTCTTGCTGTGCTCTGGCATGGGCTTTCCTAGCCTTCTTTGACAAACCCTTCTCCTCCTTTGTCTCTCCTTGTTTCTGAGGACCAAAAAAGAAACCAATTTACCCATCAGTAAGAGCAGGCATCCAAAGAAACATAGAATTACAGTTCATAGAAAGGATGGACACCTCCAAGAATGTGCAGAACATATCTACAATTGTAGGAAAATGCAGCATACCAGACAAATTGTACCTGATCTTACACGAAAACTGGGTTATGATCAAATATGAACTCTGTATGATCAGGCTAGAATTATTCCTCTGAAACACTCTCAGGACGGAAAGGTGAGCACAGAATTTGCAGTGACCTGGTCTACCTTGGAAAGTCCATGTTGATCTTGTGAATCTTTGAGGGAAGCAATTACCCTTTTCTTTTTATTGTTCTCAGCTCCAATACCCCGTCTATCTTGCTTGACATGGGTCTCCAACGGTGCCAATCTGCCCTGCACTAGCATGTAACACTTATATCTCAGTATGCACACATAGACTATGTATGTAGCATGGATTTTGGCTAAAACAAAAAACCAAGATCAACATGATGCCCTCAATTTGAAATCAAGGTATGAATTAATTAGACACAAGTTTATCAACTCAAGAAACAAAAAAACATGGCCAGTTATCTGAGCCTTTCCAGATGCAGACTGGATACACATTTTCATTCATGCAACTGAACTGTCAAAAAATAAACCCTAGAAGCAGAAGAAGTACCACCCACCGAGATGATGATCTCTCATCAGATAGTTCACTCAACCAATGCCGTGCATCATCAAGCAGGGGAAGGTTTAGGATTTATGGTTAAGGGGTAATTGAGTAGTATTTCAATCAGTACTCATGCAAAGATCTTTCAAATTGCAATTCAGTTCATTGCAGAGTTTGATCCTGATTGTGGGTAGGTCACAAAGCTTCAGATCCATAAAGAAAGTGACAATTGCCCCAGGGAAAAATATGAGAATCCTGAAGAGAGACAGTGGAATGTGAGAGACATGCCCTACACAGCACAATGGAATGTGAGGAAGGATGATGTCAGAATTCAAACCTGCTCAGATGCACCAAGACCCGTGCCCTCCTTCCAGCCTGACTTCTTCAGAAGCTGAATACAACACCGATCCCCAATTCAGCAAAAATGAATTAGGTCGCCACCCCCCTCCCCCCACTCGCCCCACCCACAACAAAAATTGCATAGAGTATAGTTTCCTCGTCAGATGTCAAATTCTCAACTCGTGACACTTCGATTGCACAACTGCATCGCAAAAAAAAGTAATCAAAAGATTGCACAGAGAGAGGAAGAGAAAGGAGGTAAGTTGAAGCAAACGGGAGGGAAACAAGATTACCTTAAACCCAATGTTTGTTTCAGGGAGAATTTCCGGCGCCCGAGAATCAGATGCAGCTGCAGCTCCAATCTCCGCATCCAAACCCGACATGATCGACATCACTGCGGTTCGAAATTGTGAAGGCCCATGAGAAATACTCGAGCTAACGATTGTTGCCAAAACAAAAAAAGACATACAAAGGAAAAGTCTACCCCTTGTTCTGTTGTGAAAATAGATACGAAATTAGGGTTAGGGTTTGGTAGACACATGTACATTCTTCGCCCACCAAGGGTACATTCGAATCACCATCATAAATATTACAAATTGCATTGTAGTTCGCACTTGTAACATCAGCCATTAAACCCACAGAAATCAAGCTTAGGTAGGCCGCCCATTCACTTCACCTATTCATTCAAGTAAAGATCTTAACAAGCTCTCTTGGACTTGAAATCTTTTGCTTTCATTTCACATAAGGCAATGGTCAACAAACAACAAACACATGGCCCTCCACATGTTAAGTAGAGATGAATGAATGAATGAATTATTAATGGCGATAATAATAATGTCATCAATGGCTTTTCTATTTTTTTTTTCAATTTTATAATCTTCTTCAACATCATCCATAAGAAAATTTAATCATGTTTTGATTATAAACCATATATGGAGATGCAAATTAATTATATATATATATAATTAATAATAATAATAATAATTTGTTGATGTTGATGGCCCTTCTTATGTTTGCAAAATGGTGAAAATTCACCACCAAATAAAATTCAATTATGTCATTAATATTTATTTTTAAATTTCAAAAAAATTGATGTTGGAATTGTTTATGTGTTTAATGTTGGAATTATTAAAATTACTTTTAAACTTTTATTCATTAGGAGTGACCTTTTTTCTTTTGAAATTTGTGATTTCAAAATTCTTTGAATTTTTATTTTTTATTTACATTATTCATTAAATTTTCACTATTTTTTCCATTTTTTTCCCAACAAGAATTGCCAAGTTAAGAAAATTTGAAACCAAAAAGAAATATTGGTGGTCAAGGCTAATCTAACTATTTAAACCAAAAATTTCACCAAATTAAATTTCTTTTACTTTTACAAAGGAAATAAAATAAAATAATATTACATCATTAAATAATAACAATAAAATATTGCAATTTTTTTTCAAAAAAATTTAATCATTTGTATTAATGTATCATTCATCTTGTTAAACAAATATGGTTTTGATGATAAATGGTTATATTGACTAGATAATTAATGTTTTTTCTTGTGTCCAATTTCTACCAATTTAAGGGGGACCAACATCAAGAAAAGATTTTTTTGAAAGATTTTTTTATCAAATTTTAAATATGTATTATCAAATTTTTACAATAAAAGATAATAAGTAACCATAATATTGAAGGATTTAAACAAGTTTCCAACTACACTACTTGGTTATAACCAAATGTGGCAATGTTCTTATGGATGATTACCATTTTAGCAACGTCGCAAAAATGAATAAGAAATTTGTACCTAATCATATTGGGGAAAATAAAAACTTGCAATTTTACAAAAAATGGACATATTTTTTGTAATGAAAATAAAATTGTAAAAAATTTAATGAATGCATTTTTGAATTGACATTCAATTTACAAAGATTCTAGATCAATTTAAACCAATTTTTTTTTGTAGATTTATTCATGACATGGAATTTCAAATCATTTTTATAGCCCTTTCAATTATTATTTTTGTAAATTATAATTATTTTTTGAATACATTATTGATAAAGTTTGAAAAAAAAATGTTAAAATTTGAATTTCCTAAACAATTTCATACCAAACACAATAAGATTAAACTTTTTCTTTTTCATTAATAAAGTTTTGAAGTGGTTTGTTGGTTAAGACCTTGATGTGCTTTCATGATATCTTTCAATCCTTGATGCATGCATGCATTTGTGTATTTCGTACAAATGCAATTTACAAACATGTACATCATAGTGAATGGCATCAAAACTTTTTTGTTAACAAAATTGGGAAATAAAATAAAATAAAATAAAAAATGAAAATTTTGGCATGATAATGTGGCATGTTATTCCACGTCGTATTAACTCGGGGTGTCATATGTTGATATGATAATTTAAAATTTAAAATTATCTAGTGCAACATGTGATCATCCAAAAAAAATTAAAAACATTTCACTAAAAATGTTCTAATCAACCAATATTTTTTTACCAAAATCATACAAGTTACATATTAGTCAACTTTGTCTTATTTCACTAAAAACCTAATAAATTTGGGTAGTGAAAAAAAACAAGATTTCTTCTTGTGAAGAAGATTAAATTATGCATTTGTTGGAGTTTATTGGTTAGTTAGAATCAACAATATCAAATGGTTCTTCAAATGATAAGAGGCAAGGATTATGCAATGGTCTACGGATTATTTTTAGAGGTTGGAGAATGATTTTTTCACACAAGTTTTAATTGACATTGATCAAGCTACCTTGAATTTAAAGTCAAAAAGCATATTGTTTACCTTTCTTCACTTGTTTTGGAGGAGGCCTATTTGGGGAGATGGCCTAGGTTCAAGGAGGAATGTATGGGCTCAAGAGGCCTTCTTCCTAATTCTTCCTTTTATTTCTAATGCCAATGTGTGTTAAAGGTATTAACATGTGAAGATCTTTCTTTGTTGAGGTTTTTTTCTTTTGTGGAAGGCCATGATATGAAGGTGGACTCCATGAATGCTCAAGTTTTGGTAGTGGCCTTTGTTAAATCGTGGAATTTAGTAACCTAGTTATCGTTAAAAAAAAAGGTTGTCTAATAAAAATATGAAAGTAGAACTTGTCTTTTGTCTACCTACCATCGTGTTGTAGCTATCGTCATGTTGCAACTACCATCCTGCAAACCTTCGATAGATGTTGCTTATTGTCTACAACACTTGTAGACCCTTTGTAGTTATTATCTATCGTATGTTGTGCCTTTAAACCCTTTGTGGTTACTGCCTACCATTTGCAACAACATTATCATCCTTACAAACCCTAAATCTTATGTTTAGCTCCTTGTTGTTGCTTTCTAATGGTAACCACCATCATGTGGCAAAAGGTATTTTTTACTTTAGATACAAAAAAGAGAGAGAATATCCTATCGTTCTTGTAGAATAAATGAAAAACTATTACATAAAACATAACAAAACATTATGCAATCTTAATGTGTACTACCTTTCCCCACTATCTAACATCTTCCAAGTATTTATTATTTCATCCTCTTTTTGTCATCTTCAAGGGAATCCTTTCCCTTTTCCTTTTTTCTCTCTTTCTTCTCAAAGAAAAATCCCTTTTTTTTTTTTCCATTCCTCTCCCCCCCCATGAGGATCATCTCATTTTGTTAGAATTTTTAGTCAAAATTTGGCTGAATAAAAAGGGACAAAAGATGAGTTTTTGGATGATAAATATGAGATGGATCAGGTGGCAAACTTGCTTGCTAATGTGATTGGATATAGGTATTATGATTTTGACAAATAGTAAATAATTATGGAATGATAATTAAACTAAACACACTATTAACAAATTCTTAATGTATTTGGAGGCCATCTTAAAATCACAAGATTCACTCCAATCCAACAAAAGCATCTTCCATTCTCAAGGAGGAATATTATGTTTTAGAGCAGTTGTCGGGAAGAAACTTAAGGACCCTGAGAAATTTCTAGCAATGCTTTATATAAGGCCCGCAATCCACAGCATAACCAAAATTTGGGTACCACCCTCGACTTCTCCTGGGTGTTGCACTTACTTTGGTAATGCCCTGGAACTGGGCCGAGCATATCACATAATGTTGATGGGATTGACAAAATACAAGAGGAATGAGTTTCTTACATGTTCTTCGTAGGCAACTGGGAAGATCATGCTTTTGGTTATATAACAGATAGGTGATACTTTAAGTCTTAAGGAGATTGCTTAAGGAAGTGGAATTGTCCTAGGTTCTTCAACAACTACATGATGCAGTAATGTGCAGAGAGTTAAAAGATGGTCGCAGTTTCAATTTTGGTGGTTCCAAGCTTCAAAAGATCCCAATCCATCTACAATGCTTAGACAGAACACAATTGAGAAGTTTGCAGACCCATGAACGACATGGATAAGTACTGATATGCTCATTTTCCTTCCCAAAACTTGACCTCGACCATATGCACAGAGCCTCAGATCGATATCCTACAGCTACAGCTGGTAATGCAATAAGATCGTACCTGGTAATCAGGAAGGTTTACTCACAGATTGTACACCCTTTGGAAAGCTCTTGCAGCTGCATGAGTATCGAGTCCACATATAGCAGTTGATGGTTAGGATATTCTGCACAGGGATAGCAAGGAAATTGCACCTTTTCGAACAAATTGTGTTCAAATTTCATGTTGACAATCACAGATAACAAGCTGAGTATACTATACAAAAAAGGTGGAGGAAATATGATCTACCAAACATGAAATATATTAATTTGAGAGCAGATACAAACTCCACAAAAAAGAATTATAAAATAACCAAACAAATGTTGAATCAGTTCTGAGCTAAAATAGCAAAAATGGTCATAACCTCATGAGTGACAGATGACCACAAAATATCCATCATGAATGGCAGGAACTAGATGCTGGTACTTTCATCAGCTCCCAGTAGTGGGTTGTAGAGAAGTAAATTGCAATGTGCTCAAAACTTAAGGTAAACAATTTATGCACAAATCTAAAGCCTGAGTTTCTGTCATCTTTCCAGAAGCAATGAGAAGGTTTTAAAGTCATGGAAGATGAAATTGGATATTCTACACCTTGGATTAGCTTTAAAGCCTGGATTGCATGATAGGATCTTCTGACAGATCAGATGGAATATGCATGCTGTTACCCATCTTCAACGCTTTCTGTCCCAGTTGTTGCATACTGCATCGCATATCTGGAGAACAATTAGTTGAAGATATCACATTGCAGGACCACCTATGGTCCTTCTTGAGGTTCATTGTAGCTCCTTTACTAATCCAAACACCAGGCTGATTATTAGAGTCACCTGCACATGGGAAGACTCCATGTGTAGGATTAGTGGTTATTGTTCCCTCCATTGTCTTTGTTGAGAAGTCTGAATAGTAGGAGCCTTGTCTCAATGCAAAAGAAGAGGCTGCATTGATAAGGAACTTTGATACAGCCTTGTGGTACTCATCTGGGAAGTTCTTCAAATGTCCTGTTCAAAGAAAATAGTTGTGAGGTTAGACTAAAGAAGAGATGTTAGACATCAGCACAATAGAGGAGGCAGAGAAGACCTTATGTGAGTGGAATTGTGGAGGATGGAGACACCAAAAACCAGACCAGAAATCAAGGAATCATCCTTCTGAATGTGCATGAGTCTGTCCAAAGTACCTCTTACAGCAAACATGGAAGGCAGGAATGGAAACTCACCAACATGCACAGAAGTATCCCACACAACCAGAGTGATTTGACATCCCCTCTCCCACATAGAATTTGCAAATTTTTGAATAAAATCAATAGGAGCCAGCTCGTCGTTTGTGGAGCAAAGAATCAGAATGGGCCCCATATCCTGAACCCTCCTCCTATCAGCAATTCTTTCTTGTTGAAATCTTAGAAAAGAGGATCATAACTGAACTGATTTTTCAATGTGATGATGCTGAACAGCAAAAGCTCACAGCCAGTTGATGCTGCAACCAAATTCTGGTTTCCTTTGGTCCTCCAGATGCAGTGACTTTTTGTTAAGCCAAAACAGGGTTGGAACACTTTTACCTTCAGATGGGCAAAAACAAAGGCAAATCCCAAAAGACTAAAAAACCTTCACACACACACACACACACACACATATATCTTCTTTCACTCAACTATTTGGGTATGAGGGTGGTTCAAGTGAAATTTACATATTACCGCGGATTGCAGCATTGTGAGCCAGTAATCTGCTCGCTGCAGCTCAAATTGAGACAAAAACAATGCATCCAAAATCTTTGCCCCAGCTTTGGTACCCCATGAAATGATGATGCTCGGTTTTTGTGATTTCCGCACAAATTGGCTGCGGACAACTTTTGCCCCAACATCACTCACAAAATCCACAGGACTCGAGTCATGAATTTGGCCAGCCACACATGCTCTTACTGCTCCATACTTTTCCTGTATTGGAGGGCTGTTGCTTGTTAAATGCAATGAAAAATAGACATAAAACCTTCTGAAATATTACTGCATAACCTTTCAGAGGTCTTGATGTTTTCTTGGTTGGTTAGCTATCAGAACAAAACATCCTCAAAAGATCATCCCTCCACAATTTCATAGAGCAATAGGTTTTTCACACAGAAGTTATCAGTAGGAAGATGAGAGGCAGATCATACTCTGAGATTCTCAAGCCCTTCACACCTTCCATTTAGAATCTGAGACACACAATTGAACAAGTAAGAAGGGAAAACCAGCAATGCCAAAGACACCAGCTGCTCCCAAACTAGCCATTAACTGCAAGGAGGTTCCTCAGTTTTCCAAGTGACAAGAACTCCAGTCTCATCATGCAGTGCTGTTGTTGTAGGGAGGGAGGGCAAGTGGAATAGACCAAACAAAAAGCTAACAATAAGCTACAGACAAGGAGACATATACATACAAAGGCAGCTACAATTTTCTGCCCCTTGATGTCATGTGCAACGAGTGTAATTTTTTGCTATCTGACCCATGGTCTATCCAACAAGATTGGCAATAAAAGCAGAGAATGTGAATTCAGAATGCAGATCCTTCTTCACTTGGGGTGCATGCTTGCAGAATGTTGACAATAAAACCCACAAAAGCAGCTACAAACAATGCAGATTGGTTGGAGTTTAGAATGCACTACTAGTACCTGAAATACTTTGTAAAGGCATGTCTTGGCTCCTCCAGAAAATGTTGCAAACACTATCGGCCGTGCTCTTTCTCTGACCTCCTGAGAAACATTTTCAGCCAGCAAACAATTCATCAAGAAGCCCCAACATTTTCAACTACAGCATGCTGCCTCCTACGATCCATCATTCATTCATTCTCTTGACCACAAATTTAGGGGTTTGAGGATAGAACCCATCGTACAACCCATTCACATATAAACTGCTAAAACTGTGATTATTGTTTTGAAGTTTTCAGAAAAGTACAACAAAGGATACAATTCAGCAAGGTATCCATTCACATACAAATTGATAAAACTGTGATTGTTTTAAAGGTTTCTGAAGGCACAAAAAAGACATAAGGTAATTGATCTGGGAAAATGAAATACAATTGTGGGTCCTTGAGAGTGGCTTGCAAACCAGGGAGAGGAGATCATCATCCTCATAAAAACTGGTAAACAAAATCTTATGCAGCAAGAGATAGATAGATAGCTATATCCCAAGCAGGGAAAGCGAGGAAACCAAATGTACCCTGTCAAGCTCCTCCAGCACTTCAAGTGCAATTGCTGTAGCCCAACTTGGGAAATACCTGCCCTTACAAAAACAACCCACCCCAATTCCAGCAAACCCTAAGAGGAAAACAAAAACAAAACAGCAAAAAACTCTGCAACTGACAATCACTGCCTATAATCTTGTCAGTGTTTTACTGCTACAATACAAAAACAAATGGCACCAACACTCAAGAAAGAGCTCAAGATCAAAAAGGAAAATGGCAGCAGCAGCTCTACTGACAAGTTGAGAACATGGGGATAGCAAACCAGGGAATCCCATCCACAAGCGGCGTACACTCGAGTGAAAGCTCCAAGATGCCGCGGCTTGCTCAAGATCCAACCTATTACTGCCACAATCCCCTGCCCTCCCCCAGTCCTCCCATTCTCCTTCACCCAGTACCATCTCTTCTCCTCCTTTCCCATTTCTCCAAATCCCCTAGAACTCTGTAAGCGGCTCTAGGTCAAGAGAAAACGATCAAGAGACAAAGAGAGCGCTTGCGTAATCAAGAGCTTTTGTGTTCGGCATCTCATTATTCAGGACCGACCATAGGCTGTGCCTCCAAACCCTAATCTTGTTGCGTGCAGAAGTCGAGGGGAAACGAGTGCGCGAGCGAGAGAGGGAGAGAGAGAAGAGAGAGACCGGGGTGTGCGTTCGGAGGAGAATGGATAGGGAGGAGGGTGAGGACTGGGAGCCATTGCGAGCAAGGCCGGCATGGGCAGACGTTGTGCCGATACCACAGGACGATGGGCCGCGGCCTGTGGTGCCCATCGCGTACACAGATCAGTTCCGGGAAGTGATGGACTACTTCCGTGCGATTCTGGCCAAGGATGAGCGCAGCTCGCGTGCTCTGGAGCTCACAGCAGAAGTCATAGCCCTCAACTCCGCCAACTACACGGTACTTGCATGCAATGCATGCGTGCGCTAGCTAGGGTTTCTGTTTCTCCTTCATTCTTCAGTGTGAACTTCTGGGTTTGGTTTTGCACGCCTTCTTTGTGTTGAAGAAAGTGTGGGTTGTTGTCAGATTGTTTGCTTGTTGTGAGAGAATTTGTGATGAATGCAGCCAGTGTGAGTAAACTTAGAGAGAAGGACAGTGAGAAAGAACCTGGGATGTGGTGGTGAATCTTCTCCTGGTATGAGGAGCTACAACAACAACACTTGGGGATGGAGGCAAGCAAGCAAGCAAAACACTGATGATGTGATGTGATGCTCATCTCAAACAGCTGATTGATTGCTCCAACAGGTATGGCACTTTCGGAGGTTGGTCTTGGAGGCATTGAGGTCCAATTTGGAGGAGGAGCTTGACTTCATAGAGAGTGTTGCAGAGAACAACTTCAAAAACTATCAGATTTGGTTCGGTCTCTCCCTTTCTCTGCTTTCTTCTCACATAGTTGTTTTCTGCAAAACATGCAAAACCCTAAACTGCATGGCTGCAAGCATGCAATGCATGCATGTTTGTTTCTTCCCTTGGTTGATTTTGTTGTTTGAACAAATTTTCGGGAAGAGCTCCGTTGTATGTTGTGTTTGCATTTTTTTGTTTGTTTGTTAGGGAATCCATTTGTCTTTCTCTCCTTTTGTTGCTGATGCAATCTGATCATCATGGGTTTGAGGTGCAGT
>Ga0209208_10013020_pt1 | contig 10448 bp, 4 predicted proteins | sample S1TSphfallax_3_FD_187694 | JGI IMG/M metagenome (GOLD analysis project Ga0209208, IMG submission 187694) | Host-associated microbial communities from peat moss isolated from Minnesota, USA - S1T2_Fd - Sphagnum fallax MG (SPAdes) (version 2) | ecosystem: Host-associated > Plants > Peat moss >... | reverse complement strand
AGCTTTCAGGCAGATGTGCTGCAACGGGACTGTTACTTCCTTGGAAGGTTTAGGGGATGCTTTTTTTAGGTTTTTGTTGCTGTTTGGGGTTTGGTGGAGAGGGGCTGAGGGGGGGATGCGGGGTTGAGGGTTTAGCCCTAGACCCTAAACCCAACTTTGAACCTTGGTGATTTAGTAGGGCCTCCTTTCAGAAGTCAGCTAGCTTTGCTGCAACAGTGCTAATTTCCTTGGAAGGCTTAGGGTCGACCCTAAACCTGGAACAAATTTAGCCTAGAGTGCATTATTTTCAGAATTTGTGATGAGGTCTGGCATTTTTACCTCATCCAAATTACATTGCACCTGATGATAATTGTACCATGGAATGGTCTGTTCCCACCTAGAAATGTAAATTACGTCTTATCTGGTGATTATGTAGTATGGGATGGGCTGTTCCACATAGAGATGTTGTGAGTCCATTAAGGTAGGTGAGCGGTGTTGTGTAAAGGTGGTGATACAGTCTACCAAGGCCTATTATTCATAGTGTAAACTGGAGACTCACATTAAATCAAAATTGGATAGTAGTTTTTGTGCATATTGCTGTTGTTGGTTGTCTATTGCACAAATTTTTTTGCCTGATTTCTCTTCATATATATATATATATATATATATATATATAGAGAGAGAGAGAGAGAGAGAGAGAGTGATGATAGCTTTATAAGGTGGAACCTAAAATGTAAATTAATATGATTTAATTGAATGCCTTAGATCCTCAAGTAAGGGAAGCATGTAAAATGCTGCTGTATGGATTACTTTAAAAACTGGACAAAGAGAATTCTCATTTTTATTCTGATTGTTTTAAGTTTTAAAAACCTGGTACTGAGGTTCTTTGATTTTGTACATTTCAAAAATCTGAAACCAGAAGTTATGACAAAATCAAAAGAACTGCCCAACACCGGATGATACCCTTGTACATGATTTCCAGCCAGGTTGAATTTTTCAATGCTTCTTACACATTGAAAAATCAAAGATTTATGAGAGACTTTAGGTTGAGACAAAGGATCAAGCGCACATTTGCTGGGAAAGGATTGAAGCTCAGGGGATGAGACTAATTTAGTGAAGAAATAGTTCCAAAACACACCAAGTTGCATATTTATCAGTAACTACTGTTGTACTTCTTTGTGTGAAATTTGAAAGCCTGGATCCAGAACTTGTCAGTGGCATCGGAGCTTTACAGCGATAGATGATTGGTCATCAGCCCTGCAACCATGTACATTCCCTGCAAACATGAAGAGTAGCTAGCTGGTCATCTGCAACATTGTTGACAAACTCAGTAGGAAGTTTTGGAGTTTTCAAAAACCTGAAGAATCTGGGGGGAAGCAAACTGATCTGGACTAGGACTGCAAATTGGTCAATTGTCCTCCTTGGGCTGCAAAATGTTGCCAAGATTTAGAATGGTTGCTTCTTCCTTCTGTTGTTCCTAGGAAGCCCCTTGTGGTGAGGGGTCAACTCCTCCTTCCTTGTCAGTTTTGCCATGTAGTAGTGAAGGTAGCTTCACCGGTGGAATGAGGGGTGGTTTTCTGTTGGTGTCAATCTTATCCTCATTGCTGTCTTTACCTGGACCTTTGAAACCGTCAGTCACTATCCCTCCAATATAACCCAACGGGTCACTCACCTTAGTCTTCACTCTTTTGGCAACCTTCACGACTATGTACCTCCAGATAAACGAAGTGACAAGCATGAATCCTAAGGCCCAATGCGTGATTTGATTCTGTCTTACAATCTTCTTACTGATCTTTTCTTCCTCACTCTCGGTATCACTCAACTCATCATCTCTTTTTGTGGCCTTTTGTTGGTGAGAAAACCGAGAATTTGGACCCAACATTTGGAGAAGAACTTCAATCATGTCCTCATGTTTTGCCACTGATTCCACTGCTGCTTTGGCAGCTTCAGATGCTGCTTCAGCTGCCTGAGCTGCAGCTTCCACCATCCTCTTCATCTCATACTTTCTAAGGTTGACCTTCTGTTTGTCCCCAGATTTCTTGGTCACATCCCAGGAGGAACTCGAATCATATGTACTGTGGGATCGGGTTGCTTTCTGCCTCTGCCTGTGTTCTGATTTTTCAACCCTCAATGCTTGAACCTATAAACATGAACAAAATGGAACCATAATAGATTTCAGCCTATGCAAACACCACAAGAACTGTGAGCTTCATCAATGGGTTGTCATCAATCAAACTGCACCGAATAACTTTAGAATTGAGAAAAACATATTTTACCCATTGGGTGGAGCTCATTCTTTCTTGTGACTATCATCATCAGCAAAAGATTGTCCAAGTTCTGCAAGGAAAAGGTTCTTATTCTTTTTTTTTTCCAATTTTGCAACATGGATATTCGTTAGTGAAGCACACACCTGGTGAAGCAACCTTGAAAGGAGCTCAAAGTCCCACTGGGAATCCAGAATTTCAGAACCTCCAGTTTGCTCCAATAGCACACCAGATTCAGACTTCTTCAGTCCTTCTCCTTCTCCTTCTCCATCCTGCTTCAACCTCTTTGATGATGAAGAAGTGCTTTTCTTCTGAAGCATCTGTACTAGAGCACCTTCAACAAGAATGAGGTCCTCTTGATCCCATTTCTGCAGCAGGAGGGATTTTGTGTCTCCATCGACTCCTGCCTCATCACCATGATCATCTGCCCACCCATAGGAGCCTGATTCTCCAGAATCAGACCCCGATTCCTTCTCAAAATTGACATCTTGGTTGTCACTCAAGCCCTGATGAGCTGATACATTGGAATTATGACCCAAATGAAGCTCTCTTGCATTTCCTTGTTTATGGATATCTTTTGATGAGGAACTGGACATGATTCTGCCACCAGTTGCAATTCCCACAAAGCTGCCTTCAAGAGCAGGAGCCGAAAATAGCTGAGCTGCATCACCATCTTTAAAGATGTTACATGAACCTCTCCCTCCTTCCAGATAATCCTGAGAGCATTGAGGAAATTCATCAGTCACAGACAGATGGGGCCATCATGAATTAGAATTTTCCAGATGACCTAGAAATTTGAGGCAGACGAGAAGCATTCATTCATTCTCAAACAACAACAAAGAATCACAATCAAGAGCCTTTTCTTTTGGGTCCAAGCATCGCTGGTTGTTGCATTGGTAATGCAACCTCAAATCTCAAAAGAAGATTGTAAAAATCCTGACAGTGAGTGTAAATTTTTTTTTATTAACCTGTTGTAAAGCATGAGAAGCTTCACTAATCTTCCTCCTTTGACTCCCATGCTGTTGGTCACTGCACATAAAATCATGACCAGTTCCATGAGTTTTTAAAAGCAAGCTGCAGTGAAGAAGAACCTCTTGCAGAAAACTTCCAAGAAGAAATAGTATTCAACAAAAGAGTGAGCTAAGTAAAGAATCCAAGAACAGGCTACATATAAATTCAAATGCTCAAGGAGTTGTTACTTAGGAAAAATCCAAAGCCCTTACTTGGAAGATACTTGCTCAAGGGTTTGCTCCATCATGTTCTAAAGAGATATGTCCAAGAGCTTCAGTACCCACCCACTGGAACAAAGTTTGAACTTAGGGCTTCACAACATTTATTTCCTCTTGTGGGTCTGTGTTTTGACTACACTCATTCCAATTCCATCACCTTGGAATCTCACAACTATCCTTCACATCTCAAACAAATGCTCAGAATTGCTGAAATTCTCACTGAAAATCTCACAAATTGCTGAAAAGCCCACTCACTGCTGACCCTTTTTGTGACATTATTACTAGCATTTGGAGGAGGTTCACAAAACCCAGCCATCATTTATTATTATTTTAATAAATTATTGGGTTGGATTTTTCTTGAACCCTCTTGAGGAACTCGAAACCCAAAGAAGAATCTTCATTAGATGATGGACAAGACAATCAGTAGGTCTAAATATCTTGCAATTTCAAATTCATGAGAGAATTTCTAGTAAAGGAGAGAGATGCACGCAGAGTGGGTTTACCTTATTCTGTAGCTAAAATCCATAAACCCCAGCAGCAGCAACCTAGTTGATCAATACACCGAATCATCATCTCCAAACAATCACAGCAAGTGCACAAAAACTACGTAAGCCCAAAACAGGAACCCAAGAAAGAAATTTCCAAAAAAATAAAATTTTCTTACAGGAAATTGCTAGAGCTCCAAGCAAAAAGACTTAGTGAAGAATTGGAGGAAGGTTTGAATGTGGTACCAAAGAGGCTTAAGAACTCTCGACACCCCAAAATCCAGTGCGCCGAATACATAGTGAGATGAAAGGAAAGGTACAAAGAAGATATTGGGTGGTTTGCCAAACTCTCGTCACTTTGGTGGATTTCTTTCTTGCATGCAGCAGCACAAATCGAGTTTTGAGGTCGCACAAGTTGTGGGTCTCTTCTGTCATCTTGATCGCTGCTCCTGCGCCGCACCCAGCTTGCAGCTCGCCACTCCACAGACTGGGAAAGAGCCCAGTCTTACGCAACGTGTCGAGGCGGAAGTGGTTTTCCCTTAATATCCCCATCTGTGGGCGCGCAGGCGGGCGGGACGACCATTTTGCAGTCTGGAATGTGTCACGTCCAGTCAGGGATGTGGGGAGCCCGGTTAAGTGGTAACCGGTTCGGTAGACCAGGACCTGGCGAGAGTGAACCAAGACCTACCCCAGAACACTACCACCATGAAGGGCGGATGGTAACCCTAGGGTAAGGCCTGAGGCCACAGGCTTTACCACAATAAGGGCCAAGTGTGAGTCCGATTCTGGTGAAGCCCACAGCCAAGGGCTTTACCGAGCCTGAAGATTGGTGTTTTGTATAGGAGAAGGGTCTATAAATAGACCCTTCCAGATTTGAGGTCCCAGCCTGAGGCCACCGGTAGGCCGAGGGAATACCTAGTCCACCCTATTCAATACCTAGCCCCATCATTACTACCTCTAGTGCATTCATGGGTCCCAGTGAATGGGACTGGATGGTGGACAGACCCAGCACCCACATTACCATCCACTGAACAACCGTTGTGACTCATTATTCATGGATGAATGACAACTGAAACTTACCAATGCTTGTTGGGTTGGGGTTTTTAAAAGGAATCATCATGTCTAGGTTTAGTGTTTTTTTCTGTTGGTTTTGCGTCTAAAAAATATTCCAAAAAACTAAAAATCCATCAATTTTAGGGCTATGTCCAAATCTTTGAGATTGCTAGTTCCTTCAGTTGATGATTCTAAGCTTATTGAGGCCCATTGGTTCTAATTTCAAGGTAGGGCTAGGTCCAAAGTTTTTGCATTGTGAGTACAAATGTTTTTGGGAAATTTTCTTAGAGTTTTGATTTTCTTGAAGAGAACACATTTCTCTCATCCTTTACAATTTCATTCTCCTCCAAATTAATAAGGTTCAAGAAATAAGTTGGTCTTTGATTTTCATGGTGAAACACAAATGGAATGGGAAGTGATGAAAAAAATGAGGGAAATCATGAAAAGTGAGTGGGAAAAAAAAAGTCATGGGGAAGGAGTCTTCACACTAGAACCCACCACCATGAATGGAAGTGAATCTTTTTTTTTAAAATCATAGGGAGAAAGTGGAAAGTGAGGAAAAAAAAGAACAAAATCATAGAGAAGGAGTGGAAAGTGAAGAAAAAAAACATCAAAAGGAAGGAATGAAAGGTGAAGGAAAAAAAAAAACAAAATCAGAAGGAAGGACTATGAAGTGAATATAAAATAAAATTGCCATAGTGGGAGCATAGAGCCAAGACCTTAAATCCTAGGCCCCAAAAACCTATTCAAAAGTGTAAGAACAAAAAAACCCATTGAAAAGCAAAACATGAATGCCCTTTTATTCAAAAGAAAGAATTATGATGTATAATGTAACATTTGATGACACTAAAAAAAAACTTTTGTTGTTTGAGGGTTTATAACATAAGTTACCAATCTTTTCCATTTTAATGTTTAGTTACATTTGTATTACTAGGTAGTTACATGGTACCAAATGGGAAGGAGGTATGGCAAAGTTTGAACATAACCTTCATTTTGTCAGTTTGAAGCATAACTAACTTTCAAAGTTTTTTGTTAAAGGTTTTTTAAAATATTTTTGGAAGAAATGACAACTGCCAACTAAAGAAATGAAGGTTATGTTTTTGAGTTTTTATCAACTTTAACAATTTTACATATTAAAAAACAAAATTAGTTTTTAGTGAATTGATTTGTTTCATGGTGATTTGAACTTGAAAATGTTGTAACAAGGTTGGTTCCATGTTGAATTTGAGAATGCCCATAACTGCACTTGGGATTTCTTTACAAGCAAAAAAACATGCATCATATATATTCAATTTGCATAAAACATATAAAATTGCAAACAAAATATGATTACAAAGTAGACTACAAGTTAATGCCCATTATGTAGGAATTGAACCTTTAAAATGCCCATTGGAACATAAGTGACTTGTATAAAATGCAATCAAAATCCAAGATACAAAAGACAATGTTGGACATTGTCATTTTTAGTCTTCCCATCTAGATTCATTTTGTGGTGGTGCAAAAGGTTCCTAATTGTTGCCTTCTACCTCATCAATTTCGGTCCTTTGATCTTTTAAATTTTAATGTTTTTTGCAAAATCATTAATGTCAAGCCTCAAATCCAACTAGGATAGATGAATTGTCATACAAAGAGGTGTTCAAACTTTGTTGGCAATCCCTTTGCCCCCTAGCACTACTTAGGGCCATCCCTAAGAGTCATTTGTAAAACAATGATGTAAGAAGCTCAATTTTTGTTGGAAATGTTTAGTTCCAAGGTTAAAGCATGGTAAAGTATACACAAAAAGTAGTGTAAGCAACAAAATATTGGGATTCCCAAAGAAAAGGACTGACAAGCAGATGATTTTGTGTGGATAGTAAAAATAAAATTGGGTACGTTATTTTTTAACTCTTGTTTGCATGGACTTCAAAAGCTAAATTGTTATAATCATATTTTTTTAAGCTACTTGCAAGTACTTGAATTAGATTTAAAATTTGTGGAAATTTGAAAAATAAAGTTCAAGTACTTAAAAGTAGGTGAAATGTTTTTACAAGTACTTGATTTTTTTTTCAAGCACTTCAATATTGATGTGGTGAACATTCTAATATAATTTTGTTGGTTAATTGAGTTTATTTTCATAACTAAAATCATCCCCAACCCTTAAAAATTGGGGGATAATTTTTGGGGTGTTTTTTGGGGTACTTTTTCAAGTCCAAATGATGTAACACAAATTGCTTTTAAAAGCTAGAGGGAGGCTAGAGATGCCCATGAAAAAAAAAATCATTTGTTTTGAAATTTTAGAGGAAGGTTAAAAGTTTGAAAAACTTTTTTTTTTGTTTTCAGCTAGAAAACAAGGTAACAAGTGTGTACAAAATATCTTGATTGCACGTTCAAAACCTATCAAGTTTGGTAAGATCCATCCTTTTAAATCTCAATATGGTGATCAAATGTTGTTAAAAGGATGTAATAATAATCATAAAAGATTATTGCTAAAAAATCGTATATCAATTCCCATTGTCAACCTACACATGTTAGTGTTTCATATAAACCACACCGTCATAATTAGCTTATGTGGAAACAAACCATCAAAATTTCATGTTGAAAAGTGGGTAGTTCCCTTTAATTATCAAGTCCCAACATGAGGTATATAATTCAAATTGGATGCAGGAATAGGTTTATTTTACATTTCCACTTCCAACATGGAAGCCATTATGCACCTTCTTATGTTGTGCCCTTTTAAAACCCAATGTTGTCCAACTATTTTCCAGATTTAAGGACCAACATTCAACCTTAATGCCCTTGAAAGTTTTGAAATTTCCAATGTGAAAATCACGTTTTGTATGCCACCTTTGGAATTTTAACCAATTGAAGGTGCCATAATAGTTCAAATTGGAAAACAATGTTTTCCATATGGGACTTTTGTTTATGTGTCATTATGACCCCCAAGAAAGGCTTAACACAAAGTTACACAATTTAACTTAAGAAGGCCAACAACAACTATCAACATTGATTATGAATAGTTGTCAATGTGATGGAAATTTTATAATAATTTCAAACACCTTTTTCATAATTGTTCAATCCTTCAATTCCAAATGTTCACCAAGGATAGAACTTAGAAATAATATTAAGACCTCCCAAAATAGGGGACCTATTGGAACATCCAAGTTTATGACAATGAGCCCAACTAATGACAAGGAAGGGTCCATGGGAGTTAAAAGGCACACCCATGAACGTAAACCCTCACTAGGTAAAAGTTATTCCTTGCAATTCTTATCCCTATCACTAGAATATAAACAAAGCAACGCACACCCAAACACATTTTAACCACCTTAGGTCCAATTACATATACTTGAGGTGAAGATAGTTGATGCATCCAACTTAGTTAACATGGAGATAGGAACAAAACTTAACCCAAAATTGGGGGTCACAAATAGAACCAAATTATGCAAATCAATGCCATCTACAAAACATGTTGTGGCCTCTAGGAAAGTGTAGTGGAACCAATTTTTATTTTTCTGATTTTTGTAAAGTAGCCAATGGGGCCACCTCTAAAGTGCAGTTGGTGATGTTATGGCTAATAGCAAGGTGTTATAGGAGTTTTATGTGGCCCCACTAGTATATTTATTATAAAAACTTGGATGCCACTTTAATTTGTTAAGTGAATTATTAGACATTTAAAAAAATTGTTGAGTGAAAAAAGTGGGCTAGTTTTGGAATGCAGACAAAGTTTTTAGGCTATTAATCAAATGCAATTGGAGTTTTTATGGCGAGGTTTGTATTGTTGTTGTCGAATTTGGCAACTACTTGGGGCAGGTTATAGAATTGTCAAAGATATAGAATCCTTTGATGTATAAAAGCAGCTAAAAACAATCATAATCACAAGCATTTGCGAGGGAATTAAACCCTTAAAACTGGCCTTTCCAACACAAATGACCTATAATTAACCAAGTTAATATACAAAAAAAACTAAAGAAAATCATACAAGGAAAGACACCAATGTGATTAGAATCCAAAAAGTTCATTGGCTGGTAAAACAACCATTAAATTCAACAAATAACAAAACACACATGGGCCAAAAAGAATATGTTTTTGTAGAAACATAGGCAACAACCCATACCTTTGCAAAATACAACCAACAACTCCACAAATTACAACCCACCCTAACCATCATAACAATAGCGATGTTGTGATGCTTGCTATTGTTTAACACACTCTACATATGGGAAATTTTGCAAAATGTAAAATCGTTGTGTAAACATCCGAACAATAAGGGGCAAGTGGGTAGTCAACTTGTTATGAAGTTTTGATTTCATGAAAGCCAACGTAGAAAATTAATGTTCATCTTCCGCACTACCCACTATTTGCACCATGGCCAATTTAGCCAATTTCACATATTTTAGGAAACTACAAACAAGAACCTAAGATGATGTCACCAAATGCCACATTCTAGTTAAAGGAGGGGTGTCAAAAGGTGGAGCCATGCATGTGGATGTATTTGACTTCATTGTCAACTTGAACATGCTTTGCTAACTATTAAAGTCATTAGCATTAAGGACTTTAGGCAAAAAGGTTTCCACCCCATCCAATAATTATGTTTTGTTAAGGCAAAAAGTTGTTTTAATTATAGTAAGGTGTTTTGGGAAAGATGTTTCATAGTCTATTTGTAACCAATACTAAGGATACACAATCCCAAGAGCATCCATGACACCATGGGTTGGAAACCTTGTTTCTAGTTTTTGAATCAATGTTTCCACAACCTTTGCCAAATCATGGACATTGCACAACAACAAAACTACTTTAGATAACCAAATTTGTAGACATGCTTTTAGTAACCCCTACAAAAAATGAAGATAAAACAAAATTTAACAAATTGAAAAAAAACAACAAACAAGCCAAAAGATAAAGTTTTAAGAATTTACCTTTGCATCGATTCTTCACTAGTGATTCAACAATAACAAATGTAGATTCAGTGACAAATGTAGGTGTCAAAGTCTCCAAATCATAATGCATTGCCCATATGTGCTAACCATTTACCTTAAAGACCAAATGTTGGAGTCCAAAATTAAGATCAGGTATCCACTTCATGTGGATGTTTTCATGCTTACATTCAAGCAAAGACTTGAATGCCCAAAAGGCATCTACAATGAAGTTCGAACTTTGTTCCAAATACATGCCCTACATATCACCTTGGCAAACCTTGATAACAACCACAAGGTCACACATAAATACATCTGTCGCAACCCTACTTTGGCCAAGTGTGGGGGTGAAGCCCAACACTTGCAAAAAGTGAGGATTTGGAGTCCTCAGGGACTCCCGAATGTTTAGAGCTCGACAGCAAGGCCCAAAACACCTTGCATTGGGGTGTTCTTGGTGTCATTGGAAAGGTCTTGAAGCGTAGATATCGAAAATGGCCTCGCATTGGCCATTTGGACATCTGTCGCCCAAGTTATGGGCAAAAGAAG
>Ga0209208_10013019_pt1 | contig 10449 bp, 13 predicted proteins | sample S1TSphfallax_3_FD_187694 | JGI IMG/M metagenome (GOLD analysis project Ga0209208, IMG submission 187694) | Host-associated microbial communities from peat moss isolated from Minnesota, USA - S1T2_Fd - Sphagnum fallax MG (SPAdes) (version 2) | ecosystem: Host-associated > Plants > Peat moss >... | reverse complement strand
AACTCACACACAACGGGGAAAAAAAAAAACATAGCGAGCGCCACGAATCCGTCACAAACCCTAAAAAAAGATCATCATATCTAGTTGCTTGGATGAAGTGAAACATCCGTCTCTCGTTTCCACTTTTCTCTTTGTTAGGCCTTGCCAACTTACCAATGCAAGAAGGATAATTGTTCTTCATCCAACTTACCCTAAACCTACCTAAACAAGTTAGTTAGTTAGTTAGTTAAGAACTTGGGTTAACACTTATAGTCTCACAACTCTTGAACAAAATTTAAAAATCTAGATCATTATTCTAATCAACAATTTTGTGTGTGATAATTTAGCAATTTTTAAATTTTTTTTAAATTCCCAAAATGACCTAGATTTTTAATTTTTGAACTTGGGGGATCTAATTTTGGTTGCCTTTGTGACATGATTATTTATGCAAGGGAAGGATTTTTAGAGATTTCATTTCATAAACAAAATTCCACTAACATGAAACCTAAACATTCATTTTTATATCTTTTAGAGGTAGTAAGTTCATGATATAATTAGTTGAATTGTGAAAATTGTGAAAAATTTCTTCATTGATGCATTGGATAGCAAAATTATTAGTGGGAATGGAAATAAGCAAGTGAATTAGCGTACAAATAATAATAATTTACAATTAGGCACTATTTATTTATCTATGAAGGAAAGCTCTCAGTTTGTTTTGTTTTGTAATTACGAAATCCACTGAACTGGGATGCCCTAAACCCTAAAACCCCCCTCCCCACGCCTCGAATTACTCTGTTAATTACAGAGAGGATGGTCATTCTGTGAAGTGCAGAATCGGCCCAGTCCAATTCTCGCGTATAACAAGACCTGCATAATGTCTAGTAGTACGTGGGCCGAGAGAGAAAACAAACAAAAAAATCTTCCCGCCAAAAATGTACGGAACTGGCGGGAAACTCGAATTCGAAATTCGAGAACGAAATGGTGTTGGCCGTCTTTTGAGTCGCTCAAATTCTTCGCGGAAGAATTGCCTTTTGATTTCTATCTTTCTTTCTTCCGCGAATTCGGTTCCGCTGTTCTACGAGTCGAGGGCTTTCGGGCGATCTTGTCGAGCTCGCGCGCGCGCGCGCAGTGGTGTGGAAGAGAAAAAGTTGGATTATTTTTCAGAATTTATTAGCGAAGGTGGGAAGGAGAAGGGGGGGTTGGACGAGAGCGATGATGGCGTCGGTGGTGGAAGAGGGAGTAGAAAACGCGGTGGATTGTGCTGCCAAGCAGCACACTGGCGGAAGCAGTGCTGGTACGCAGCTGGAAATCATGGGTCGAGAGCTCAAGTGCGCCATTTGGTAAATCTTCTCATCATCATTGTCTTCCTCCTCCTCCTCTTCTTCTTCTTCTTCCTTGTCGTCACCGTAGTCCTGTTTTTGCGTGCTTTCGGTATTGGGGTTTTCTCCTACTCATCGCCATCATCATCCTCCTCTTCTTCGTCGCCGTCTCATTTTTTTTTCTTTCGGTATTAGGGTTTTCTCCTCCTCTTCCTCCTCCTCATTATCATCATCATTTTTTTATTCTTCTTCTTCTTCTTTGTCGTCGTCCCAGTTTTGTTTTCGGTATTAGGTCTTTCTCCTCGTCATCATCATTATCGTCGTCTTCTTCTTCGTTGTGGTCCTCCTACTTTGTCTACCGTGTTAGGTCTCGCGGTTTGGAAGTGTGCACTGGAGGGAAGAATGGGTACCGGTACGAATTTCCTTGTTTTCTGCAGCCTCTTCCCATTTCTCTTTACTTGATTTGATTGAGAATTTGACAGACGATCGTTTTTCATTGGCAATTGTAGCTTGAGCCTCTTCAGACAGGCAGCTGCACTTTCCTGCAATCATACCTTTTGCAAGTGAGTTTGCTGGACTTTTGTGCTCTTCAACGAAAGAAGATTTATTGTCCTCCTCTATTGTCATGATTCTTACTATTATCCAGTTTTTGCACATGTAGTTGCAGGCTTGAAGTCGTTCTGCAGTTGCATTCTTACATGCTGGTTCTGATTGTTATTGTAATTTGAGCTATTCTTGTATTTATAATGATGGGGTCTACACAAGCCAATCAGGATTCTGTCATTTTCAGAAATGGGTGTGGCTGTCATTGGGTGGTAACAGTGTTTGTATATTGCAATCCTTGAAGAGATCATCTTGTTGTCCAATCTGCAAGCTTCCAACAACTCGGCGAGGTAAGATCTTCATTTCCTGCTGAAGCAGACACAATTAGCTCAGTGAGTGAACATGACATGTAGTTAGGATGTGAAAAAATGTGTGGATTTGAGTGCAGCAGAATGCTGGTTCAAATACCCATTTAGGAATCTTGGGATTTGGAGCTAGCAAACCTCAGGCATTCTTGAATTGAAGATGGATGATGACATTGCTTCTTGCAGCTGTTGTAGTTTCTTACTGTCAAGCCAATGATGCAATGTCATCTCTTCTCCTTGCCTGTGCTGCATACTGATGGACATGGTCACAGAAGAGTTATGTGCATGTGGACACATTTAAGTGTTGCAATCTGACAGAGATGCAATGTAAGCTGCCAGAGACTTGCTCCAGCTAATGTTGGCTATGGCTTACAGAGGTTCGGGCTGCACCCCATATGGACAACCTTGTGAGTGCCTATAGTCATATGGAGAGTGTTCTTGGAATGAATTTCTTTGCATCCCAGCCAACTCTCTCAGAACCGGCTCAGGGTATATCCTTCAGTTCATACCTGCCCATGTGGTTACCCCACTGTCAATAGCTGCTTTGACAAAGATGTCTGCATAATGGGTAGTGATCTCTTATATGCTTAATATGTAGTATGTTGTCATATGGAATAGTGGCATCTGTTCCATGTGATTTGTGCCATGATATTCTTGAATACTCATGTGTTCCAAGGTCAGACTACTTAGTTTCTCCTGATTATCTTGGCACAGGAGCTCAAGCTGAAGGCAAAAGGAAGCTAGATCAACGTCCAGGCAAGCCAGTTGAACCCAAAGGAACTCATCTACTTGATAAAGGTCCAGAAGGAAGCTCTGGACCTGGTCCTCTCAAGAAGAGGAGAAAACGCAAAACCACCCAAGCACTCACTGATATATCTAATGAAGATGTACTGGTACATTCATCAGTCAGAATTCAGCAACAGGAATTGATGAATGTCAAAGGGAGGGGGATGGTCAGTCCATTGCAGCAAATGAAGGGTGTGGTACCTGCTAAGAAGAGAGTTCATGTTCCTCAACATGGGGAAGTTAGCTTAGATGGTGCCTCTCCAAGTACCTTCACAAATAAGAGCAGCTACAAGACTATGTTTGGGGCTTCAAAAAGTCCAAAATTGGCAAAACCTACTGTATACCATGGTGACAAGATTCAAAGCAAGAATATGACTACTATGACACGCAGGAAACTCCAGCATCAGAAAGAGCTAAATGGAGAGGATCAGGACATTCAAAAACTGTTTGAGGCTACTCCAGTTGTGCACATTCCATTAGCAGAGCAAGCTCAAAGAGTTCTGTCCCAGCCAGGTGAAGACCTTGAAGATGTCTGTGGATTAGATGCAGCCATCAATGAGGAAGCTCCATCTGTGGAGGTTGGAGACGTGCGATCCATTCACCAACATGTTGAGAAAGTTTTCAGCCCAAATCTTTCTCCTTTCTTCTGGCTGAAGGATGGGGGAAATGAAGAACTTGAGGTGACCCAAGCTGGAGCCTCAGTTCCCTTTGTATCTCAATCAAAATTCAATGCTCTTCAACCAGCTTTCAGTGACCTCAAGGATGCTGATGATGGAACTTTCCAGGATGAGGTAGCCAAGGAAGGTGACAGCTGTGATAGTGATATATTTGACTGGACACAGCGGCCATGCTCCCCTGAGCTCAACTGCAGCCCTTCCAGAGATCAGGTTGGATGCTCTTAAATGAGACGTTTTATCTTCCTATATTTGCTCAACAACACTAGGTTAATTACTAACAGGAGGGATGACATTATATTGCAGATGCCCTGTATATGTATTTGCTTATCACTTACTGAACTTTTCTGAAAGCTGGAGATAAATCAACTGGTTTTTTTTGCAGGCGGGTGCAAATGCACATAGATCTCAGGAGCAAGTCAATATAGATAACAGCCTCAAGGAAGCAGCAGTGCCATGTAGTCTTCCACTGAATCAGTCATTGGATGCTATTGAGCAAGTTTGCTGTGCATCTGACACAAATCACTTGCCTGGAGTAGCTAAGACCACTTCTGCAACTTACAAGCGAAGAACTGGCAAAAAGGGAAGGGCTAATAGGACATCAAATGCATCAACAGGGGCTCTTGGCACACCTCGAACTGAGGTTCTGCTTGAGACTGTCCTGTTGCCTCAGAAACAGAAGGTTGGTCCATTGTTGAAAACGCCACCAAGAACAGAAAAAACTGAAATTCTTCTGAGCCAGCATCCTGAAAAACCACAAGATCTTGTCTCAGAGAGTTTACCACATAGAAATACAAGCAGAACAAGGTATCAGAAATTGTCAGAGAAAGCATCGTGGCCAGAAGCAGAATCCAACAGAACTTGTAGTTCAACAGATGATCCTTTGACACAGATCACTGAATCAATGCCCCTTGGCCAGAAACCAATGGAGAAGCAAAGAAGAAAGAGAAGGAAAACATCAGTTTTGGACAGAATATCAGATCCAGCAGTGCCTGCTGAAGATCATACTGCAAGTGTTGTTCAGAGCTTGATTGGAAAGAAAGATAGCCAAATGGATGCTCTTGCTGCCACAGCTACGGTTGTTGGAAGTGAAGATGCATGTGGAAATGCTGGCAGTATGTGTGATGGAGAAAAGGAGCTCCAACAAACAAACAAAGGGGGGAAAAAGGGTGCAGGGTTACAAACAGCAAGTCTTTGTGCATTCTGTAAATTGCCAGGTGACTCTAAGGTTAGCTCAAGTCACCCTACTCCCCTCAGCATAGAAGTCAATTACTAATGGGATCCAGTATGACAGATGCCTCTGCTGAATTGTGTCTTCATATATCCAGTCACCTTGAGCTGTGGTGTCTGTACTTGAAAGAAGCAGAGGGTGAGTTCTCTCATGCAAGTGTTGGATACAATTGCAAAACATGCAGGAGGCAGGGCCAATGATGATGTATGAGGACGGGCCACGGAAAGTGTATGTCCACAAGCTTTGTGCAGAATGGTAGGTGACATTACCTTTTCACCTTGCATATATCTATGCTCAGAGACCAAGAGCAGGATATTGAAGGTAGTTTAGCTCTATTGTTCTCTAGTTGAAGGACATCTTCTGCGGCTGGACTGTGAGATTGAGTGCCAGAGGAATTCTGTCAGTTATCTCCCCTTGTTCTCTTTCCTTTTGGTGGGGGGGTGCACAAGTTTTTAGACAGGTTCACTCTGTTTACATTTTGGGATAGTGATTTTCAGGGCACCAGATGTTTACTTTGAGGGTGACAAGATCTGCAACTTGAGTAGTGAAGTTACAAGGGGTCAGAAAATCAAGTGCAGCAGTTGTGGGAAGAAGGGTGCAGCACTTGGGTGCTGCATTGCACGCTGCCACAAGAGCTTCCACTACTCCTGTGCTCGAGCTCTCCCTTGCCGCTGGCAACTTGTAAGAACTCAAGCTCGACATGTGAATTGACATTGTGGAAGCAGGAAATAGGGAAAGGAATGGGGAATTAAAGAAGTTCTGAGTGGAGACTGAGCCATGTTGATGCTCCTTCTTTTGTAGATTTAGCTCTTCCCTGAATCTTGTTTGTTGCCTGCAGAAGAACTTTGTTATACTTTGTCCCGACCATGCGGAGAGCAAGTTTCCAGGTGTGAATAAGAAGAAGAATGGATCTCTTACTGCTGTACAGCTACCTGCCAAGGGACTGAGGCCCTTGGTGGAGTCAGGTGTGAAAGCTTCACAAGGTCTGATGGGTTCCCATGCTGGTGGCTTGAGCCCATCACATCCTTCACACATGCAGAAATGGCCCCCAGGTCCAGCTTGCAAGTGGGTTCTGTGTGGATCTGCATTGGATTCCAGAGAGAAGGTACTTGTACAACTAAGCTCAGATCTATATCAATTGCAGATTTGGTATTCTAAATGAAGCCTCAATAACTCAATAATACCTCTTTATCAAATGCATAGCCATCACCTGGTGCAATATTTGAAGTTCTGCTGTCAGGAGTCTCGTAACTGTGGAAACATGCTTTATGGCTGCAGGAACGACTAGCTGAATTTTCTGTACTCACTGGTGCTTCTTTGGTGAAAGTCTGGAGTTCAAATGTGACCCATGTGATAGCTGGTACTGACGAGCAAGGTGCAGCCCGCCGGACTTTGAAATATTTGATGGCAATATTGGAAGGAAAGTGGATTGTGCAAGCTGATTGTAAGTCCTCTGTTCTTCACTTTCCATGCCTTCAATCTTTGGGAATTGGATCGTCCCTTTGTGGATTTAGTTCTTTGAAATAGTTGCAACTTCATCTCCTAAAGCGGTGAAATGTTCCTGTATATGGAACAACACATATTAAAGCTGGGTCATCGGGATGGGTAGGGATGCTAGCATGCATGGCAGCAGGTCATGGCATCAAAGAGGATGCATTTGAGGTGAAGTCTGATATCCATGGAACTATTCATGGTCCAAAGCGTGGACGTGCCCTGGCAGCAGCAAAGGTAATTAGTTCCTGGTTGATATATTTAGGTCCTGGCATGTATCTAAATAGTGTCACTCCACATGCCCATCCCAAAGAAATTCTCAGATAGGTGGTCAGAACATAAGGCAATTCCACAATGGACAATGTCTTTGAACTTGGAAAGTTTTGATGCTTTTTCATATGGGTGGTGTTAATCTCATGGACAAAAATGGTTAGGGAAGGAGCATCCAAACTCTCTGCCATCAACTTGGTGTTCTGTGACTCAAAGTAGATGCCTCATCTGTCTTGTCTAGCTTTCAGTCCTGACCTGGCATGTGTTTCTACAGGCACCCAAGCTCTTCACAGGTTTCAACTTCTACTTCTGCGGGGATTTTGTGGCTTCATCATACAAGGCTGACCTGCAAGCTCTGGCTATTTTGGGGGGGGGAACGGTCCTTCACAGAAAGCCACTTCCTCCATTGCAATCTCCACAGGAGAAGAAACAACAGCCTTTGCAACATAAGCGCACTATTGTAATTTATAATGCTGAAGTGCCAGCAGGTAGGGCTATTGAAGACAGTGAGAGGTCATTACTGCTGCGAATGCATGAGGCTGATGCAATCGCAGCTGCTGCAGGGGCGGTGGCTTCTGCCCATACATGGTTGCTTGACTCTGCTGCTGCTTGCAAACTGCAGCCTCTGAAGAAACTGTAAGAAAAAGATCTATGTTTGTGAAAGATGTAATGATGTAACAAACAATGTGAGTTTTACTTGCACATTACATGTGGATAGTTACTTGTGAGAATTTCTTGCCCATGAATTTGCTGCAGAAGTTTTGTTGATGTGTTCAAACAAAATCCTCCTTGTTAGATATCTTTGTTGAAAGCTCAACAACTCATTTGTTCTTCATTTGGACAAATTTATCTCTCTTGCCCTTCACTTGCTTACTAGCTGTGGTGGTGATGTTTGGAATGGATCATGGTTGGCCATGGCTGATGAAAGCACTCATCATGCTCCCATGACAAAACTGAAGTGAGTAAAATGAAATTGATATGAGGGATCCCTGTGAAGTAGCCTGACAAACTATAAAGGGTAGATCTGTTGATGGTAATTTTAAGATGTGATTTGAAGTGACATGTAGACATAGGCAATTTCAAACACTACTGTCATGTATTTTCATTTCCTCTAATTGGTCCAAGCATCTATTCACCGTATGCAAATTGGTTATACAAGAGTAGGCAGAGGCACCATATCCCTGGAGAGAAAGCATAAAACAGTTTTTCCATTAAGAACTGTCCAAAAAATACATATAAACTGGTTTCTGGCCTCCTGTTGAAAGGAGACTGGAAAGTCTAAATTGAACCTTTATGTTATTTAAAAAAACATTCCACAAATGCTTGCCAACCACTTTAGCTGGCTGTGAACCTTCACCACACAAGCTTTGAAACTCTGTGACCCATTTGTTCTTTGAAGTACACTGCCAAAACATCTTACACACCATCCTTACAAAAAGAACACATTATAAGGATGGTGATATTTATGACAATTTGGAAAAGTTCCTGTGCAAACTGTCATGGAAGCTATTTGACATTCAGACTCAACTCTGGAATTTGTCAAAAGTGGTTGGTCTAAGTTGAGGAAAATCTGCTTTGTACAAAAAAATTACCGTCTGCGAGATCCCAGTACAATAGCTGCAATTCCACTGGCCACTACACCTGCTGCTGCTGCCGCCAAGCCTACCCCCACCAAACCATCTGTTTCCACACAGCCCAGACCCACAATGTGACCCACTTCACAAATCTTTGTGTGTAACAACATGATGATTCCACCAACATGCTCATGGTTGCATAGTTGTCTACTTCAAGGATGAACATAACAAACTAGAAAACCCTTGATGGTATATCCCCAGAGCTGGCATTCGTAACAGTTTCTTTCCTACATTGTAGCTACTGCCTCCTTCGGAAGTGGGCTGTATGTGTCTTTGCAGCACCATTATCTTGGAGGTTATATCCCAAAAACACTTTCAGCCTAGGGTGCATAAGTGTGGAGTTCATATGGGAGATCTGGCATGTCCACTATATCTAGGATGTACCCCATAACAAACTAGAGCAAGACAGCATATAGAATAGAAATAGTTCAAATCTTCTTCTGAAAGTGAACTTCTGTGAGTGAACATACTTTCAGCAAAGCCACAACCACCCTTCATAACAAAGGCTTCATACTTGTAACCACAACAAAGCCAGAACACAAGATACTGACCTTTAGCAATTTTGTCCTCGACCAATGACTTCAAAGTTGCTGCCTGTCTGAAGTTGGGGGCAATCTGCAGAGTAAACCACAATTTAGGCCTGTGCTGACCTAAGTGGGCCACATACATAATGAACCTTTCCACAATTGGTATGCACACAATAGATATAGATGTGCACTTAAGAATTCAAACCTAACCTAAAATACTGAACAGAATATGTTTTATAATGTTAAGACAATTGATAGGTAATGAAGAAGATTGGTGGGGGTTCTGGTAACCTGGAGAGCTTGGTCAAGGAGCTGGCGGCTCCTTACATATTCACCAGTTCGATATTGACCCACTGCTAGCATATATAAGACCTCCCTTCTCTCCATTTCAACTCCTTGTCCACGCAAGGATGCTGCATACAAATCCACTAAATGTTAGTGATTTGACAATCTCAAGCAAAACATTGAACAGTCACTTGGGACTTGTATGCACAGTACATCAAAAAATGAGATATGTTTGGCAAGATAAATGTCATGTAATCAAGCAAACCGCATAAGGCAAGATTCTGTCACCTCTTGCAAAAATGATAAAAATAACAAGCACTGCAAAACTACATAGAAGAAGTGAAGATGCTACTGAAGTTGTTTTTGGAAAAGGATTCAGGACCTTGATACACCAAAAAGAGATCGAAAGAAGAAATTTGGATCTAAAGAGAGAAAGAAGGAATACAGGGGTTGACCAAATGGGAGAGTAAATAACCTTCAAGCATGGCAATACCCCGCTGAACATCAGATGGATTCTGAGAATGGACCAAGGCCCATATCAGCCTCATAATGCTGTCACTGTTGTCACCCTTCGACATGCCTGACTTCTCGCCAAATGCTTCCTGCTCACAGCTCTGTATTGCCATTCTTATCAGAGTTAGACCATGAGGTCTCATTGGCTTACACTTCTTGTTCCCCTTTCAAGCTCCTTTTGTAAAGTACCTTCTGAGGTAAAACCTCACTCTTGAAAACAAAACCTCCATGTAGGTATCTTCCAGTCAGAGAAGTGATGTGTATACAAAAAAAACCTCTCTTCTTCATTCGGCAAAAGAGAGACACAAACTAAAAGAAAAAAACAGAAACCATTTTTGCACAAGATTGGGGAGGCTGTGAGCCAAGAGAAATCGAATAGACACAATTCCAGCGCCAGCAGCACAGGGTAATTCTACCATCATGTTTGTAGGCAAAATCCAAATCCTTGTCTCTTCGACAAAGAAACAAGATCCTTGTTCAGCTACTAGTCCATGAATGCCAAGAAAGGCTGAAGAAAACATTCCAAGACAAAATTCCAGCCCAACCACACCGTAATTCCACAACAAGGGATGTAGGCAAAAACCAGATCCTCGTTCAGCTACTACTCTACAAATGCCATAAAAGATGAAAAACTCCATACAAACTAGACCAAAAAACCAAAAAAAGAGAGAAAAAACTCCCCACAAACTGGACCACAAAACAAAAAGAGAAGAACGAGAACGAGAACAAGAAGAAACAAAAAAAAAACAAAAACAAAACAGAGAACTTACCAAGATCATCTCTGCATCTGTCCATGGCAAGGAGTCACCAGTCCCAAAAATGGAACCGATCT
>Ga0209208_10013018_pt1 | contig 10450 bp, 10 predicted proteins | sample S1TSphfallax_3_FD_187694 | JGI IMG/M metagenome (GOLD analysis project Ga0209208, IMG submission 187694) | Host-associated microbial communities from peat moss isolated from Minnesota, USA - S1T2_Fd - Sphagnum fallax MG (SPAdes) (version 2) | ecosystem: Host-associated > Plants > Peat moss >... | reverse complement strand
CTTCATCACAAACGGCAGTGACAAGCTGCCATGACTACCCACTGAGTTCATCAGCTCCCAACAGTGGGTGTAGATAAGCATATAATAATCTTCCCAAAAACTTGGGCAAACCATTATACACAATCTGTGTCGTGAGTTTCTGTTGCCTTTCCGGAAGCAATGGGGAGACTCAGACATGATGTTGGCTAGCACTCAAGAGACATTGCTAATCAAAGAAGTCAACAGTATCCTCATTCAAGCTGCAACAAGTCATACAGTTACATAAAGAGAAGAAAGGGAATGGGACAAGAAAACAAGCTGATGAGAGGTCACCTCAGTGATGTTGACTACATCATAAACTTTAGCACCAACTTTGTTGTCAAGGAACTTGCAGGTACCATCTTTTGCATCATAAGGGTATGCCTCTTCTGTATCAAGACCACCATTGTACCTAATATACTCAAATGCTTGTGAAGGGAGGCCTCCTCCACACCCAAAGTTGTTAAAATCACCTGCACAATCTACCAATTGCTGCTCGGAGAGAAGCACCATTTTTCCAGTAGCCTGTGCATGTGCTGCTTCCAGGGCCCCAGTTGTACTGCAGACAGAAAATTATTGTAGCTCAATGCATTGTTGGGTATCCATTGGTAGAGTCTCTTCAAATTTGGTGATCCAAACTAGTTCATTCATACATCTCAACTCATCAGCTTGTGCATGGAAAACTAAATTCCATTCTGAAAATACACTATGCTAGTTGGAATTTTAACAGCACCAGAAGGACAGAGGTGGCTGCACAAGCAACAAGTCTTACTTGCTTTGCAGGAATTCATGAGTCCCTTCACTTCTTGATTCTTGGAACTACTTTGTCTGGGCTCTCAGAAAAATGTAAGAGAATTTAAAGGTAAGATAACCAAACCTAAATGTCCAGCAGGAGCCACAGTGAGCTTGATTCTTCACAACGCTCACAATCCCTTCTGGCCGCCAGTCTTTCTGCAGATGCGAAAGCAACACTCTTATTCAGGTCAAAAGCAAACATCAAGGACCCGCACAACTCAATGAGCCTGACACTGGCAATTGCATAAATCCTGTAGAAAAATCTATTTCAATTCAATATTTGAAGGACAAAAATGACATATTTCAGTGAACCCACTTGTCTGGAATAATCTTTGTTAGCCTCCAAGTGGAACAACCTATCCAATCATAGCCTATATGGGGATCTAAATTTCTCACTCATAATTAAGCACATTTTGCAACTTGATACTGTCTGCTCTGATGATAGTTGCCCTTATCATTTTGGCAAGTCCTTCATAACCTCTGCATGTGTAGTTCAACAGTACATGCAGTATTTGCAGATACTCAGAAGGACATACCTCTGTTGGGAGCTCGACATCAGTGAGAACATGATTCCCCTTGGTAGCTGAGCAATTCTGCTCACCATTCATTAAATACATACTCCTCATCTCATCAAATGTCAAATCCGCAAACTCTGCACCACAATCCCATATGAATGTCAATCAAAGACTTATTTGGGGCCAAGTTCTATGTGAAAAGTACCATGCTTTACACCAATGTTAGAGATATGCAATACTCATTCCTTTTTTTGCAAAAGGAAAATAGTGATTTGAGGTCCTTTCAGTTCACACCATTAATTCCCAGGGTATAGGAGAGTTTCTTCTTGTTGGTAGCTTCAATAAGCTCCAAATTCTCCAAGAATGTAGCAAACCGATGCTTGATCTCCCCCAGGCTCTTGTACACCTTTTGATACCTGCATTGATATCCATCCAAGTGTGGGAACTCAGGAGGGAGACCAAAGTGGACACAGAAAGGGTCATGAAATCCCTGAACTGTACTCCATAGATGATTGAACATTTAAGAAGATAGACCAAATAAACATCTTAACATCTAGCTACATTCTTGTTCATAGAGAAAAATCCAAGACAAGGGACCAAAGATGGACTCACTAGTGTAGTTGCCATTAGAAACCAGCAATTTGCTATATACCAACCAGAAACTTGGAGCTGCTGATCCTGGGAATTTTCAAGGCTTTCAGTAAGGGAGACATTCAGGCCGATGTTCAGATCATCTAACAATATCAAAGTGAATCAAGAGAGAAACTCCAAAAACAAACATAAGTAACCCAAACAAAGTTTATGTAAGTTCCAATTGACCAAAACAAGCATGTCAAGAATGAGTGCTACTCACTATAATTTTGTGAGTGTTACTCATGAAGTAGCAGTCATTAACTTCATGACAAATGGGAATGACTAGCTGCTGCCATTACTCCCCACTGAGATTTAGCAGCTTCAAGTACTGGGAATAGATAAGTATACAATAAATCTGCTGGAAAATCAGGGGAAACAATGACACAAAACTCTGTAGTGAGTTTCCATCATATTTACAGAAGCAATGGGAAGACCTGGTGATGTCTGGTAGCACTGAAGAGGCAGACAGCACCAAATACATCACCAGATGCCTAGCCAATGGTGAATTATTGTGGTTTGGCAAACTACCTTGGTTGAAACCTTTCAATTCATAAGCACATGACCATTTCAGCTCAAGAAGCTATGATCCTAATGGTTGACTGACAATACATTGACACTCTTTGACAGCCTTTGAAGCACTGAAGAGGCCGAAATTTTCAACAATAGAGGAAAAGACCACACGGGGGCATTAATAAGATGTTGCTCCTGGAGAGGAGGGAGGGACGGGGCAGTAACCGTCCCATTACTGCACAATAGTCATCAAAAGGCTTGAGACAGACTGCGGCCGTTAGAGAAAGGAAGGCGGTATTTCCTGTGCAGATATCGGCCTACAATAGCCGGCATGCTGCTAGACGTATTTCCAGCATTCTACAGACTAGACGGCAATATGGCAGGCGGCTTCTGACGGATTCCCAGTCGAACAAAAACAAGAGATCGTCGACCAAAAAAAAGAGGGAAGAAGAAAGAAAGAAAGAAAGAAAGAAAGAAAAACTTCCAAGCCCATAAAACACATTAATTTGGCACAGGAAAGCAGACGTACTTGGTAACGAAAGATGCGAAGGAGACAACAGAAGGAGTGTTCCCCAGAAACTCAGTGAAGCGCTCAGCAGGCAGAGAGAAGTACTGCTGCTGAGGAAGCGCCTCCGTCACCATAGAAATACCCTCATCCAAGTGCAAGCTACGGCCCTCCACAAAGCTTTCGGACATCAGATTCACCAGAGCAAGCACCACGAGAGCGCCGATGTAGAGAGCTACAGAAGAAGAAGAAGAAGAAGAGGAAGCCATCGCGGCGAGAGCAGTTTGCGAGAGACAGAAAGAATGGACTCACTCCGCTCGCTCCTTCTCGTTGCTCCGCTCTGCTCTCTTCTCTTCTTCTCTCCCTTGTCTCGCCCTTGGCTTTTGCCTTGCGTGCAGATCGGGTAGATTCTCGCTTTCCTTCGAAGGAAAGGCCCCTTTCATTGAACTTGGCCCTACTTACAGCCGCTCTGATTAAAGTACCTTTGGGCAAAAAGCCTATACTAGCTAGTACCAATCCGATTGGGTAAAAGGGGGGGGCGGGGTGTTGTTGCTCTAGTACTCAAAGATTTTGTTCTTTGACCCATAAAAGCTTCCCAGGTTTTTTTCTCCACCGTAGGTGACAAAAAAAATAATGATAAATTACATTAGTTTAGTTTAATAATAGATATCATCTTGTTCTCTCACTCCAAAAAAAATTTAAACTATTGATGCATGATTTTCAGATTCAATACTGATGTATTATTTATTGCTTTACACTTAGACCAATCCAAAAATCTCAAGGAATGCAATGCAAAGGAGTGAATTCACTTGAAAGGGGTTTAATATGGGGGACCCCCCTCATAGATACCAGATTTACAAGGAGCCAAAGATTTTATCCCACCTCCTTATTTATATTTAATATGAAAATGTCTATGGGGGCTATCATAGGCAACAGGTCGAGGCCAAATGACAACCATGTTGAGAAATTACTTGTGCAAAAGATGGGGGACAACATTAAGCCTTTTTGGTTCAATGTGTTCCCAATGGCTTTTTTTTTTATTTTAGATACCTTGGTCCTAAGCATGAAAATATCAAAAATTAACTTGACATATTAAGGATATATTTATAAAGGTAGTGTATTATAATGTTGGGATTTCAAAAAATTTGACAAAATGCATTTGCACAGTTTCCAGTGAATCAAAATTGGTTTTTTGAATTAAGCCAAGAGGAGAATATTCATGAAAATTCATAGCCAAGTTTCAAATTTGCATCAACTAGAGTTAAAATGTGTAAACAAAATGCACAAACTACTCTTCTTCAAACATCTTAGCCTCGCCTAATTCAACGTCATAAGATTTTAGTAGATACATTTCAATCAAGCACAAAGAGTTCAGTGACATTTTCATTTGCAAGAGTACATTCCACTGAAGCATCATTCGACCCATTCTCATAAATCATAACCAATGACTCTGCGATTTTCATTCCATGTTGACACCTTCTCAAACTTCTAAAAACAACAACACTAAAAATTCATTCAGTTTCATTATGGTTCCCAAGAATTGTGAGGATCTACCTTGCCAACCACGCCCCCATTAAACCACCTACAATAATTTGTCTTCCACTATAGCTACATTTGTCATTAGTAACAGAATGTCAACGAAACATTAAAAGTTCAGTAGGTAAAAGCCTCTCTCAAAATTCAATAAGGCATGATGGACCATCAAACAAAAAATCAATTAGGTCTATTGCAAGTGTTTCAACAAATGGAAAACTTGTAGCAATAGCTAAATTCAGAAAGTTGTTCACTTTGACAAGCATTGGCAACAAACATGCTGGTCATATTTGTGTACAATCTTCATGGTTTTTGTTTTTACCAACAAACTCTTGAACACAAAGGAAAGGCCTTTGTACCTCCAATCAAGCATAAGGGCCATCATGTTATGTGTCTTCTCATGCTAAAAAATCCAAACAAAAAATAGAAATGGGGTCAAAACTATCATCACCTTGTAGTCATGCAACAATATAGAATCTCCAATTACATATCACAATTTCCACATTGCAAGAGGGATTGAATTGTTATTCTACAATCAACATCAACTTACAATTTCACACTAATGTTCAAGGTAGTCTGTAAAGCATTTGTAAAAGCCAAAACCTTCAAGTTTCAACACAATGTTTCACCACTAGATTAAATGTTTTAATCATGCATTTAGCCATTGCCCATGTCTTCTCACATGGTACCCTAGATTGGAATTGAAGGTTTTGTCTACAATAACAAATGTCCATGGCATTTTGCAAACTCCAAAATTTCTTGGAAAAGATGACTTTACTAACAAACCTTGTTTTCACCAATGTTTTAAACTTGCAGGGAGATAGACCAACAACCCTACAAGCCTTGTCGCACTCTTCGCGGCCTTTGCCACCTTTTTTTTTGTCTAAGTTATTATTTTCTGCAAATGCAACTAGACATTCTTCAATGACATTTATGCATTCCCACACACACTTCATCATATGGAATAGCATATTGGCATGCCTTGTTCATGGCATGCCGAAAGCATGCACATGCATATGGAAATGTTAATTGTAATGGTCCATAATTATTTACTTGTAAAAGGTTGATGCCAAGGTATTCAAATTACTTACCTCATTTTTCACATATGTTAATATTTATTTTATGAATTAATATTGTGCCAATAAGAGTTTCACTATTTCAACCAATGTTGCCAATATAATGTTAGGTGCCTTAAATAACCTTACATGACATGACAAGGCTACCAAGTATCATCAATGAAATTCGATATCAAGCATAATGTAACAAACCTAATTATGGACATCTAAAGATCAAAAATGACATTTGCAGTTTCACGTTGGCTAGCAAAAGTAAGACATAACTATCCATTGTTTTTGCTACCATGTTATGAAGGTATTTGAAAACAAATTGCCTACAAGTAAGGAATTCAAACTTTGGATCTCTTTTCATTACCAACCTCCTAAACCAAGAAGACTCTACAATTGAAATGTTTTTATACCCTTTACAAACATGTAGCACCAAGTCCTTGATGAATCTTATTTGAGCAAGATCTTTCTTTGGAGTAATTTGTGCCAACACCAAAGAAATCGGTGATTGATGATGGTGGTACACGCTTCCACTTTTTGAATATTTGATGTTTTGTAGACCTTCCATCCTTGGCCTTCACCTCTACGTTGTAATGGTTGAATTATTTGATGAGGTCATTGCTTATACATTTTTTGTTGTGGTCATTGCTTGCACATTAACTTTTTCATCAACATGAGCTAAACTGGAAAAAGCACAAAAGAAGTTGCTCCTATGAAATTGCACCCACAACTTTACATTGTCTACAAGTGACTAACGTAACACTTTCGATGTTGCCTGCTCTTTTGTAATTTGCCCATTTTTACGGGCCTCCATTGGTCCTTATTCTACAGATGTGTGGGATGATATGATTGATCCTTGTTGTTTTGATATGTGGGATATTATAACTTTAGAAGATTCTATGGTAACACCTCTTCCCATCCCCTTCCGTCTTCGCAAATAAATCTTTCAAAGTCAAAAAATGTGATGCCTTCCATTAGGGACCAACATTAGGGACCAGTAAGCAAATACCTTTGCAACAGAAGGGGAAAAAAATCCCAAGTGGGACCACCTTAAGGTTCGAATGATCATATAAAAATAAATGGTAGCATCTTGCACCTCAAAAATAATAAATTAAGATGAAGAAGGAAATGACAGACAATACTATGAAGGAGAAAAGAAAAAAATCTAACTGGGGCCACCCTAAACTCATCCACGATTAAGAAGAAGATTTGCAAAGTTCAACCTTTAGGTTTCAAGAACAAACAACAAAAATATAAGTGGGGCCAGCCTAAAGACTTGTGCATGACTCAAAAAAACAATTTGCAACCTTTACACTTCAAGAGGAGAAGATAAAATGAAGTGGGCCCACACTAAGCCCATCCACCTAAACCTTAGCACTTGCATATTTTGGAAATGACTAATGGGATTGTATTGAACAAAAGAACTACAAAAAATACAAGGAACCATGTTATAGATTTTCACCCAGCCAAAAATATTTGGAGAAAAATGCCCAAACAAAAATGAAAAGAAGAAGACTGTAATAAGACACCACAAAAATTATAGCATTTATTCTTGTTTGAACTTGTGAAAAAAGGAGAGATCAAACAAACTTTTTAGATTTGTGAGAGAAAGAGAGTTTTTGATGCTTACCTTAAAGGTTCCCCATTACAATGTTGATGTTGATCTCCCAAAAGCTGTTCTGCCTCCATCTAGCAATGTCCTAATAGCAAACTCCATGATCTCTTTGGGCTAAAAGCATGAAATGCCTCACTGCCATTATATTTACCCCTTCCAAGCTCAATCCCTCACCTTGAGTATTGGTCTCAACAGAGTTTTAAGATTGAATCAACCTTGATTGGTATGTTTCAAGCCCGAGTAAGTCCAAACTAAAAAAAACCCTAGGTTCTAGAAACAATCTAGGTATCTATTTTAAAACATACCTGACAAGTAGGTTTTAACATATTAGTGTACATATTAATGTACATACATAAGGTTTACCTTATATATCAATACAACGTTGCAAAAAACCCCCATAATTCATCTAAATTATTTCTAAATAGTATAAATATCCCGTGCTTGAAGTAAATCAAGGTTTCTAAATTCAAATCTAACATTTGTTGGATTTAATGTGGCCACTAGGAGGCCTCACTTGAGAAGGTGAAGGTTCGAGCTTGGGGAATGGTTCCCGTGGGCCCATTCAGAAAACCAAACGCCCACACTTGTGTGGACGTTTGGTTTTCTGAAATGCTTGACATCAGCTTTTTTTGTTGTGAGTCAACTGGGTACCCACCAGATACCTGCAAGGTATCATAGGATTAAATTTAAAAATAACCTCATCAATTTTTATGATTGGTAATGCCATTGGAGAGCGGGAGTTTTGAAAGTAAACTCCCTTCAACTCTGCCTAAAAGAGACAATTATTTTATGCCTAAACTCCCCTAAACTTCTTACACTAATTTTACATCTTGGTGTGGATGATCACCACTTTGGCTGCAAACAAAAATTCCTGCAAAAAAATTGTTTAAAGCACGTTCATTGCAATACACCACAACCAAACACGCAGACCACCTTTGAAGGCAGAGTGAACAAGCCATCACAAACAGGCTGGCCTTGCCAATAGATAAGATGTTGTACATCTACCTACTGTGTCCACACTCTTGAACACCAAAGAAAATCCATTCCACTCTAAAGAGTATAAACAATTTCATCAAAAAAATCAGCTCATGTAATCTGAAGCCAATTTTAATAAGGTAAAACTTCCAAAAGTTGGATCCAATGCAATAGGCCCTGTGCCTGTGGGGGCAGGGCCCAACAAATAATAAACATGCTACAGCTGCTATTCAACATTTTGAAATAATTCTCAAAAAGTCTAGTAAAGAAACATAAAATAACTTGAAGGTATTGTGGAAGATCAAATCTTTGCGAAGTGGAATTCCAAACTTGTTGGAGATTCTCAACTCTTCCACCAACTCAACTTGAAAGACCCCAGCGGTCTTCCTTCAAGAAAGACGCAAGAGAATGCAAGAGACACCAGGACACCTGGAGTGCAGAACAACAACCAAGCACCCAAGGATCCGGCAAGAAATAAATAATTAAAGGCGTGTGTACTACTACTAGCACACCCATGACACTAGGTGAAGGCGGTTCTCTGGAAAACATCAGAGAACACCAAGCACTTCCTCTTTTGAGACAGGACCTTTACTGGGCAAGGGATGACAGGAGTCCATGGGACCCCTCTTTATGAGAGGAAGGCAGGGAACAAACAAAATTCCATAGTGTAAAAAGGGTTCGTGTCAACACTCCTGCCATTTCCGCAGTGCAAAGAGGGTTTGTATCAACTCTCCCCTTGTTTTCACAGTGTAAAGAGGGTTTTGTACCAACTCTTGCCTTGTTTCCGCAGTGTAAAGAGGGTTTGCATCAACACCTGGTGATGCAAGAGGAAACACGTCAATAAGATCTGGTGTGCCCAAAATGAGGAGTCTATCTTTGGGAATTGTGGGTGAATTACATCCCCAGTAGCCTAAGGTGCTTGGATATAAGGTACCCTCCAAATAAAAAGTTAGGAATTTTCTCCAAGTCCTTTAGGTTAAGGGGAAGGAACTCCATTGAGGCTCTTCCTAAATTTGAGAATACTAGAATTTCTCCCTTGGGAAGCTTTTTGGAACACAAATACTAAATTTGAAAAGTTCTTTACAATAAAGTTATCTGTAAAGTGCACCCTCTCTTTTGCTCTCATCCCCTCTTTCAGTGGTATCTACAAAGTAAGGAAATTGTATTTAATCTCAGTATGAAATGCTCAAACTCAGCATTTTAATGCACAAGGTTAGAGAGTAATTATAGTAGTTGTATAGGTAGTGAAAATATATGTAGCAGTAGTGAAGGCGCTCAGGCAAAAGGAAAGAGGGGATGAAACTCCTCAGTTTACCACCAAAATTGCTGGAAAAACTAGTTTGGGTCCAGGTTATTTGGTTTTGTAAAATTTTGTTCCCAGTTACGCATTTGATGCCCTGTTATGCCGAAACTGGCCGTTCTCGCCCCCTAATCGCTCGACTTTACAGGTTTCTTTAATATCAAAAGGACAAAATGCCACAAAAAGACTTGAAGTGCATAGTGGGCTACCGAAGTGTGAAAGGTTTTTAACAATTTCGTTGAAAGTACCTAGTTTATTGTAAACTCTTTAACTACCTACAGTTATAATTATTAGGGCCACTTTACATGAGGGTCCAAGGTACAGGGTCTAATGAAATAGACCAATCCTATTGGATAAAAGCTGTAAATTGGACTCACAGCCTTTAGATGAAGGCCTAAGACCAAAAAATGGCAAATCATGGCACCATTTTGGAAAGAAAATCTATTGGTTCAAACCCAAAAAAAAGAGCTAAAAAGGAGAGTTCATGATTTGAAGAACCAAGATGCAAGCTTGGGTCCAATGCAGGCTCCAACTCTATGACTCAACTTGCTTCAAATGAGTCCAAAGTGGTTCCTGGGAATTTTAACTCTAGAACCTCATCTAAAGTGGGCATTACTCATCTTTCAAGGAAAGATATGTGCTGCATTGATTTAGGTCCAACTAATCCTTGAAATAAATGGATCCCAGTTCATATTTGATGAAGATATTCTTACTTCACCATTTATTCGTATATCCAAGAATTATTCTGTTCAGATGTCAATTTGTGTGAAACATCTTCCAACCTTTGGAACGCTCAATGAACATATATGCAAGTTCCCAAGTTTAAATATTTAGCTTAAACTTGTTGACAATTGTCCTAATTTTTTATTGTAAGTTTGTGTCGACATGAAGTTCCATCAAATTTCTCTTGGAATGAAGCCTAAGATTTATTGGATCTTGAAATTTGATCCTAGAGCATTTGTAAAATTATGGGACAAATATAAAAAG
>Ga0209208_10013017_pt1 | contig 10450 bp, 6 predicted proteins | sample S1TSphfallax_3_FD_187694 | JGI IMG/M metagenome (GOLD analysis project Ga0209208, IMG submission 187694) | Host-associated microbial communities from peat moss isolated from Minnesota, USA - S1T2_Fd - Sphagnum fallax MG (SPAdes) (version 2) | ecosystem: Host-associated > Plants > Peat moss >... | reverse complement strand
CAAGAACGTGAATATGTACATTTCATAATTCTATCTCACATGCACAATATAATTCAATGCAAAATATTTTGGTAGAAATGTTGAATATATTATGTAAATATGTAGTTAAAAGATTTCAATTGACGACATGTTTGATTTAATGTAATATAATCGATCCGTATGAACCAAATAACAAAAATACATGAAGATAATAAAGAGTACACAAAATTATCTGAAAACCAAAAACAAGTTTTTTGAATTATCTATAGAATTTGGGAAATCTAAACTAATTGGATTCTTCTAGGAAACTATTAATTATAAGCATTATTATTCAATGTAACTCCAAAATATTTTCATAAACATAATAATTATTCTTTTTTTTTTGCTAAAGTTGCACATGTAAATGTTCAGATTTCATATTCATGTTGTACACCCATGTGATGCTTTGTGGTGGTAGTTGTTATGATAGTGTGTTTAATAGTGATTGATGGCATGGTTTCTTCAGCTACTCCTTGGTCCATCTTTTAACATCCACAAGAAACACCCCATTAGATGGATTGTCCAAAAATAAAATAGGTGATCAAAAAAAACAAAAAGGTATGGATTCTTCACCTTGTTTTGAATAAAGTGCAAAATTGCAAGGTGCATTAACATGTCCTTTATTAGCCATTCTACAGTTTCTTGAAGTGCTATTGTGGATTCCTTCACTAATTACCTTGAAATCATAAATGAATAAAAGTAAAAAAAATATTTTGTTTTAAAACAAATCACCAAAGAATTTCATGTGTAACAACACCCTTAAGAATGGCATGATGTAAAAATATTTAGCTAAAGAAGGTGCAACATAAAGACAAATCTCCACTTCTAAAACTAAGCCCAAAAACATGACAAGAGCTAGTTGTGAAGGAGGGGTCCAAGAGATGAAACCTTGGCTGCTCTAAGCTCTATAAGCACTCACCCTTTGGAGCATGTGAGCTCTGCAACTTCTTGTCACCACAAGTCTTCCCAAAATTTAGATGCACATTCAGGGCATTAAAGATGATATGAAAGACCTATGCACTTCATCTTGTTATTAGATTCACATATTTTCTCTCTATAGGCCAATAGTGAAGTACCTTGAGAAGTGTGACTTCTTGTTGTTCATGAACTTGAATGATCTGTAATTGTTTCTCCACCTCTTTCTCTAATTTTTGCACCTATTGAAGTAAACACAACACACATTTATTTTTCATAAATAAAAGTTGGTTTGACTCCTCATAACAAATTGATCCAACCAACAACCTTCAAAAGATGATCAACACATTTTCAATAACATTGAGAATTTGCAACAAGCTCTATACATTTGGGGCAAAAACTTGAAAAAAAGGAATGATTGAAAGGGAAAAGATGTTTACATTGGCTTTGATTTCATTGCGTTCCTATGTAATCCCCAACTACCTTTTTCTTGTTTCCTCCAAAGATCTTATTGCAGCATGATTTCATAGAAGACATTCACATTAGTGATTACAAATAATTACACAACGAAACATGGATTCTATCATGTACTCAATTCTTTGGACAACACAAACCTATTGAGATTGGGAATAATTAAAATATCAAAAAAATCAACCTTTCATCAACCCATCATATTATGCAAGTTCCTCCATTTTTTGTTCAAATTTTTTCTTGCCTTATTGAGCCCCTTTAAGCTCATGTTCCTTATCCTCATGTCATTGTTGAGTTAACAAGTTGTCGTGTCTCTCCATGTCTCTCTTCGCTTGCAACTGAAGCTTGTGTAGCTACTTTCAAGGTTGCAATTTCAATATTTATCTATCAATCATACATAAACAAATAGTTCCTACTCTAAATCATATTTCCATTCCAATGATACGATATGGCATTTACATGACAACCAAACAGGTTTATTTTCTAGTGAAAGTTCTACCTTCATATTTTGAACACCATGCTAGCAATTATGTTTTTTGAGCCATAAATTTATTCAAGAATACTTTAACACAACAAAAAATGCAGAATCATCCAGGGTACTAATAAGAAACTTTAAAGTTAAGTGTGAACAGTGGAGCAAAGGGACCAGAAATTGGAGCTCAAATTCAACAGACCTATTTTTGTAAAACTTCAATATCATGTTCTAGAATCCTCTTGTTTGCTTACAACTCCATCTCCACCATTATTTGCATCCACAATGTCAACATAGTCTTAGTAGAGTTACACAAAGGTTTAAAAAAACATTCGAGATAATTGAATGGTGTATACAAGTTGAAAAGAATATTTCAACCTTTGTTCGAATTTCCTATCTTAACAACTCCACCATTGTTGCAAGCCCTTGATCTCCTTGTTATGAATTTTCAATTCATAGGTAGTAAAATGCATTTGACTAGTCCTTTAAAAGGTGAATGCAAGGTAAGGTGGATCATTTATGGAGTCACATTCATATTTCTATATTGTACCTTTTGTTTAAATGGATGTGGTGATAAATATATGTTTCAAATTGTTAATTGATAATTGATTCTAAATTCATAACTTGATTATGAAACTAAAAGTATAATTTCTTTTTGAAAATGTTACCCCTAATGTTAATAATGGACTTTTGAAAGGACAACATATGAATTGGTTTCCTAACTACAATGGTATAACATTAATGTCTTCATAATAAATTTCAATTTAATTATTTTTAATGACTTGGTATATGTTGAAAAATGGAATAAATAACATATATATAGGACCATTTTCTTGAAAACCTTAGCAAATATTTTTTCATGGAATTTAAAATGGTTAAATTTTGACCTTATTATCATAAGTCCTTGTGAGTTACAAATTAGTTTTTCATTGAATTTAGGGTTTAAGGTCTTATAAAAGTGTTTGATTGTGAAATATCTAAAAGGGCCATTATTCATATGGACTTTATAAAAACATTTTTCCAAGTATTATGATTTTTAAAAATTGCATCCATTAAAACAACTAATGTCATCATCATTTTATTTAAGTTTAAAAATAAAATATGAATGTTCACAAATGTATGAACATCAATTTATAAATGATTATAATCATAAGTTATGATAAATAATAACCATGTTCTTTAACAAACTTTTTATGGACTCCTATGGAATGAAACATGTACCTAAAATGAGCCACCTTACCATGCATTCACCTTAGAATGGAATGGATCCTTGTTGCCAAGAGTTCTTTGACTCCATCAAATAAGTCCTTCCCTTGCAAAATATTTGCTATGGGTGGAGCATCTAAAAAACTCCTTTCGTGTTCCCTATAAATAATTGAATAAACCCACACAACTATTTGAACATTAGTTCAATATATCTTAGTTAAAAATTGGGACCCATTCACCCTGAACTTTAAAGCTTGTTATTGCCATGAGATTTAAGTTGAGGTATGTAAAAAATGGCCTTACAAATATGGTTCAAGTGGTTAACATTGTTAGCAAAAGGTTGTCAATGTTGCAACCCTAACCTTGGGCTCACGACCAAAGCAAGGGCTTGTGAAGGTGTAGGCCAAAAATGAAACCCGACATTCACATTTCATGCTCCTGGTAATGTGGGAGAGTGTGAGGGAATGAACCTCCAAACTCCCAAATGAGCTCCCATTTTGGGAATTAGAATCTCAATTGACCCTCGAATCTTCAAAGGGCCATTGTAAGGGTCAAATATCCATTAGATTAAAGAATTCTTTATATCATTGGAAATATCTTGGAACAAAAATGTCTGAAATGGGTTCGCATGACCCATTTGAGTATTTAAAATATAAGTTATGGTTAAAAGAAAAGTCGGGAATTAAATTGTCAATTTGACTCCCGACCATTAAAAGTTGGGAATTGCCTTGATTTACTTGCGTGCAGGTGGTGTGCCACATACTGTTGAATAGATCTCGATGAAAGCTACAACTTTGCTTTAAACTTCATTTCAATCAGAGGTCTGCACAGAAAAATATGGGCTTCCAAAGTTGTAGAAGTCCCAATTTTGGGAATTTTGGGACTCCCAGGACAAAATGACATTTGGGTGGTGGCCCTGTGGCCAGGCGCATAAAATACTAGAAAGGGGAAGGTGGTGGCTTCCCCCAAGTTCGAGTTGTGGTGAGTCTTGTGAGTCTATGTTTACCTGTGGTGAGTCCATGCACCAAAAATGTTTTAGCTACACACTAAACAAGTTGTTGTTTGGTTTGTGCAGGTCTGTGTGAGTAATTAACTTGGTTGTCAATCCTCCTAGTTCCCATTCTAAAACTCCAGCACACCCCTCTACCTTTGAAGTGTTGCGAACCAAGGAGCATGCCCCAACTCCTTTTCCTTTCGATGTCATCATTTTTGGACTCATAGTTGAATCCATCAAAGAGCTTAGGGGTGTGTCAATTAGGGTCGTTTGGTATTGTGCCAGTCTTGTATAAATTTGCATTAGAAAAAATGTTGTCCATTCCAACCCTATGGTTATGACTATAAATATGACTAGTGTGCAAATTAACTAATTTTGCGACTAATGGTAGGCTAATCCTATGTGTCATTTTAGTCATAAGTACTCACAGTGGCATATGAAACTATAACAATCATAAATGTGACTACATAACAAATGTAGCTGAAACTATGATTGGAACATGCAACTACTCCATGCTTGGATGGAAAAAATAGAGAAAAAATGTAAATTTTACATCCATTATGGAGTGCATGCATGGATGGATGAAGATGAAGTTGTTTTTGTAACAATTAGAGTTGTAACTTTTGCAACTACAAATTGTTTTGTACATTAATTAATATTAAAGCATACAAGACACCTTATAGCTTGCATTATAATGAAAGTTTTGTGTATAAACATTAGTTATTGGCATTAGAAATACAACAGTTGTATATTTCCATCCAAGGGAGTTCAAATGTCAAAATTTTAATTAGCAAATATTACAATTGACATGACATGAAACATATGAAACCCCTACTACAAACATAACCATTCTTGAACAAAATTTCAGGTTTTTTAGTGATTTGATATGAAAGCCTCTTTAAACCTGGCACATGCACACCCTTTCTTCAACAAGTGTTTTGAATCCACATCTTTTAAAATTGTCAATCCTAAAGAGAAAACCAACATAAGCAAGACAACTAGCTCATTAATCCAACTTCACATAACTCAAGTGTTTGATTTTGGATAATTGTTCGTAATAGGGCCAGAACATGGATAGCCGAATGGGGGGACTAGCTAATCCCCAAAATTGATAAAGTTTCAATGTTTGTTAAATGAAGAGGACAAACTTGTAAGCTTGGGGAAAATTCATAGTACATAAATATCATCATACGTAACCCTTGCATGTCACAATGTCCACCTTTCATGAAACACAATTGTAATACAAAATTTGGTGCTACTATTGTTTATTTTATGAAGCTTGTACACGAGAAATAGTTTTACCGAATCTGTCACATTTTGAAATTTAGCTTGTCAAATGGAACATTGGCCTCTTTTGCAAAGTACATCATTTGTTAATAAGAATTTCAACTATTTTATAGAACATAGTGTGGTTTGCAAAGGATCTAAAGCACCAAAGAAAAATTATAGGTGGTAGTAGGTACTTAGAAAATGGACCTTGACCACCATAACCACCAAAGAGATAGAGTGACCTCTCCAAAACAACTGAGGTATGTGTTATTCACCCACCAAGATAATCTACCCATGTTGCTTTCTCATCTCGCTTCTACCCTCAACATTTTGGTGTATTTGGGCCTTACAAAATTGTATGCCAAGAAAACAATTTACTCCTTGCACATCTTGGTGATGACATTGAATCTGCAACCATCTCACAAAACTTGTATGTGATATTGTTCCAGAAACTTATCTCAATATAATGAAAAATTTAGAAACACAAAATTTGCATTTTACTAAATGATTTTGATGTCAAACTTGAAGTGCAAATGTATCACTCAATTATTTGGTTCCATTATGCCCCCCTTGAATGACTATTAGATTTTCACCCAACAAAACAATAGAATTTTTTACATACATGCCCATACCTTAGGTTATTTTCAGAAGGGACAATTCCAGCCTCTCCCTTCCCACCAAAGATAACCACATAAATTCTAATGGTGGTCAATGTGTGGTAACCATGTGTAGATGGTCGACATCCTTTGGGACACATTTGTTTTAATACTCAACATGTAAGCCCAATCACATAAACAATGGGAAAACTTTGTGTTTTTACAACCAACAACATTAATTAATTTACACTTCAATTTATTTCCAAAACTTGGTTTCTTCTTTTTCATCATCATCTACATGTTCATTGTTGGCATTGTTGGCAAAAAAAATGGCAAAAAAATTAAAATATATTACTATAAATGAACTTTTAAAAAAGCAAAGTGTCGAAGCACCAATGATCCATGCCTACATTGGCTTCCTTAAACTTCCTCACAATAGTTGAAACCTGATGTTACAACATTTCACCATGTGCACCATGTCCATATCTATTGTCCTAGCCCTAACCAATTTAATTCACCTTCATCTTTGTTTTTAATTGCTTCCTATAACCCTATCTCCCTTCATTTATGATTAGCCTCAGTTCTACAAAATCGTGTTAATTGATTGTTTTGTCTATTTTAATTGCTCATAGTTAACCATATCAAGTTCCACCAACATTTGTTATGTGCAGAATTACCAACATAAAGAAGCTAGCACATGCACATGCTATTATTTGTTTAGTCATTTCTCCTTGTTGTTCTTGCTCACTAATCAAACAACACCCATTTCTTTCAAAAGGTGTTGTTCTTACACATTCTACCAAATTTCTTAGTACACATTATGTTCCTACACCTATATCTACAACTAATTGCTACTTATGATTTTCATATTTTTTAAACACAATTTGTTACTTATAAAACTTGCATCAATTTGATAGGGCTTCACCAAAAGCCAACTATGTAGCTCTCCTCAAAAAACTCAAGAATGACCTCATTGAGTCCACCCTATTACCCTTGGACAAAAAATCGAAAAAAGATCACCAAACCTACTATTTGATCGATAGGTAGTTATGTTTCTTGGACATCTACGAATACAAGGGTTACAATGACCCACCTACATTTGCTTCCTCCATGGAAGTGAACTAATTTGTGGATAGTTCTACGATGAAAAAATTCAAATTCCTCAAATACCACATCAAAATGCTGATTATCAATACCATACCATCCCCCTCTGCCCTTATAATTCAATTTTACTCCATAATGTTTTCCCAAGAAAATAATTTGCATTTTTTTTGCAAGGCACACCAACTTGGTCATGGACATGTTCAACATCCCTTATGTCGATATGGAAGAGGAGATGACCATGTACATGGTGATCGACCTCATCCACCAAGCCATGTTCGACACCTTTGCATCCTATCAAATGGCTCGTTTCCTAGTTGAATTCAAAATCATTGACATTAACATCTAGTCTGACTTGTCTTTTGAGCAAAGCAAACTAACTCTTGGAAAGTTTACAAAACAACGAAAGCCTACTTGTGTTAGCGGCTAAAAAAACCAACTTCCCAACCGTGTTGAAAGTGTCCACATCCACATCCAAATTGGCATGAATGAAACCAAAAAAATGAACATGCAACATCATGTGTACAAAATCATGTACATACCCACCAATTACATCTATGTTGGATAGAACATTGACCCATTTTGTCGGTTTTGACAACATTGGGCAAATTGTTTGTTTCACATGCGAGCTAATGCAAAAGGTTTTCAGCCCTTTGAAAATCACTTCAAGCTCGATGTGATTTTTAGCAACTTTCATAAATACCTAATCAATCAATTTCAACTACAACAAATAGGATTGTTAAAAACCATTGACCCCCACAACTATAATAACCTTCAAGGTACACCATCATCGGATTGCAAGTAATGGTGGCTTTGTCATTAGAATATTTTGTAGCATTTTTTATCAATGTGTAAAAATAACTCGTCCATTTTACTAGATTGTTTTTTTAAAAAAAACTCATTTGTAGCAATCCAATTTAATGGATTGGGTTTTTTTTATAAAAATGCTCCTTTGTACTGAAATTATTGTTTCTAAGTTTCTTTTAACTATGTTATTTTGTAGGCTACTTCCACCCACTAGCCGGCCCACTAAGGGGGCCAAACATTCGTTTTTGAGTAAATTTTGGCTACACATGCACCTAATGGGCCATGGGGGCTTATTCACAAATGATTATAATCTTAGAAGCATTCACATAGGAGGATGAAGATGATAATAGTCACACATTAATCACACATTAGTCACAAAACCCTCCCCAAATTTGATGAACTTGGTAAGTAGTTGCAAAAGTAATCGCAAACAACAATGTGATTTGAATGGCATGTGGCATGCCGTAAGTCTAACCTAGGTGCCATGTGGCATATAAACCTAAGTGCCACCTAACCTAGCTCAAGTTTTTGATTGGTCAAAAAGGTTTGACCCTAAAGATTAAACCCAAAATGCAAAAAACTTTCCTAGTTAGGTGCCATGTGGCCTTTATCTAAACTTAATCTAGGTTTAGCCTAAGTGCCATGTGGCCTTTATCTAAACTTAATCTAGGTTTAGCCTAAGTGCCATGTGGTTTAGTTTAGTTTAATTTAGATGCCATGTGGTTTTACCTAACTACCTACCTATTTCACAAATCACCATGTGGCAAAATTTGATAGATTATCAAAATAGTTGCACTTTAGTTGTAGATTCATGCCATGATATTTATACGGTTTGGTCAAAGGATAAAATTATATTTTTTCACCATAGATTCACTAGAAGAAATTTGGGGATATGCAACCACCCTATTTGCAACTAATAAATAAAAATTTAATAGACATGTATAGACATACCCCCATTATACACCTAATACACCTTAGGATACCCCTTGGGACTATGTCCACCCCATAGTGGGGCAACTAATTTTGATCAATATTATAACTAATGGGACATATATTTCCTTTTTTAGATGAAGACCATATTAAAAATTGTGAGAAGATGAAAATAATAATAATTGCAACCTAGTTGCAACATAGTTACTTGAATGACCAATTTTTTTCAAATAGTTGCAAACATGACCAAATTTAATCACAAATGATTAATAGTTGCATGTAATTGAAAATAAATTGGGTGCACTTTGGTAATTTTCTTTTAATGAATTTACACTAGCCATAAAAATCTTGAATCACTATAAGAAAATTATTGTTTTGCAATTGTCGTATGCAACTAATTTTCAATTGCATGCGACACATGCAATGATTTTTGGCCTAGTTGCATAAGACAAGTCACTTGCAACATATTATACATATGATGTACATACAATATGTTTGTACTTTTCATCCATTCATATTCATACAAGTTGCATATGCAACTACACGTGCAACTAAATGATTTTTTAATGACACATGTCCACTTTCAAGCCAATCATTTAATGACATGTGGCATTTGAAACCCATTTGAGATTTATTATTTAAATTAAATACGCAAATATAGGATGTTCGATTTAAGGTTTATAAGATGTTGACATGTGGCACCTATGTAAATAGGTAGGTAAATAAATAAGCCTAAGTAGGCAAGTAGGTGACTTAAGTAGGCAAGCCAGTAGATGAATGGGCTTAAGTAGTTATGTAAATTTTAACTCAAAAGGTAGAATTATTATTTTTTATTAAAGTAAATTTGGGTTTAAAATCACATTAAGCCACAAGGTTAGAAACCTTTAATGTTTGAATGATAGTTGAAGACCACTTATTATTAATCATACTTGGTTCATGCTAGTTTTAGCAAATTAAGGTGTTGCAAGACCTAAGTGAATGCATATTCTTTGATTTGAAGGCATCGATGTCTGTTTTCTTGGGAAAATTTTGCCAAAATTTTTAATTAAAAATTAAAAATCTGAAAATAAAGTGATTTTGAAGATTATCAATAACCAAAAGTGACAAAAAAACAAAGTGAAGATCACCAAACTTTTATATTTGATTTTCAGTGTGTAATCAAATTTTTTTAAAGACGATTGAAATTTTATATTTCATATATGGTTTTATAGCTAGATTTGGCTAAATCTTCCTAGGGACAATTGGCAAATTTTCTACATCTTCCTATGGATGATTGCCACTTTGGTTTCAAACCAAAATAAAGGGCAAGGCCCAATCAAAATAATAAAAATGATTTGTGGCCATAGAATTGGTGCATACCCATGATTGGACAATATATCCAAGACAGATGATGGGGCTAATAAAAAATCGACCTATTCCTAATCATACATGGTAGAGGCGAGTTTTAGCAAATTAAGGTATTGTAGACCCAAGTGAATGCATAATCCTTCACCTAAAGGCATATTCCCAATAAAAATTAGAATAATTTGCAACCATGAAATGGATGCATGTACATGATTGGACAATAACTATATGGGATGGATGACAAGCTAATAAAAATGACCTATTTTCTAATCATATTTGGTCGAGGCAAGTTGTAGCAAATTAAGTTGTTGCAAACCCAAGTGATTC
>Ga0209208_10013016_pt1 | contig 10450 bp, 5 predicted proteins | sample S1TSphfallax_3_FD_187694 | JGI IMG/M metagenome (GOLD analysis project Ga0209208, IMG submission 187694) | Host-associated microbial communities from peat moss isolated from Minnesota, USA - S1T2_Fd - Sphagnum fallax MG (SPAdes) (version 2) | ecosystem: Host-associated > Plants > Peat moss >... | reverse complement strand
CCCCCCCCAAGTACAAAGTAGTTAGATTTCTTGTACCAGCTTGTGTGTGTTCGTGTAGCACATGGCCGCCTCCAACACATGTCTGTTGAATAATTAATCAATTTTGAAGATTTCATGTTGACAAAGAATACAATCCTAAATATTTCAAAATATTCTTTATTTTCCTTCCCACAAAATATAATTTTTTTGAAAAAAAAAAATTTGGTGAAAATTTTGACATTCTTACAAATGATATAATTAGTGTTCAAGACACCCAGTTGCTATGGTATGTCATGTCACGGTTATAAGTGTTTCTTCCAAAGTCCCCCTTGTGGATAGGGCAAAGAGATGTATTGTCAATGGAAGCAGATTTGTTAAGTTTTTGGGCACCTAAACCGTCACATAAGCTTGTGGGTTGTTAAGTTACAATCCCCTAATTCATTTCTATGTTTAAAAATGTAGGGTTTTTTGGCCTCTTTTCACAATGAACTCCAACAGATTGGACTTGTTGTTGGCCCCATATCCAAACATGGTACCTTTTACATTGGAACTTTCACAAAGACTAGTTAGTTAGTTAGTTAGTACCTAATTAACAATATTGATGCCAAAAAAAATGGTCCCCCTTTCATTTTACTTACATGATAACATCTCATATTGTGACCATATTGTGGCCTTTAAATGCAGCAAACTCAATTGATTTGGTCATCAAAAGACACTAGGAAAGGAGAGATGTCTAACCTCAGTGAATTACTCTTTTGTAAGAGCATCATCTCCAACGGTGCTCAGTATGTGACCTTGCACAAATGTTTTTCACATCCAAGTTTAGTTGTTTACTCTTCTGCAACCCCACCCCTAAAACTGAAACTGGAAACAGCAAAAAGGTAAGGGACTACTAATAGCAAACCACCTGGACCAATCATTATGATCGACCAATCAGAAATACTGAGCAGTAGTCAGATCATATTTATTACACTCTGTACAGCGTTGCTCGGCCTTTTAGCAGCCACCACAACCTCTGCACTTATGTTGAGCCAAAACCATTTTCTTGACCCAAACCGGCTCTATTTCTGGCTACCTTAATGGAAACAAAAATAGCTTTTCAGACCCAATTTTTCTACATTTTTCTAACTTCTGGTGATTGAAATTTGAAACCCTAAAAACTAATCCCTATTTTGAGTTTTTCATTTCAAAAATTTCACCTTTTGACCTAATTTGGTCAGTTAAAAAAAAAAAAGGGAGTCCAGTTTAGAGTTTTTCTGCACGCCTTTATTTCATGGAAACTTGAATATGTTACAATAATTTATATCAACTTTTTTTTCTATTTCTTAGGAAGCCTACTAAGTAATTAACATGACAAAAAAAATTATTGTTAAATTAGATTCCTATTATATACAATAATCTACCATGATATTGTCATATGAATAGTGGGATTATTCATATTGAAACCTACAATAGCTATGAATGTTGTCAACATTCAATCATATTTCCACCACAAAATTTCATTTCAATTTTTAAAGGAGTATTTAATGACAAAATTGACCTTAGGGTATGCAATCTCTTTTGGCATGTAGTTGAAAAAAGTGACCATTTCTAGTATCAATTGCAGAAATGTTCTTTTAGGGTTTGGCTCACTTTGTCAACCATGTTCAAACTGCATAGGTCTCCAATTTTGCACTGAACTTTTTGTATGCATGTACTTCTGGGCCAAACAAGTCAGCAAACCTTAACCCTTAATTGGCATTTGGCCATGGGGTGGGTTCTAGGGTAGGAAGAAGTTACAACAACATTGTGAATGCACCTTGGGCATATAATATATAGATTCTAACATTTTTTCAAAATCTGACTAGATGGAATGGAAGGTAGGTTCAAACTTTGAGACATGCAAATTCACATTTTGTTTGGAATTGTGGATTTCTCACACAATAGATTGTGTAGCTAATGCCCTTGAATGGGCGGTGGACCGTGTAGTGTGTCAAAATGTTTAGGGATTAATTTAGGGAACCATGTAGGCATTGTGTTGACATAAGTTTAGGGGTTAACCTATGGAACCCCCAAGAATGAACATGTTTGTGGGTTAAGGGTGTTGTTTGAACATGACCCACAAAATTATTTCTTTGAACAACTCATGCAAGGGGATGTCTGTGACTTAAGGGGGTTGTTTGAACATGACCCACAAAATTATTTCTTTGAACAACTCATGCAAGGGGATGTCTATGACTTAAGGGGGTTGTTTGAACATGAGCCACAAAATTATTTCTTTGAACAACTCGTGCAAGGGGATGTTTGTGAGTTAAGGGGGTTGTTTGAACATGAATCGCAAAATGACTTTTTTGAACAACTCATGCAAGGTAATTAGTCCCTTGAATCTACTTGTAATGATAGCAAACAATAATGCATCACAAATCCAAGACCTAAGACAATATATTTATGACTAACTAGATTTGGTGTACTAAGACAAATAGTTACAAGTAAATTCTATACCAATTTACATCCCATTTTTTGTCAATTGAAATTTCATTGAATTCAATAAAATTTGAATTTCATTAAAGTCAATTCAAGAATTTATATATATTTTAGAAACCTTGTTTGTGCATGTTGTTCATCCCTACCTAAAAATCTAACCTAACTTTGCACATACCTCCAACCATCCCCTTGTATCTCTCTACATGTCCTTTCACTTTTACTTTCTTCCTCTTCCTCCTTGTTATGTTTTCTTCCTCCTTGCATGCTCAATGTTGTTGTCAATGTAAAGATCATCACACCACCATTGCAAATTGCTAGGAATGCCTCCTTTATCTTAAATGTTTTCTCCCAACGAGTCAATGGGAGTTAGTAATGATGATGAAAGAGAAGGAGTTGGAATTAAAGTACCAACCTCAAGGGAAGTGGAACTTGGCCTGAGTATTGTAGAGTAAATTGGACATAGTTTAATGATTAGAAAAGAATTGAACAAAAGAAGGTGTGCACATTGCTTGACATTCATAGCTTTTGGGTTGACCATACTCTTGTTGCATGTCGAAAGATGAGTTGAATGCCCCTTTAACGTGATACCCCATGTTTTGATTATGGTGCCTTATTTACACGTTTCAACTAAACACACCATTAGAGGCGTGTTAGGCTTTACAAGTTAGTTACTTGGGTGGCAATGATGGTGCATCATCCCTTTAAGCCCCTTGCCCCCTTATAGCAATTTGGGCATGGATACCAAATTTGGATCCCTTTGGAACATTTTTGTTGGAGTTCCCTAGGCTTTGATTATATTTACACATCCCATTTGTTTGAGGTGAAATATTGAGATGGCATTTAGATTTTGTTTAGATCACATAGCATGAGACTTGAAAGATGTTGTTGCATAACATCTTTTTTTACTTTGCCCCTAGCGGTGCTTTTTTTTGCCTATTCGAGGAGGGAAGGTTGGGCATATGGAAACTAAGATTAAGGTACAAAGGTTTCTTTATAATGATTTGGAAAAGTTTCAAGCTAAACATTTATGGCATGCATAGGCCTTAATAATTATTTTACTTTTGGTCCCCCCATGTTCAAATGGTGCCCTTCCTCTAAAGGCCCCATCATTGTCCTCCGACTTTGGGCCCCATCATTTTGGTTAAAATCTAGCCCTAAGGTTAGTATGTTTGTGCTGCAAAGGGCTTCACCCCCTTTGCTTTAACCTCGACCTCATCAAAGACAATTATTTCTTTATATTAAAGTTTTCATATTTCAGATTCATCCTTGCCATGTGCATATTCTTTGATGGAGTTCTAGCCAAAAGCAAATTTGGATTTTTTTTAAAAACACATTTAGGTCAACATTCATCCATTCGACTCACCTTTCAACTAGTGGACGTTCAAACATGGTATTCGAGCACCTTCAAGATTTATTTGACCCAAAAGATTTGATTAACAACTTTTCCTACTTATTCATGATATGATTTTATGTTGTCGTACGATGTATCCTTGTGAGTATAGTGAAAGCTCTTGATGCTACAAATATGTTAGCTTTGGCCAAACCTTCTCATGGCATTTGGCCAATTGTAGTAGGCAAAGTTCTATATGGTTGATGAACATGACCCTTTGTTTCGAATTTTGTGATGCATTTTCAATGCATTTGTGCCCCCCACCAATTTGGGGTGTTGTTAATGGAGATTGTGAGGCAATGGTGCATAATATCTAGGCAACTTTAGATATTAACCCTAATTGGGTGGTGTTATCGGTAGACATTGCTAATGCTTTCAACATTGTTTTTCATATACATGGCTATATTCCATGAATTACATGTTATAGGTGGGTAATTGTTTTGGTTTATACCTTTCATTTATTCTTTTTATGCCCCATAGTTCCCTCTTTTCTTTAGTCACCATTCTCTTCATTATGATTTTTTTGTTATTTAGTCCTCCATTGACACCCAATAGTGGGATCCTTTGGGTGGTCTTCTTTTCACCCTAGTTCGTTTTTGCACCCTTCATAATTTGATTAGCCTTTTTTTTCATCTTGTTTGTTTATTTTAATTACGAAAGACATTCACATCATCAAGCCTACTTTAATTGTATTTCAAATTTTTCATCATTTCTTTTCTTAATTAGATTTGGTATGCCATAGGATTCAACCCCACAAGTGTGTTGTTTGGTCTCTTTCAAGGTTGCCTTCATGGTTTTCACCTCCATCTAGTTTTTACACCCCTATTAGAAGTGTTAGGGTTTTGGGCATTCCCTTGGGGTCAATTTCCTTCACATCCTTTTTTTCTAGGATGCCTTGGACAATGATGTTCAACACATGGATGCCCTTCTTAAATTGGGGGATGTGTAGGTGGCATTTGGGGTTTTCACTTGTTTCACCTAGAAGCCTTATTATGTTTTTTGTTTTTTCCCTCACTCCTAGATTTTCAATGCCAACTAACCTCCTTTGATTCAACCTTCAATCGTGTATTTTGGAGACTTTTCAAGCCAAATTTTTGGAATGTCCAAAGGTTTTCTTAATTCATTAGAAAACTTTATTTCCTTTCTTTAAAAATGGGATAGATATTTTCTTTGCTAAGGTTATCACCCCAACAATATACTTGGGGAATTTGGGGCTTATCACCCCAATCATTGCATCTAAATTTTTATAAGACAACTACCCATTTTTATTGGGGTCTATAAAGGCGAATAGTTTAGGTGCATTTCCATCTCAAGTTCATTTTAAATGGGCTTGTGATTTTTTATCTCAAGTTGTTTAAGCTTGCATCCTTCCATTTGAAAAATTATTATAAAGAAGAAAAAAAATGTTTTCAAGGGAACATCTCAAAGGTTGTTGCATGAACATTCCTTATCTAACATCATTTCGGATTTGTCTTTTGATTGTCATCGCATTTGGTTGAAATCTTACATAAGCCCAAGCTTAGGTGTTTAACTTTTTGCCCACCAAATTTCCCATATTTTCATATAGCACCAACATTTTTTTCTCAACACTACGCACTAGATTGGGCGTCCCCCATCCTACGGTTCATGGTTTTTTTTTATGCATATGTGGTTAGCCCATAGATTCAATATGGATACACCTATTTTGTTATGTTCATGGGAAAAAACACACATCCACACATGATGCAATTTGGGATTCTTTTGCTTCCATTGCTAAGGATGTTGAATTCCATGTTTTATGGAAACAAACTCATGTTTTCTTGGTGCCATTTTTCCGATCATCATTGTGACAAATGGATATTGTGCTTGTAGCATACAGTAATTGCACTTCAACAAATATAATCATTGCTAACCCGACTCATGCAAATCTTGTTCCACAAACAATTTCTTTTTAAAGAATGGTTGTGACAATTGTAGCTTAAGCAAAGGTTGTGTCATGTCACAATGGACACCATGAGGATGATTTATTTTTATTGCAATAGAAATATTTGGATGTTTACACCAGTAGATTGAAATTTTCATTCATCAATGTGCCAACATGGCATGATTGACAAAGTTGATATTATCTTGCAATGTGTAGTTGTATTAACATGAAAAACATTTTCTAAGCTTGGTGTTCTTCCATGTTTTTCTCCCATCTCCTTGCGCAACTTGCTTCATGCTATTGGTGATGGGTTTAGGTCCTAGGTTACTTGATTTCTCCACTTAAGGCTCCGCATTATGTGTTTTGCATTTTTGGGCTTTCTTAAAAATTAGACTTTGGAATGGTTCTTTATCAAGATACGTTTATATTTCCTGATGCATTTGATGGTTTTGTTTGTTAATAATGTCCATGTGCTTAATTTGTGGGCTTTGATTTGAAATTGCAAATCATACCATTTAACACCTTTTATCCAAGATTGGAAGTTCATTCAACACAAGTGGGCATTTATGTTATTGCTAATAAATGGGACCACATTTTATTTCTAGGAGTGGTCAAGCACAATGAAACCTTTATCCACCTTAATGGTATTGTTGATGTCCAAATGGAAGGAACAATAGTTCTATAATTTGAAAAGTTCACCATTTTCATTACATGTATTTGTTTAAATTGCATACATTACATACTTAAATAATAATGTTTCAAAAATGTTTATTGGAGTTTTTATGTCCATGGTTTAATAACATGGATGTTTTGCAACTTCAAATTTCAATCATGAATATCATAGCAAAATTTAGAAAGTTTGTATTTCAATATAAGTTTCACAACAATCGCACATTTCTTTGAATTCAATTTAATTCAAATCAAGTTATGCAATGTCAGTCAATATTTTCATTTGAATTGAACTTAATTTCCACAAAATTCATTCATTTGTTTCATTAATTGATCAACATTAATAGAAATTATTTCTTTTGATTATTTCATATCTTGCTATATAATTCGTCATCTTTCAATCCTTTTGCATAACACTTGTTTGAACCAATGTTGGGCATGTATATCATTTTAAACATATACCCTTTGTGAAAATGGAAACTTGTAATCAACATTGTTACAAATTGTAAATGCCTAATTTTGGACATGCAACTGTAAATGTTAAATCAAACCACTATATAAATTAGTAAAAACCTATGTAAATGTTTTTGAAAAAACAATTGTGCAAAAAATGTTAACATAGGTGTTAGTGAACAAAGAAATATGAGAGTTTTAAAAATGTTTTTTTTGGTGGTGGGTCGATCAAAATGGCACATATCACCCCCAAAAAAAAAAAACTTTAGGATGCACCACAACTAATTTATATGAATTGTAGTAGGTGCCCAAGATTTTGGAAAAGGCTTGTGTCAAAATTGTTGATGAACAAAATTGACAATCAAAATTTAACTCAAACAATAAGGTGGACCAACATGTATCCAATATGCATCAAAGAATGTGCACCCAAGATATTCCCCCATAGTTTGTCCCTTTATCTTTTGCTTAAAAGTGTGAGTTTGTATTATATACATTTGGACTAAAAGGGAATCAAATATATGGGAAGCAAGAGAAGTCTAAGAAATTTTTGTGAAGGACCAACCCCACTTACTTTGCCAAAACCATTTTACTTGAGTCCATGTGAGTGTAATTGAAATTTGTTTACACTTCCCTTGTATAAAGTTAAACAAATTCGTTACATGCTAGGCAAGGTAAGTGTAAATGCCAAAAAATTGGTAGGGAATGATTTACGCTTACCCCTTTTTACAATGAAGGTATATGTGTATGTATTTACACACTTACCCTCCCAACACTGGTTTGTACTTTGAACTTGCCATGGAGGATAGAGAGCCATGGAATGAATGACATGAGGCCAAGGAGGTGAACTTTTGCCCAATTTTGACATGAAATTTTTGCTACACAAAGGATTCTTCAATTTTTAAAAAGTAACCCAAATTTGCCAGATTTCTTTTATCTAAAAAAATCCCAAATCACTAGGTTTTATAATAGGTTCCAAGATGTAGCCAAGAATATTGAAAGATCATTTTTTTTTCCCTTTTTTTACTTTCATATTTGGGTTGAGTCAAATTTGGCTAAAATATCTTCAAGATGGTCACCACTTTGGCTATATCACAAAATTCAAACCAGAAAAAAAAAGAGAAAAAAACATGAGATAAGATGTTTGTTATCATCACCAAATTTGTTGATGTTTATGGAAATGATTTTTATTTTTTTGTCACTAAATTTAGGTCCACCTTCAAATTTTAGGGGTCCTAAGTAGATTAAACATGGAACAATGTGTCTGGGCTAAGAGCCAAAGGAGACCTGGTCTTGGCCCTACAACCTAGTGGGGGAAGGACTTCCAGAAACAACAAACAAATGGCTTTCCCCTCAAATGAATCACAACCATCCTTTCATGAAAGAAAAAGTTCTAAGGGATCTTTACATCAGGTGAGACTAAGGACCTTGCAAGGTGCTGTTCTGGGAATAGAGGTCCCACACTTGGCTCTGGCCCTATGTGTGTAGGACCCTCATTCCCAGAATAGCCTTGTTCTCGGTCCTTACTCCACAAATACAGTTTTTTCTGTTTAGAAAAGTGGCCCAAACATGTACCAAAAAACTGTATTGAAAAGCTCACTTTTAGACCAAAGATGAAAACATTTCATAATGTTCCTATTTATCTGCCCTATCTGCCCACAGAGACAAAACAAAAAATTAATTAATTAATTAAATTAAATTATTTTAAAATATTTTTTAAAAAAGAAAAAACCCTTTGGAGAAACTTAATGGGGACCAAAAAAAGTAGACAAAAAGATGGGTCAAACTGAAAATTGACATTGAATTTGAGAATGGGAACATCTATTTTCTTTTTATTTTGAGTTTGTGCAAAAAAATGTTCAATTTGAAATGAACATGAGTTTAGTTTGATTTTTTTATTTTCTTTTTCTTTTTTTTTGTTTCCCCCCTTACAAATAGGGATTTTAATTTTAATTCACTTTGAGCAAAAAATATTGATTGGGGGAAGGTGGGCCATCTTATCTTAATTTGAACTTTGTTGGAAAGAAGAACCCATGTAATGCAAAACTCATGACACTTTACAAAAAGTTCACCCAAATACCTACTAAATTAGACCCAATTAACTCCCAAATTATTTGAATTTTTGGCCGCAGAAATCGCTTAAAAATCAATATCTCCCACAATTTTGAATGCAAATCTTATCAAATAAATTCCATTAAATTCTGCTCATTACGATCTTTCCAACAACATCAAAGGTACATTCCAATTCCTCCTAAACTTTCAGCTACGATTTAATTTAATTTAATTTTTAGTGAAGAAATCATTCGATATTCACGACCTTTTGCACTACAAGTCCAAATGTCATGGAACCAAGCCCATGCACCTCCTCCTCATCGAGAGCTTTTCCAAAGATACAAAAGAACACATTTGGAAGCATCCCAGTTGGGTGGATCTCATAACTACAAAACAAAACAAAGCAAACTACCTTCCTCAATAGATAGATAGATGGGTGAAGGAGAAAAAATTAGGCAAAAAAATCTAGGCACAAACCTTGAGGCAAATTCAAGTTGAAGTTGCATATTGTAAGTGATGACCAATTAAATTGCCTTTGCCAAGTTCAAAGATGCTCAAGGTGCAATAGCCAGTAGTAGTCTTCTTGTATTCCATTCTAGTGGGGACTCTCCTCCTCCACCCACAAATCTGGTCCATGGACACAAGACACACAACACTCTTTGGGTCTGGACACTTTGGAGTCTGGACCCAAGACACCCCATTCTTGCTCAAAACTTTGAACATTGTGTGTGTGTGTTTGTGTAAGTTAATCTTTGGTTTCACCTTGGTAACCAATTCTGTAGGAAACTAGGTCTCATATATAGGTAGATAGGTAGGAAAATAGGTCTCATATATAGGTAGATAGGTAGGAAAATTAGGTCTCATATATAGGTAGATAGGTAGGAAAATTAGGTTTCATATATAGGTAGATAGGTAGGAAAATTAGGTCTCATATATAGGTAGATAGGTAGGAAAATAGGTAACTACTTGGGTAAGTAGATGGTCTATACATAGGTATGGGCTGTTTTTACTACCTACCTGTTTTTACTACTATTAACCTGCTTGTGGGTTGTTAGTAGGCAGGTAGGTAGGGGAATAAAACAAGAAGAAGCAACTGAGGTAACCACCATGGTTAGCTAGGGAACTGGAACCCAACAGAAAATTGTTTCCTGACCACTTATCATTCATCCTTCATGGTGTGCTGGTGGGTGCTGGTTCACTTTGGCCCAAAATCTCGAAGCTGCTGTAGTTCAAGTCTATACACCGTTCGTTACACATGCACTCATGTGCTTTGCAAATCAATGTTGGGATGGGGTACTTGGGGTGGGGTACTTTGTCATCCGAAGAGGCTTGAATGGTTCATAACGAAAGTCCTCGTATCAAATGACAATTTGTCCAATTGTGAGACAAATTTTTGCATCCGGATGAATGGTCTAGGTTGGTTGAGTTGCATAGGTGGTGGGCGACTCTAATTGCAATACCTAGACCATACCCATGCCCTTGAATGGATACTTCTAGTGGTAGCAAAATTCATTGACCACCAAGCTCCACCAAGTGCGGTGGAG
>Ga0209208_10013015_pt1 | contig 10451 bp, 13 predicted proteins | sample S1TSphfallax_3_FD_187694 | JGI IMG/M metagenome (GOLD analysis project Ga0209208, IMG submission 187694) | Host-associated microbial communities from peat moss isolated from Minnesota, USA - S1T2_Fd - Sphagnum fallax MG (SPAdes) (version 2) | ecosystem: Host-associated > Plants > Peat moss >... | reverse complement strand
GATTGCTTAGCTTTTGTAGATTACAGTATTAATTGGCAGGCCATGTGTCCAAGTTTTCATTCATCAGGAAAAAAGAATTGCAGGGTTGTTGAACCTCAAAACATTACAGGGCCTTTTGTTGTTGGAAATTAATCTGATCATTCTGTGCAATTCTACTTCAAGATTCCAGTTCTGGTGGGTGGGTGGATGATGCTCCTTTGTTCTGATGATGTGATGATACTGGTGTATCACTTTGGACCAGCTTATCTTGGTGAACCCGGAGATTGGCAACATGAGGCTGTAACCCGCATCACTTCAAAGTTAAGCGTACTAAAGAAATCCTTGAAGTACAATGCAAGAGCTTTTACCACTGGAATCACTTGAAGTGGAGGTAAAGCAACAATGCCCTAGTGCACATAACATAGACAAATGGGATAGTGAAAGAAGAGTGAGAATGACTTAAGTTCAGGTATCCGTGTTTCCTCCAGCAGGAAGAAAATGATCTTCTTTTTGTTTCAAGCTGGATCCAATTGGATTAGTTCTGCAGCTCAAATAATAGAGCGATGCTTTGAATTCACTAGGTGGTGGTGAGCATCACAGACCGACTGCATCCTTAGAGCAGGTCCACCCACGCCCTCTCCATTTGCTGCCAGTGGACTTGCTCTTACACATGAGACAGCATCAACCCTTTTCAAAATCACCATCAAAATTCCAAATAATCATCAGCAAACAACTGTCGTGGTCAAAAACTGTTGTCAGGCAAAATGAATACTTTGATAATGGCCCAAAAGGACCCTGGTGAAACTGGAGCACCAGCTGCTAACTCACAAGAGGAGGATCTATCATGCTGCACATGTGAAGCCCAAGGACAGCACAAGTGAAGGCCACAGCTACATTCATCTTACAGGTATTGGCCATGGATGTCCTGAGGGAAAGTGCTTTAGCAATTCTTCTCTTGTGCATGGGCACTTCATGATCAATGGCTGACTTTGGGGAACTGGATTGCATTCCCATCATGAAGAAGGGATGAAGCTGTACAACACCTTGATCATTCACATACAGATCCTGAGTAATGTAGAAAGTAATGCTGAGGGAATTAACCACTACAGAATGGCATTGACAGGTGTTTTAAGCAAAGATTCAATGTTTACCTCTCCATGTGCATCAACTTCACTGATATCCAAGGAGCATAACAGCCTTTCTCAAAGAGAAGTTCAAAAGCAGTTTACTTAATAAAGCATCTGGCTAACAATATCCATGACATTGCAGAGAATCTCCACAACAACCCGTTGAAGGTAACATGATGATGCATGCAGTCACAACCTTGTAAGAGTTGTCAGCCCATCATCTTCATCACGACTAGCAGCAGTGACAAGCTGTCATGACTACCCAACTTCATCAGCTTCCTCTAGTGGCTGTAGACGAGTATGTAATAATCAGCAAAATTTCAGGCAAACCATTTTACAAAGATCTGAATCCTGGGTTTCTGTTTGGCTAACCACTGTAATTTACTCCGTGAGGATGAAGTCCACTGTTGGGTGTGAAGACACAATTTTCCTTCACATGCATGGAAGAGCATGGACTTCATGCACTGGGCATCACAAAATACTTTGAGATTGTGTCCTAAATGTTATAACATTTAATCCACCTGCACTTGGGACTACATGCAGGGTTCAGGTGTAGCTGGGCTAGTTCTTCAGGACCTGTAATGATGGGAGCACCTGTCTCTTAGGAGCAGAGCATACATCAATACTTCACCCTCCTGTCTGAAGCTTGTAATGATATTAACAACAGCAACCTGTTAGTATCTAGACTATCCAGTTTTGAAGCTGGTAGTCTGAAGGGCTGGAGCAAACAAAGTACAAAATTTTTGGTGTCTAGAGAATTGCCAGCATTCAGAAAAATGATTAAAATCCTATAACAGTAGTAAACACTAGTACCTCATGTGCAATAAAGCTATCCCTGTTCATCCTTTTGCGTCACATTCAACTCCCGACTTGCCCTAACAAGGTAGTTGCACTATTTCTGTTAAAAAAAGTTGCTCTTACTGCCTGCCTTCAAAGGGTAATTCTTTTGTTATTTTCTTAGGAGTGCAAGCCCTCCTAGGAATTAGGTTAGAATCTATTGAAAAACTGGCCAAATGCTGAGCTTGTATCAATTCATAGTGTTGCTCTTCATCACTTGATTTGACAATGGAAACAGATAATAGGGCAATCTCAAGCTGCTTACTTTTTTGCCAGCTTCTTCAAGAGCTCTGCATTTGGAAAGGTATCCTTGTCAATATAATAGAAATTACCATTGGCTGCAAAAGTTACAACAGGGCGTTGTGTCATGGGAGTTTTGACATCTGATAACTTAATTGTGCGACGCAATGGAGTGGCAATCCATGACAGCACCTCTACCTCAATCTCATTGGATCCAGGTGTCCATGTTAGCTTGCGCACATATGGACTTGCAAACCAATGCAATGCTGCAGTTGTTGATGCACTAAGCATCACCATCATTGAAGCCACTGCCCCCTTTGCTATCACTGATAAGTCTTGAGCTGTGAAGAAGGTGACAATTGGTCCACCTGCACATACCAATCAAGTCAGCAAATAGGTATATGCCAATGTGGAAATCAAAATCAAATGAAAGTGCAAAATGCAGCAAAACTCGCATTGAGAAGATTTGGTGGTGCATCAGAAAGTCATCAGAAAGCCCTGCCTGGGTGCATACACCACTGCATAACATCAAAGAGTAGAAGTCTTCCAAACCTAACCCTAAGAAGAAAAGCCTGATTACCGATCCAGGATGGTAGACGCTTCTGTACCTGCTACTGAAAGACAGCAAGTTGTTAAGGACAGCAGCTTCACCCGCCTCAACGTATCAGCCATGGCACCTTCATACACCACATCCACAGGCTTCTTATCTTTCACAGCTTTCTCTACTGATGAGAAGGGCCGCTGCTTGAGCTTCCATCCTTTTTCTTTGCTCGTCCCTCCGCTAGCCCATCTCTGCTGCTGTAAAGCAGTTCCTATGATAGTGCTAGAACGGTCCACAGCCCTGCTATACGATTGCCTGCAACCTGAAACACACACGCCCAAAAAAATTTAAAAAACCGCTCGTCATCACTCTGTTTGTTCATCAAGGTTATGATCTAAATCTCCAGAAATGCCGCATGCATGCTGCACGCGTGATTCTTTTACGGGAAGTGGAAGAGAGAGAGAGAGAGAGAGAGAGAGAGAGAGAGAGAGAGAGAGAGAGGGAAACAGAAATGCAACGAAAATTGCAAATCCTAAATAATTTTTTCCATAGAAAAAGAAACAAGCAGAAGAGAGAGTGATAAAAGGGGCGGAAGAAGATAATGCACCAGCTCTGAGTAGAGCCTCCATGGTTGTTACGTTGCAACACGATAAACTCCCGAGGGGGGCAGTGTTAAACCTACTCTCTCTTTCCCTCTCTCTCTCACTCTCTCAGGATCCATTCTGAAAAGCAAAGCCCAAAATATTAGGGTTAGGGTTTGGCGCTCTTCTTCTTCTTCTTCTTATTCGTTGTCTTCTTCAAACAGCAATCGTCCTTATTAGATCTCAAATCAACCTCTCAGAAGAATATACCTAATCAAAGGTGCCTTGTTTATTGGCCTTGCCTACTACCAAGGCCCTTAAGGATATTGTGTTTCGATTCATTATAGAGTATACCCTAGTAGCTTAAGGGACTTTGGCCGCTACTAGGTAATAATAATAATAGGTCTAATTTTTATACAAGGATTTTTGAAAGATGATATTTTGGGTTGTGTTGAAACTTGAGATTAGTTATAGATTTATGATATCTTGAAGGATTTTGGTTTCTTTTAGAGGATTTCTTTTTTTATAAAATTTAGGTGTTTTTTTTGCATGGTGAAATATTTGAGTTTCCATAAGTCTTTTTTTGCCTTAAAATCCTTTTTAATGTTAAATGGCAAGGCCACATTGTGACACACCCCTTGTTGTTTATTTGTAAAGTTGTTTGAAATTTTTCCTAGTTTATTTGTCGGGGTCCTTGGATCTTTGAATGTTTCTCCTTGAGAAGAGGAGATCGTTGGCCTACTTCTTAAGAGTGGATCTTACACCTATGAGTAGGTGTAAAACCCTCTCACTATTGTTAAAGAGTAAGCATAAGAACTAGCGTTGGGCAAGTATCAAAACCCAAAAAAAAAAGTGAAATTTGGCCATGGTTTCAAGTCAATTCTCACCTTGAATAACCCAAGATATCATTAAAGGTGATACTATTTTTGAAACCCGTTTAGAGTTTTTCATTGGGTTGAACACTATCCATTTGAAACCCTTCCACTTAATTTTTAAAAAATTCTGGCATGATATTAAAAACTAGCACGATGAAGCTGTTAATTTTCAATAAAATTCATTTATTTTGGAAGTTGGTAATGGTGAGTAAGGTTAGAAAAAAAAAAACAATTAGGTTTGCATTATAGAGGCATTGCAAAAACAAATCCACCCTTAGCCCTTATCTTCGCTAGTTACTTTCGACACCAAAAATAGTTTGGCCATGCTTTTAAAACCCTTGCTTGAGCTCAATGCCATCCAAAGTTTTCTAATTCTTCTTTACTATTGATGTAGTTGAATTTGATAGCAACACACATCGTCATCCCCAATATGGACACCATGCAAGTTCATATTCAATCCCATCTTGAATTTGTTTTCAATCACAATTTGTGATTATGATTGCTTAATGGTTTCATGTGCAAGACTCATAGGTTTCATTTGTTATTCAAATTGTTGAAACCATGTCCTTTGACGAAACAATCCAAATTGTCAATAAGGAGATCCTAGACAAGCATAAGATGTCTCCCAAATGGAAAGTGCAAATGAACATTCCATTGTGCAAGATGATTTCCATACCAGTTGTGCATCATGCATTGAAGATAGACTTCCTAGATATGGAATAAGCATTTCATACAAGTTACTGTGAAGGAGACAAGGTCTTCCATGTCTTTCCAATGAACTAGAAAAAAGAAGAAGAATTTTGGGAAGCATATTAATTGTGTTTGAATGCCCATTGGAGATCCGAAAATGAGAACTTTGAAAGCTTCCTTCTTGAAGATCATGACTTGAAACTTCTCTTTTGTCATTTTTTTTGTGTGAGATGGCAATCACAAGTTGTAGGCTTGGCTGCTTTATATCCAATGTGTCCACAATGATGGGGTCTTCTGACACATCTCAGTGGATTCCATCATGTTGGATATACATCCCATTGTCTTGTGGAGCTATTCAATGCCATGACAAATTAAACAAATAAGTCTTTGAACTTTGAATCATCTTCAAGAGCTTTGTTTTTTCACTAATAGCTTGATGTTTTCGGTTGAATGCTGTCAAATTTTCAAGAAATTTCATTTCATTATGTATTCCTAGGTCTATACAATTGGATCATGTAAGGCCCAACATGATGCATGATTTTTTTTTGGATTCAATCCATTGGCATTCTTTTGTTGGAACAATTTTAGAATGTCCTACTAAAAAATGTTTACAAGAAATGCCATAATAAATCACAAAAAACCTGGCATTCCTTGACCTTGGAAGCTTTTTTGAATAAATGTATAACGTTTAGATTTATCTTGTTTTTTCCTTTCAATGTGGAATCCTTTTGATTTCAATTATAGTTTCGTGTTCCTTTGGATTTTCATCGATTTTTTTACATTTTGTCTTAATTGTAGCAAGAGGTTTCTATGGATGCAAATGTGGCTATCAAGCTATATTATGAAGAGATTCTTGACAATAGAGAGGTCCATTGTCAAGCTTCAAGAGTGTATGGAAAAGGCTATGTAGCAAATGTGCAAAGATCATCACCCTACATTTCGCAAACATCTCCTTGTTTGTGATGCCACACTAGGTTTGGGTTTTTTGAAGGAGATCCAAGTTCATTATGATATGAACTCGAAGCCCGAAATGTTCATAAAAAAGCTACAAACGTTTGTTTATTCCTATACATGTGTTTCCAAAGCAAAAGTTCTTTTGGCTCAAACAATGGAATGAATTTAATGTTTTGAGAAAGGCAAAAAAATTCCCCAAGTAGGGTTTTTAATTTCGAACATTCAGTTTGATTGTTCACAAATGGTTCCATAAGGTTACCTTTTGGCACTAGGGTTGGGAAACATTTATAACAAACTTTCCTTTCTTGATTGTTCATTTGAAGTTCATTTCTGTTGTGTTAACATTATTGATTGTTTCTTATAGTTGGAGGTTGAGGCTTTCATCCTATATGCATGTATTGTTTTAAACTTGGGCTTGATTATCAAAGATTTACCAAAAGTGACCTCCTTCTTGTCCTACATTTAGGAGTGGAAACATGTTATTTGGGAGACCTTTTTAATGAGAATTCAAACCTAGGGATGGCATTTGAAGAAACAAGTCTTGCGAGTAACATACAGGGAAGGAAACATTCAAAAGGGTGCTATACATGTCTGTCTCATGCTTGCTATTTCATCCATTAGATTTTAATATCTTTAACTATCCTTGCATCCTTAGTGCCAATAGTAGGTTATTCAAGGATGTAAAAACACTCCTTTCAATTCCCAACATTGAATTTGGTAAGTTAGTCTTTTGTATCACTTCAAATGATTTTTTTTCCCTCCTTACATTTCTACTTTTAGTGTTGAAAGTAGAGGATGTTGTTTGTCAAAAGTAATCAATGGAATCAATAATGGAATCCTTGATAAAAAAATTTCTTCTTCCATTGCCTTTTTTTCATGTAGACCTCCTTCTCCAAACCTTATGTCCCCTACTCTCAGTATTGAAAGTATCATATACAAGCTTTGTATTCATTACTATTTGTTCATAAATCTTCGAATGAACCTACTTTCAAGTCAAGTTCCTCAAATTTTTCTTGTTTGCAAGTATTTCTATCGTGTGTTTCTTCCCATGGGAGCAATTGACCAACTCGCTCACCAGGGTAGTATTACCTGGGCTAGTTTGACACAAAATTATATTATTTTCAGAAATGTTGAAAATTTCACCCAAAAAAATAAATTTCAGAATTTTTTTTTTCAAAAAAAAAACCTAATGTGATGGAATATATTTGAAAAATTATTTCATTTGTTGAAATGGAATCCTCAAAATAAATTAATATTCAACAAACATGTGTCAAAATGGGCAAGGTACTACAATCATATATGTATCCAACGTTTTGATAAGTTGCACAATCCTAAGTATCCAATGGCAAATAACATAGCACATGTAAATGCCATTTTCATAAGTGAATTTTATGTGATGTGGAGTGGTGTTTTTTTTTTTTTTGAAATTTGTGAGGTAGGTAGGTTAGTGACCATCCAAAAGAAGAATTAGCCAAATTTGGTTGTAGGTTAGAGAGGAAAGGGTTACTTTCATATTTAATTTTTAGCCAAATTTGGCTAGATCTTTGTGTATACCATTGCCATTTTGGTTACATCACAAAATTGACCCAAAGAAAAAAACTATTTTCAAGGGTGATGCGATGATTGTCTAAATTGTGTAAGGTCCAATGTACCAACATGTACATGGGAAGGATGTTGAAAATTTCAATCCACCAAAACAAGCTTGAATTGGGTGATAATGATCCCCAAGAAAATGAAAGCTTTCCATTCACATTGGAAAAATGTGTTTAGGGTTTAAAAATTAACCTAAACCCTAAACCCTTGGCAATCAAAATGGAATCTTGATTGGGGTATAACAACTAGTTTGACAACTTAGAGAAAGTTGGGATTCAACAAATTCTTCAAGTTATAATGCAATACTCTGAACACTTGGATCATGTGTTGTGGTTGCTAAACATATTTTTTATTTACATTTTTGAGATTTTTTTTGTTTAGTAGTAACTTGTGTTGTAACACAATTGTAACCAAAAAAGGTGTGGAGGGCATGTAATCAAGTAAATTTTTTTTTCTACAAATAGAAGGTTTTTTCAAAATGCCCTACATCTTTTAAATTTTTTTTCCATGATACCTAATACTATATATAAGAAAAATGTATCTCCAAGGTATTGTGGGGAAAAAAAATGAGAAAACAAATTTGCCAATGCTTTATGTGGGGTAACACACTTAAAGTAGGGCATTCATAAAATAAATGTTTATTTTGGGAACACCCTACTCCATGGGCATGACCCTATTCATGATGCCTCACTCCACTTTGTTTATATTTTCCATGCCAATTATGGATCGTATGCAAAAATTAAAAAATACATTGTCTCTTCAACCATACGTGTTAATTTTCACTTAGTATACCTCTTCAAAACAATTCAAGCCACCAGTTTCAACAAGCTCATTTGGTCCATAAGTTTTCTCTTCACACTTATGCACAAAGCCTATGAAAGCTTTTTTAGAACATTAAATTATTGTTTCACTCAAGAGAACTTTTCAAGCACACACATTCTAACAATCTTATTGGCCAAAAGATTTTCTTCTTACACCTAGGCATAAGCCTATTCTAAGGCACTATACATGTATTAGTATTGTAATACTAATCATTATATCTATAGACACAATGGTCAAAAACCACACACAAGTACAAAGGGCCTCACTTGTGCCTAGGTGTATTGAAGAACTAACTTTTGGGCCATGACATATCTTAGAATTGGTGGCTCAAATTGTTTTGAGGAGTTGTTTTTCACAACCTAGTACCTTAATGTTGTAATGGTTTTCGATAGATTCGTATGAATTCAAAAAGAACCAATTAGAGTGGTTGAAATGAGGTTATTTTCAATTGTTGCACATGGCCCATAATTTGCATGCAATAGACATGCAAAGTGGAGAGAGCGAGTGTGACAAGGTATTGTGCAATTGTGACAAATCAATAGAATAGTTTTTCGGCAAATTATTTGTGCAATTTTTTTCCATGATTACCTACACCTATTTCATTATCACTACAACTTTCAAGTTGGGTTGGTCAAAAGTATTGAGGTCCTTTGTAGTTATGAGGTGATTCATCACCTCGATGTTCCCATTGACATCTAAGAAATCAAGTTTACGAACTTGTACCTTCCTTTGTTGTTTGAAGGTCCCACCACATTGTAGCAAAGTGTATATGAGATGGACATATGATGCTATTCGTGAAGCTTTTGCTTTTCCTTTAGTTTTTATAGTTGGTTTATATTCCCAACATTTTGTGAAATAGATATGTGCAATTTGCATGCACTTTTTTTCTTTGCTAGTTTTGTTTCTTCATTTGTTAGTATGCTTAAATTTAAACAAAATTCAATTCAATTCAATTCAATTGCATACAACGTCGTTCAATATTTTCATTCGAATGAAATCTAATTATCACAAAATCAACTCATTTTTTTATCATTTCATCGTCATTGGTAGTGCAAAACAATGCAGAGCACAAGTAGATGTATATGGTTAATATCACAAGCAAATTGATGAAATTTTCTTAAGTTTTTGCATGTTTGCACTCACAAATGATACCCAAGGACAAAGAGGTATCAACCTTTTTTCAATCATCATCCACATTTTCAAGCAATGAATATCATCCCATCACCTGCCTACCTACCTACCTACCTAATCACAACCCACTAACCCTTATGTATGTATTAACCATATAATAACTATGTGTACACCACCTAACTCTAATAAGTGTGTGTGTGTGAAAAAGAAGTGCTTTCTCCTCTGCACCTCTTCAAGCATTTTACTATTCTAACAACACCAACAAAAAACATTTCAATGCCCTTCAAACAACAATGGTATTATCATGTGGGTGTGAAAGAAATTCAACCAGAAATTTAGTGAAAATCATGCAACTAGTTCAGGCTCTTGCTCTGAATAACATTTTGGAGTTATATTTTATGTAAAGAGAGAGGATTGGTACCCAAAAAAAAAACATTTGGTGACGAAATCAAACACACCTTTGACACAGCCAAAGAAGAAGAAGAAGAAGAAAAAGAAGGAAAAAAAAAAGACATAGAAAACAAAAGATGGGTCATGGAAGTCTATGCAAGATTGAGTTTTTGGGTATTGTTGTGGCATGTGAGAGTGAGTAAGAGGGAGAGTTTCTAAGGGTGATGAAGGATAGAAAGCCCTTTGATGAAGAAGGGTTGGATCAATGGGTTCATGAGGGAATGGGTTGTCGATAGATTAAAGGTAAATAAAATAAAATCATGGCTCGGTTATTCCAGAACATGACATGGTTGTTGCTTGAAGGCAGTTTTGAGAATGAGAAACAACAGTTAAGAATATGGGTGGGAAAAAAAAAAGGGTTAGCCAAGAAAGCTGTGAGCAAATTGAGATAAGGAACAATAACATGTCAAAAAGAAACAAATTGCAATTTTTAACATGAGGAACTTGGAAGACAATTGAAAGAGTCTCTGAGAGAGAGAGTCTGAGAGAACAAACTCACAAGAAAAAACAATGCAGATTCACGAAGTTGATCCAAATGCTAGAATTGAAGGATTTGTTAGGAGATTTGATCTTCCCAATTGGAGAGATGTCGAAACGAATCTGTATTTGACACTGAGCAGGGCCACTGATC
>Ga0209208_10013014_pt1 | contig 10452 bp, 3 predicted proteins | sample S1TSphfallax_3_FD_187694 | JGI IMG/M metagenome (GOLD analysis project Ga0209208, IMG submission 187694) | Host-associated microbial communities from peat moss isolated from Minnesota, USA - S1T2_Fd - Sphagnum fallax MG (SPAdes) (version 2) | ecosystem: Host-associated > Plants > Peat moss >... | reverse complement strand
TTGATCTTTGTATTTGATTTCAAGTTTCAGTTTCAAAGTAAAATTCTATTTTTATTGAAGCAATGGGAGAATTTTTTTTTAAATTAAAAAAAAAAGATAAAAGACGAAAACAAAAAATACCTTTTGAATTTGGAAGGTTTAATTGATGGGCTATACTATATCTTTTGGATTTTGGAAGGTACATTGAAATTTTTGGCCCCAAAAAGGTATGAAAAATACACCACACAAAATTGTGTGGTTCTTTACATTAATTAAATGTTTGTTTTGATCAGTATTCGGTAGTTTTTCCTTTTGAAAAGATCTTTGGATCTTGGTTTGGACACTTAAATCCTTTTTGGTGGTTTTTCAAAGTGTAGGTTTGAGCCTAATTTTTCAAATTTTTCAATCATGTGGTTTGAATTTTAGCACATTTATTCAAATTCATATGATCATATGAAATCATCTTTTAACTTATGTTCTTTCATTTTTTATGCTTATTGGTAAATATTGGAAAACAATTAGTATAATATGTTAAATTTGAATGTTCAAACAAAAGGCTTATGGCTGAAATTGTTCTAATGAACATGAACATGTGTTCAAAAATCATTTTTCATGGTTTTGATTTCGAATTTTGTTACCAAAATGAAACTCACATAAACGCAATTGTTATTTTTAGCATTTAATTATTCACAACCCATTAAACCCTTCCCTACATAATAACCATGTACATGCATCTATTTTATTAATGGTATGATCTATTGTAGGACCTACCTACTTAAAGGACCATTTAAAAAAAATTATCAATGTGAAATATAAACATAAACTCATTTATTATTCTTACTACCTACCTACTAAACATATACATGCATCTACTAACTTTGTAGTCACTTATTGTCCTACCTACTTACCTAGAGCATAAAGGGCATTTTTTCTTGTAATTTGTGTGAAAAACCCAACCTATTCAATTGCCTTTATTAAGTCATCTTCACCATTCACATCAACAATGATCATTTTAATGAACCTTATTTCCAAAGCCAATCATTACGCCTTTCATTCTGTCACACCCACCTTTGACATACTCCACTTCAAACACTAATAGAAACTGGCCATTTTGCAATTGGTCCATGTGACTAATTTTTAGTTGCAAGCGACATTTCCAACTAAAGTCCTAATAGTTGAGTTAGACAAATCACATTGACACTAGTCGCAAACAACAACAAATTTTGGATGAAAAGAAAAAATTATTGAAATACACCTTCATCTTTGGATTGGTCATATATGTATTGTTGCTTGCAACTAGGATGAGACTTTTTTTGTGAACAATGGAAACAAGTTATGTGTTGCCACGTGTCCTAACTCTTCATAATTAAAATTATTTTATTATTATTTTGAAATAATCTAAGATGTATAATTTTTATGTTTGGATGGTTTAGATTGTGACACGTGGTGCAATAGAAATTTGCCACGTGGCATATTAATTGAATATGTCCAAATTAAATTTAAATCAATATTAAAATATGTAGGTTGAACTAGGTACCTACCTACCTATTTACCTATTTAGGGGAAATACTGATTTAGGTAGGTAGGTAGGTAGGTAGAAAAGTCATGAGGTAAGTTAGGGAAGTAGGTACTTAGGTGTAAATACATGAATATTTTTTATTTATTTTGGGTCTTGTCGTTTGTATTGGCTCATCCCAGATACCCGTGTTTTTAAATATGAAAATGTAAGACAAAACATCTTGTTTATGTATTTTTTAAAATGAGAATGAAAACCAAAACATATGGCATAAACTTTTTGATTGCAAGTACTTCCCATATGTTTTGGATTTCATTTTCATTTTAAAATATATGTAATTAAATAAATAAGTGGAAACTAGCTAACTAATTAATTAACTAATAAAATTACTAACTCTTGAAAGAATAAAATATAATAAATATAATAATTAATTAACAACTAAATTATTTTTATTATTTATTTATGGTAATAATAATCAGCATATAATGATTACTCAATTAGTTATATTATTAATTATTATTGAACATAACTTAGTTCATTAGCTAAATAAATAATAGTATTTAATTTTAATTATGTATTAACTAGAAAGATATATCAAAAAATTTAATGAATGAATAATTGGCTAAAATTGAAATAAGTAGCTAATTATTAACAACCAATTAATTAATATTTCATAAAAATATTAATATAACAACTGAAATTTTCCGTAATTAATCATTATTAACTATAAATTTATAAATATTAAGTACTATTTTAATTTAATAATATGATGAAAATCTAGCCTAAGTTAACTATTTTATTAACATTATTCCCATTATTATTTTCATTTTAAAGTTAGTAATAACTATAAATTTAATTATCATTATACCTAGTTGGTAGCCAAGGTTAACAATTTTATTTTTATTATTCATATGATTAATTATCTCATTATAGCTATTTATGAACTATTATAATAAATATATATTTTCCATCCAAAATAACTTTTGCATTTTTATAAGAATTTAATATATTTCCACTCTGACTACTACAATTTTTATTATAAAATAATAAAACTGAGAATAAAATTATATATCAGTAATTGACTATAATAACTTGCTAATTAATACTTATAAACTTGAAATTTGAAATATAATAACTCAAAATTATATATCAATATTTCCCGATAGTTAATATAATATAATAATACTTCATAAATGATTTTTTTATAATAATAATACTGTAATTTGTAGGTAGCCTAGGTTAGCTATGTATTATTATTATATATTATTATGTCACTTGTTAGAGCTACTACGATTTATTATTAAAATGTTTTTAAAAAATTCAGTAAAAAAAAATTTAAAATTTAAATAAGTACATTAGTCATTTGAAAATAATTTAATAATGATATATTAATATATTAGAATTTAAAAAATTATTTCAGTAATTATATAATTATTTTTCCTATCGTTCTAATGCCATCATCATTCTGATGATTATGTAAAATATTATTTTTAAAATTGTAATCAAAGATAATTTTGAAATTTAATGTTTTATTACATGTAACTAATATAAATACATAATATAGTATTAATATAAATAATAATAAATGAAAATTTTTATAATTTTAAAATGGTTTGGATAAACTTGTAATATGAGCACAATACACTTAATAAATATGTTACATAATTTTTTTTAATATACTCAAAATATACACTAATTGTTATAACCATAATATCGAGGCCATTTATGTTAATAATATTATTTGAATACACATGTAATATGGTTGTTCATATACATCTAAAATATACATTTATAAATTTTAATACACCCAACTATATTCCTTAGAATTCACAAAATACATTTTTGTGTACTCATAGGGTTGCAACTAAATTTGTCACGTTTGGAACTAATAGGACATAAATTGTTCTTCTTGCAATTAAATGTTTTTCACATGGAAGGATGAACATCAAAATACTCAAAAATTAGTTACAGTGTAGTCGCAAATATGACCAACACATGAAATAGTTGCAAAAATGTTCAAATGTAGTTGCAAATAATTAATAGTCTCATGTAGTCACAAATGTAGTGGTTACATTTTGACCAATTTCTACTAGTGAAAAATTCAATAAAGGTTTGCATGAATCTCTCCCTAACTTTATAATTTGGAAAAGATATAATGCCTGAAATCAAGCCTTTCATTTTCTTTTGCTAATGTACCAGCCTTGTCATGCAACATTTATCATCCCATCCATGTTCAAGTGAACTTTTTCTTTATCTATAATGATTTCTAAGAGGAAAAGGTCCAATTGAACAACTTGCTTATTTGTTTCATGTGCATATCCTAAGATCCAATCATAGGGAAAGGATAAAAGAATTCAACAATTTTGAAATATAAAGTTTGCATTAGAGTTGGGTGGGTATCAACTTTTGAAAACACCAACTTGGTATTAATATTGAATTTCTTAAAGAAATTTCATACTAGCTTAATACTAACCAACATTACATCTGTTAATTTTTTCATATTAACCTAGTCATGATATCATAATTAAAGGATTTTTGGCTAATATGAATCAAATGTATATTTAACATTGAAACAAATATAACCGTAATATGAATTTTGTGTTATCTCGTGTTCCCTTAATAAACAAGTACTAATCGTTCCAAAAATTGTTATTAGACCTTGTATTGAAGTTTGGCAAAACTTGATACTACAACTATTGGAGCTCGCTTGCTACATATTCTTTGCAATAGGATTAGGGTTTGGTGTTCACGTTGTTGTGTTGAGATTTTTGGAATCATGATCAAATTTTGTTTGTTCTCAAGATGATTTGCCAACCTTAAAAGGGTGATGGATCCAACTTGTCCAAGCAATGATGCATCATGAAACACATTTCAGGTTTTGTGACTAGTTTTTTAAATGACTATTGTGTTTTTCGACTATGTTTAGAATTGTTTGGTCATAAAAATTACTATGTAGTTTCAAAGGACATCAAAATGCCATGTGGCATCATGGTTTTGCAACTATAGTCAATATGACAACTTGTTCAATTTTTGGGTAAATATATTATTATTTTTGAATTTATATTAATATATTTGAATGATTTAATATTCTGAATTCAAAATATCATTTACTTTTGTGGGTAATAGTAATGAATGACAACTCAATTTCAAATATGATGATGTGGCATGCAATGTGTTAACAAGGTGTTATAATTACTAATGAACTTCATGATTTGTGATGCTAATTTTAATAAAATTACATTTATTGATTGGTCACAAATGTTCATAATGCTAAAACATTATGTTTTTAATGACTTGTCCTATGCAATTACAATGTTTAATGTACCATTAAAAAAATGATTTAAAATGTTTTGAACAACTAGTAATCAACTTAATGGTTCATGACATTAATTTTAGTAAAGTTACATTTATTCATTGGTCACAAAGGCCTAGGTTAAATTAGGTTACATTGGTAGGTAGTAGGTAGGTAGACTTATGTCAACCTAAGGTGGTTTATTTGAATTTGAAGCGAAACAAAATGATTTTTATAATTTGTGTTTAATAGACTTCGTATTAAAAAAATGGGGTAGTGTAATGGATGAAAACATGAACTTCAAAATGGAGGTGAGGGGTTCAAATCCTTGTTTTTGCAACTTAAGATACCTAGGCCACTTAGCGTAGGTTATATAGGTAGCTTAGTCCAAACTACCTAGGTTGGGAGGTTAAGGTTTATTTTTAACCTAGGCCATCTAGCTTAAATTAAGTAGCCTAGGCTAACCAAATTAGGCTAGGTTGACTTTTGGTTAAGCTAGCTAGGTTATGTGAGGTTCACCTTTGGTTAAGCTAATCATTTAGGTTACTTAAATTTAGGCTCGGTTGATTTTGATTCATGTGTGATCATTCATAATTGAACATGCGTTCATAGATTTTTGACACACATGCTTAACAACTCAATAGTCAATAGTCGCGAATATCCTTTCTAACTAATACATAATCATGAAGCCTAGTTGCAAAACCCAAAATGTGTTATAATGAAAGTAAATATTTGAAGGCATCGATACAACTTTTAACACATCGATGAAAGTATAAAACTTGGGAGCTAGATTGAAACCTATAATCATATATTTGAAGTTCACATTGATAGCATATTTTTGGAACAAAAAATAAAATGTAATCTGGCCTAGTCTAAAGGTCGAAAGTCGTCAAGAAACACAAATTGGTTGGCTATTAATGATAATAGAAAAACATTGGCCACCTAGTTTGCAAAAGCAAATGGGTGGAAGTAAAAACAGATCCAATGGCTTCCAAAACATCATATTAATAGTGTAAAATGATTTGGTGCTAAAAAAATGCACTTTTTGCATGATAATTGGGTACAATTGATTAGGATTCAACAAACTAATGGATGCAAAAACACACTTTAATGCTAGCATCCTAGTTGTGTTGTCCACCTAGAACACACGTCTTCCATCAATTGTGACATTTGTGGAAAGTCCACAACTAATGAAATTGTTGTCCACATGTGTGTAAGGTGGTGCACTAGTAGTCTATGTTGACACTACTCTTTCTACTATTATAACATACACCAATAATAATAATAACAACAATAGTTGTTTTCCAATTTTCCTTCATCACACTCTTCTACCCATTGAACCTAGTGAAGAAGACGTAAGAACTATTGTTCATTAGTAGCCGTATCTCAATCTTTCTTCTGCAACAACACCCACTTATTTGTGCATCTCACTTCTACAGCAAGATAATACTCTTCCTATGCACATACAAGCAACATAATTTATTTTCCAACCACACGGTAAGCTTGTCAATTGATGTCGATTGCCTTCATGGATGAAGCAATATCATATTCAATTAATAAATGATTCTCATCCTCATCCATGAGGAGTTTGTTTTGATTTTGTAATTTGACCTTTAAGTTTATTGTCTTTTTGGACCTTTTTTGTTTTTTTCCCCCGTAGAAAGCATGGGATTTAGCCTTGGGGTTTTTTGTTCAATGTGATTGTCCGTGTTCTAGCTATGGACTAATGTTTTCACACCATGATATGGTTCATCGTAAGAAACAATCCCAATTATATCAAGTTAATTGTTCGTTCGGTGAACAATGGCCTTTTGATTTTGGTCTTGCCCCTTTTCCTTTGTGGTTAGCTTGGGCTTGGGTTTTGTCTTTAGACCCCCTTCGAGCTTTCCATTTGGTTTTTTTTTGTCCCCTTGTATGTCCACATCCTTTTAGTCTTCAAGCGCGAGGTACAAATGTCAATTTGGCTTCCCCTTCACTATTCGGCCCATGACCTTTCTAATGTGGCTACATGGCATTTTTTAATGTTATTCCCAAAGTGATGTCTTCATTTCCCCCCTCGTGGTGGTGCATCTAATTATAATGAGACTAGGGCGTGCCTACGACAATTTTTAACAAATGATTGGGAGGAAATTTGTTTAATGGGCACAAGCTCTGGTAATTAACCTTAAACCCCCTTGGTAGACACCCCTTTTCAAAACACCCATTTAGTTTTGGTGTCGCCCTCAGCACGTCATTTTGAATATAGTGTTGCGTTACATCATGTCGTAGAATATCACCATGTTGCCATGGTTCTTGCCCCCTCCCCCTAACCCCAACTTCATTTAAAACCATCAATACTTTGCAAGCGCTTCTCTTAAAGGTAGACAATTATCTTATGTTGGTTAAACACCATGGATGTTAAAAGACAATAGTATCATCACTCAATCGTAATTACCATTAGATGGAAAAATAATCACATGTGAATTATGGAATGAAAGTGGTTTTTGATGGTAATACCATGAAAATAATGAATTTGCTTCCTAAGGCAAAATAATCAAAATTTATTTTCGGAATTATTTTTAATAACATTAGGTACTATAAATAATATCGTAATTGAGTTTCCTTATAAAGGCATCCTAATAATTATTTAATTACTAGTTGTAAATATCTTATTTATCATCTTTTATTTACTATGGGGTGAAGCCATCTAAATTAATTAATCCAAGTGGACTAAGGATGGATGGATTTCCTTGAATTCGGATGTGTGAAAGGGATTAGGATATGAAGATCTAGGAAGATAACGATTCAACCTTTGTGTGGTGAACATTTGTAATTTATTTCTTGGGAGGAGTGTTTAGGATTTCAATTAGAAAACTAGATCATTAGTTTTCATTATTCATGAAGCATTAGACATTAGATAATTATGAGGATGCTTGCATGTGACACTCTTGTGTGAAAGAAGGAAAAAAAACATGAGAGAAAATTGTATAAATCCTTATTGAATGGAGAATGGTTAAAGGTTGTATGGATTCAAATGTTTTTTTTAATGTGTGTTCTATTTAGAATGTGATAAAGGAAGGGAAAATAGTTCATATTAAGTTTATATAAAGTTTTTTTATTCCTATGTATTAATTATTTTTCTTTTATAAAGTTAGGATATTATCTACTTTCTGTTCTAATTTTGGAGTAGAAAATGCATTCCATTACAACACAATAGTTGCCACTAGAAGGCAACTGTAAGGAGGTAGCTGTTGGATTTAAGGTTTACCAAGGGCAAAAAGTTGTTGGAGATGGTAGGCAATAATTGCAAAGGTTTCTAGATGTTATAGATTGTAAACAACATCTATAAAAGGTTTATAGATGGTAGGCAATAGCTACAAAGGGTCTACAAGTGCTATAGACAATAGGTAACAATTACAAAAGGTATGTAGGTGTTACAAATGGTAGGCAACATCTATAAAATGTTTATAAACAGTAGGCAGTAGTTACATGAGGCATTTTGGTTGTTATTTCAAGGGTGTAAAAAGGCTAATTTCATAATAAGGGTACCTCTTTTTAGATAAAAAATTAATCGAATTTTTTATTATTATCTCCCAAATAGGGAATCTAAATGGAATAAATTTAAGTGAAAAATATTGGATAATTCAAATTATGATAATTTGCATGGTGATGGTGATTTTTTACATGCATATGTAATTATGCATAAGTATTTTGGTAAAAGATTAAAATGCAAAAAATCAGTACATAAGTTTATATATATAAATTAACATTTTTTTTCCATGTAAAATTTTTGCACATTTTGTCGACACTTTAGGCCACAAATTCTAAGCTTAGTGAATGCAAAAAATCAACTAAATGGCCAAAAAAAAAATTCATTTTCCTTGTTGCCTTTTCATAATGGATTTTCTAACCTTTCAAATTTTTATATCATATATTATTTGATTAAATGCATTATATGAACATTGCCAAACATAGATACATGCATTACTCATCAATGAGAAAAGATTGAAATCCGTTGCATTGTTTAATACATTCTTTTTGATTCCTTTAAAATGAAAATTATAGTTAAAACAAAGACTCAAAAGGACATTTATATTAAATCCAATCTATTATTGGATTTTTTAATTAGATTAACATGACATCATTCAAATTATAGCCATATATCAATCGATTATAATTATGAAATAATAAATGTAGTAAAAATCCAAACTAATCCTTTGTAGTTTTTTATCATTGGATTGTCCTTTTGGGTACCTTGATTGTGAATATGCACAAAAACGGTAGCTACAACATGAGAATAGTTGTTACAGGATGGTGGGTGTTACAAGATGGTGGGTGTTACAACTTCACCCCCATATTTGTTCTATTGTTGCCATAATTTTTATTAAATTTCCAACCCAACTTGGATTTGGAGTTATTTGTAATTTTTTTTATGTTAACCTTCATTCGGTCATTGCATCTTTCTACTGGTGGTCGTTTAAGTATGGTTTTTGAACACTTGTGAAACCTCTATGACCTTGAGGATTTAACTAGCAACTTCCTACAACTTTTCTAGGTGTGTTTTCACATCACTACGAGTCATATCCTAAGGTCTATTGTTCAAGTTTTTGGTGTTGTTAGGATTTTGGCTTTGGTTATGCCCTTTAGAAACATTCGACAAATTGTGGTGGGTGAAGCCCTATACTGACCGGTGAGGATAACCTTATGCATGCAATTTCGTGATGTGTTTTTTGTTCATTTGTTGCTTCATCAATTTGGCGTAATAATCAAGGGGGGGTGTAAGGCAGTGGTTCATGGCATTCAAATTTTTTAAACATCCATCCCAATTGGGTGATACTACAAATGGATGTCACAATGCCTTCAACTCCATCTCTAGGAGAGTTATCTTTCAAAAACTTTGTGCAATAGAGGGTAATTATTTGTAACTAGGATGTGACTTTTTTGGTGAACAACGACAACAACTTATGTGTTGCCACTTGTACCAACTTTTTAATAATTAAAAATATTTTTATTATAATCTTGAAATAATCTAAGACGTTTAATTTTTATGTTTGGATGGTTTTAGATTATACATGTGGTGCAATAGGAGTTTTCCATGTGACATATTAATTAAATTTGTCCAAAATAAATTTAAATCAACATTTAAATGTGTAGGTCAAACTAGGTACCTACCTACCTACTTACCCATCTCGGCCAAAACACGTATTTAAATAGGACCTATTTACCTACCTAGGCCAAATACCTACTTAGGTCTATAGGTAGGTAGGTAGGTAGGTAGTTAGGTGTAATTACATGAATATTTATATTTTATGTTGGGTGAGGCCTTTTTGGTTTGCTAATCCCAGATGCCCATGTTTTTAAATATGAAAATGTAGCACAAAACACATTTATTATATATTTTTCATGATGAAAATGAAAGCAAAAACATATGGGATAAACTTTTTAATTGCAAATTACTTGTGCAACTAACAATATTATCCCATATGTTATGGATTTCATTTTCATTTTGAAAAGTATCTAATAAAATAGGTAAGTGATTAATTAACTAGCTACTTAATAAACTAACTAATTGACTAAAAAGATCACTAATAAATAAATAAATAAATAAATATAGAATAATTAATTAATTAATTGACAACTAAACTAAAAACCAACCAATTCATTAACAAACCATCCAAACTAATTA
>Ga0209208_10013013_pt1 | contig 10452 bp, 5 predicted proteins | sample S1TSphfallax_3_FD_187694 | JGI IMG/M metagenome (GOLD analysis project Ga0209208, IMG submission 187694) | Host-associated microbial communities from peat moss isolated from Minnesota, USA - S1T2_Fd - Sphagnum fallax MG (SPAdes) (version 2) | ecosystem: Host-associated > Plants > Peat moss >... | reverse complement strand
CGAGAGAGCGACAGAGAGACAGAGAGAGTAGACGAGGGGATACCTGGGGTGAAACCCTAGAAGTTGACTGAGAAAGATCAAGCTTGGATTTCTCCAAAGTAGCACCACCACCAAAGGCACCATACTTCCCCTTCATCTCCGTGAACACAGACCTGACAGAGATGTCAGGCAAGCCCTGCAGAGCTTTCTCCTCTTCAGTCCTAAACCCTCGCACACTAACCCTACTACATCCCATACACCCTGCAACATCCGGCCATGCCATATCCTTCTTCTGAACACGGCTCTTCTCGCCATCACAGCCACCGCCACCAACCCCAACACTTCTCTTGTAAGGGCGGTGCTGCGAAACAACAGAACGCCCCGAGAAGCCAGACAGATTCATGGCGCTGGAGATAGGAACGGCCATGGCTGCTGCTGCTGCCGCCGTCCCCTGGCTCCCAAACTGCGAATTCCCGTTCAATAATTTCCCAGAGTGAGAACGAGAGTGCACAGAACGCAGGTACGATGACGACGAGCAAGGATAAATGGAAATCCCGGGCGGCACGAGAAGCTCCATCGACCGATTCTCTCTCTCTCTCTGCGCTGCAATCCTGCAACTGCGTACAAGCGCAGGATGAGAACGCTGCGCGCGGTGAAGAGACCTTCTTCTTCTTCTTCTACACTCACCAAAACTCTACATGTGAATGCGTCCGAGCCATTTCATCAAGATAAAACCAGTAATATTAAGACACGTGGCGTACACAAACCTATAAACCGCCTCTCGATGGCCGTGGGAATGGGGGCATTATGTAGCCCGTGTATGCATGCGTCCCAAATCCAAACCCTATCACATTCGAGATCCCAAGTCCCAGCCCAGACCAGTGTTGTGCGGTTCTTTGATTTTTCAAAGAACCGGCGGTTCCGGATCATTGACTTTTTGAAAGGTAAGAGAACCGGACGGTTTCTGTGTAAGTAATATTTTTTTACATTTTCAGAGAATCAGCCAATTCCAGTTATTTTCACCATTTTTATTTTTTTTAAATAGAAACCTGTTGGGTTATTAATAGGGTATAAGAAGGTTCTCATCCAAAGAACGGGATCCAGCTGCAGAAATTAAATTATTTTTTTGTTTTTGTCAAACTTTTGAATTTTTATTCATTATTTGTGCCAAAATTTTAATAAATTTAAAAGTTCAACAGTCAAGATTTGAATCGTAAATCTTCCATGACAATGATTTAAAACTAGAGTAATAATCTAAACACACTAGAATGTTCCACAACATTAACAAACCGTTGTTTATTATTTTATATAATCATTACTTGCTGAAAATTTCAGAATTAAAAAATCAAGTGCCGCATTACTTCATTAGAAAATGAGAACTGTGGTCTATGTTTGAAACATAAATGGAACCATAAAAATGTATAAGAAAATTCAATACTAGCACAATGCAATTATCAATTACACTACAAAATTCAAATTTACAAATTGTGCCCATGGAGTGATGAACATTAACAAATTATAAAGGTTGGGAATTCTTCATGTTCAACATCATTTTCAAACTCTGCATCAAGTTTTTTTGTCTAATTCAATTATGCTTCACATGCACCTCCAAGATCAAAAGCTTTGGAACACCTAACCCTTTGATTGTTAGGCCAATTTTTGTTGATTAATTGGTTAATGTGGTCAATTTTCAATTGACACCTTTGAAGTGCAATGAAGACTATAATAATTAATAAGATCCTTTTCATTTTGATTTGGCTTGTTAAATCCCAAGAATTTGTCATGTTAATCAAAACGTGGTTAGCTAAAAAGTTGTGTTCTTTTGCATGCCACCAAAATAATGTGCACTTGCAATTGTCCACATCAATACGATATCATCAAAATGTGTGCCACAAGTTGGGTCACAATTTTTACATTGGTTTTTGTGGTGTGGAATAAATCTTCACATTCAAGTTCAAAGCTTTGTTGCTAAACCTCCTCTACACATAAAAAGGGCATTAACACTTTGTAACATTGAATTAGAAAAAGGCAATAACAAATGTTCATCATATTGATCAACCAAAATCAATGCATTTCATGAAATAGGTAATTAATCACCAACTACAAACTTTTCAACCTTGGATCCAAAATCAACACTAGCATATTATGAGCCTTTTTCTTATTAAACCGATGTAAAAGAAAAAAAAAAGGAAAGGTTGAAGAACTTCCAACATTTGGTGTTTCATGCAAATTGTTAAATTTTTTAACTTTGCACCACAAACATTTGCCTTTGGATCAGCCATGTTATCAAGGACAACCAAATCAACAACATAATTACAAAATTCATGAATCTTAATGATAACAAATTGTAAAGCATCCCCAAGCAACCAATGCTCGTAGTTCTTATTCAAAACATTGCTAATCACAATGGGTGACATTATTTTCACCACAATTTCACAAACATCCCATGTTCTTGGGGAAGGAACACGATTATGTAATGCCACCAATTATGCAATTGCACTATGGTAAATCAATGTATTTTGGAATAATAAAATACAGTTTGCAAACCTATAATGAATGGCAAATACCAAGTTAAGTCAAAATGAAACCATTCACATGCCTTGGAAATATATGGATAGAAAATTGGCCATGGAGTTCAACAATGGCAAAAAAGTTAACCCCAACAATAAATTTCAACCATGCAAAATAACAACCAATGACATTCACCAAGATTTCCAAGAGCTACAAACACTTTAAAAGTTTGGATCACATACCTAGATTGCCAAACATTAATACCCCATGCCTAAATGGAATTTCTAATAATTGTAAATGTTTCAAGTGTTTGGATCACATACTCAGATTGTCCAACACCCACCTTAAGGCCTAAGTGGGATTTTGAAGGGTTGCATATTACCATATAGCTCAAATTAGCAACCACAAGCTTAAATTAACCATGTCCAAGGCACTATAGAGTAGAAAGCATTTCAAATCAACCATTACATAGTTCAAATCATCTCAAATCAGCCATCACAAAAGTTAAATGTGTGGAAATCAACCACCATATAGTTTAATTCAATTCAAATCAACCACTACATAACTTTGATATGCATATATCAAGAATTGGAATGTTCAATTCAACTCAAATAAACCACCGTAGAGGTCAAATATGTGGAAATTAACCATAACAAAGTTTTATTTACTTCAAATTAGTAATCACAAAAATCAAATATGCAAAAATCAACCACCATAAAGTTAAAATATGTGAAAATCAACCACCTTTGAATTCAATTAAGTTCAAATCAACAATTATAAAACTTAAAGATATGAAAATCAACCACCATAAATTTGAAAATTACCTCAAATCAGCCATCATATAGTTCAAATTAGTTCAAAAAGACCACCATACAGTGAAAGCACACTAAGCCCCCCAAAAATTATAATCATTATAAACATAATCTTTCTACAATTTTTTTTGGGATGATGTCTGGACATCACATCTTGGATTATTTTTGTTTGTTTGAAGCATATTTGATTAATTTAAAACTTAATCTAATCAAAAAAAAAATTTAATCCAACAAACATGAAAATTTTAAATGTATGGAATATATTTGTGAGAAAATAATACTTGTCACATAGTTTGAAATTTTTGCATATATACTTCAAAACTAGGGTTGTGAATGGAATTTTTGGGTGAATTTTTTTATGGTGCATGATATTGATATACATGAATTAAATCTAGGACCATTCAAGATTTGAAGTTTTTGAATGAAATTTCATTAAAAAAATGGGTATGTTTTTTCATTTTCAAACAATAAATGCATAATAATATTTTTTAAGGAAAAATATCATTACCATATCAAAAAGGAGGAGATTTTATAAATGTGCATTGCATTATTTAAAATTTTCTTTTTTGTTTGGTAAGGTTTCATGAACCACAAACATGAAGCCTTATAGCCATTGAAAAACTATAAGTTATATATTGTATGTACATTAATTTGATTCAATCATCTTCATTTAACCATTGGATCAAAATTAATTTTGACTCAAAGTGAAATTCGAGTTCCAAAGTGTTATGCAAATTGTAATTTTTTTTGCTTGTGTTTAGGATATCCAAAGGATATTATCAAGTTTTAATTTATTACGTACTATAATATTTATTATACATCACCTTTTTTGGTGAAAAGTGGTTCACCCTTTGTGTGTTTTCATTTGTATAAATAAATTTAGCTCAAATCAACCACCACAAGGGTTTCATATTGCATACCAATATAGAGATCAATCAACTTTAAAAAACAAATCATGGATGACAACTCAAAATGAAAAGAAACCACCCTTGGAAAAAAAATTAACCATGAAAAAAATCAACAATGGAAAAATGAGGCATAAAAAATCACATATGGACAACTAAGCAATGAAAAGAAACAAAAAATTTGCCCTTGGTAAAAAAACTAACCATGGAAAAATCACCCATGGTCAAGGTGGAATTTCCTTTTACACTTTAAACTAATATTAATTTGCCCTTCATTACTATTGATGTTTTTGGTTCTAAGAACATAAATGTGATATTCATTAAGTTATTGCAATCTAGTCATAAAGGAAACTTGTCAAAACAAAATCATCCACAATATGGTGAGGGATTTTAAATTTCATACCCAAAACATTTACAACAGAAAACATGTGAATGATCGTGATGTGAAAAATGATGCTTACACCACAATATATTTAGTTGATAAGATATTGACTAAACATAAGGAAAATTGCCCCAAGATGTCATTAATATTAAATGCAAAAAAATGACATTACATAGAACACTAGAAGAAAATTTGTCTTTTGTGACTTGTCTTATGTAACTACACATGTCATATGCAATTAAAAAATGTCACATGTGACATGTGTAATTGCAAACGACAATTTTTTTAATACTATAACAACAATACAAACTAACACCACACTCATCTCATGAAAATCCATTGTAGAAAACACCTATAGATCAAAATTCACAACAATGTTTTGAAATAATGAAAGAATTTTGAACAAAAAAAGATAAAAAAATTATGAGCCCAAGAGGTATTTAGAAATCACACATGGGGGGGAAATGAATTATGAAAAGAAAAATTAGCCATGGAAAATTTAATGAAGGACTCAAATGACCCATGGAAAAGGAAAACTAACCAAAGCCATGCAAATTGAATCAACCATGGAAAACATTATACCCATGGACATAAAAATCTAAAATCACCCCTAGACACAAAATTAGCCATGCTCCAATAAATTGTGTTGCTATAGAAGCCCTAATAATTAATTAAAAAATTAGAAAAATGTAATTGTCACCTATTTTTCAACAAAACATTGAATTAGTTTATAAATTGCTACAATTTTTCAAATGATGTTGTTGAATGTTGCTACATTGTATGAGAAAATTCTAAATTGAATTAATGGAATTTTCAATAGTTTTAAAATGTTCAAGAACTTAAATCACATACTTAGCAGTTGGAATCTAGCAAAAAACTATAAATTATAAATAAATCATAAAACATAGAAGCCTAAGGTCCAAAAACATGCCTTGTTTTCACTAGGGTGATCAATGTCTGAGGGCTCAAACTAAAATCCACACACATTTTTTCCCATGTTTGTTTCCACCTTCCATATTTATTTAGTCATGTCATGCACTTTTGGATGTCGATTTGGGCAAAATTTATTGATGCATAATGTAATTTGTGAAACACCTTCTTACTTGAAATGACATATTGACATACTTTAATAGTGCATGCCCATAATAAAAATCATCAAATGGCTTGACCATATTTAAGTTAGTGCATGACATAATTAAGTTGAGAACTATTACACAAGTTTGCAAATTGGAGCCTGCATCTTTAACATACGCCATAATATTTTGAATGAGTTCAAATTTGTTAAAGATTTGTTTCAACTTCATTGCCATGGTAGCCCCACTTGTATCACGGGCCTTAGTCGACCCAATAGTGATGTGTTTGAGTTCTTATTTGATGGAGAACAACCATCACAATGAAATAATTATGATGACAAAAATATCTTTATAATATTAGGTTGTGAGAGGAGTAAAAGTGAGCTTCAAATTTTGTGTTTGAATGTAATTCTTTTCTTTTGATTCATTCTTGTTATTATAAATTGATTTAAAAAATATTAGAGATTGAGAGGGAACACATATTGAACTTTGTGGTGTGGGGTTGTAGTTGGGCACAACAACTCCGGACCATCATAAGTTTATTGTCAAACTCCCCAACAATTTTCATTTTGTTGAGAAGATTTGACAATTTGTGATGGAAATATTCTAAATCATTATTCACGCTTGATGTTAGGGTTTATAGTATTAGGCAACCTAATATTTAGATAACATCATAAAAGACCTTTCACACTTGGTGTTAAGGTGGTGTTAATTCAATGTTTAAAACTCAAAATCAAGATGCCAATTCACATAAAAAATGTTATGTAACAAATTGGTTGAGGTGGATCCTATAGGGATCTTACACGAAATACAATGTTACTTCAATGTTAATAGAAACATTATGTAACTTTACATCTACCCAAATTTTAGATTTCATGTGAAAAATCAATGTTATGTATAATGTTAAAAAATGATTTTATAAGTTAGTGTTAGTAGTGTTAAAAAAAAACCACACTTTAGTCATTATAAGCACCATCATCATGTTGCTCGTAAACTTGTTTTTCACCATCACCAAAAGCTTTGTTCTTTCATCTTGTCCAAACTACATCCGCCATCGAACCAAGTCCATAAAAGAAACAATTCTGCACCACTGAAGCAACATTGGTCTCCATAGTTTCACAAGAAGCATTACAATCACAAATTGCATCGCCATGCAAAGGTCTTTTCGATCTTTCAAGAAACATCGTTAATTGCATCGCCATGCAAAGGTCTTTTCGATCTTTCAAGAAACATCGTTACAAAAAGTTGTCATGAGAAAAGAATGATGAGAGTGAGGAGAGAGTATTGATAATGAGGGAAGTGGGGTGACTAAAAATAAATAAAAAATGCCCAAAAAGTTGTTGGTGTGATCACATGCAGAGGGCAAAAAGGTTATTAAATGTCCATAGGATAAACATATTCATGTTTGAATGCATGGGTGTTTCTTAATGATGACATAATCGTTTTTCTTTGTTATAAAAAGGTAGCCATTTCTAGATGTTGACACCCATGGTGTTAGCATGGATCAATAACCCTAGGTATGAAAGGTTTTTTAAAAAAATTATTTATGTTAAAACTAACATTACCTTAAAATGTCAATCTATAATTTTAATGTTTGTTCACACTTAAATTAATGTAAACAAAATTAGGATATCAAAAGGTGAAATAATTTAAACTTTTGTAATGATGGATTCACACCACCATTCATGATGAATGTTAATTATCAAGGACCACAATCAAAATTATATTATGTAACATTTGAATTAAAATGTTTAACCTTCGCTTTATTTATGAAACACATCACATGTTTGAAATATGTACAAAAGTATTAAAAGCAAGGGATAATTTTAAAAATGTCAAGTTAACTAGATGTCAAAAACTCTCCATGTTAACAACCAACCGCTTGTAATAGGTTATTGGTCTTGTAAGAGGTTAGTCCTGACAATGACATGTGTGTCATGAAGGGGTGGAAGTTGAGAAGTAACTAAGCCTATCGTCATTGTTTGACTTAAGATGGAGGATGCCTGGATCCTTTGCAATGTAATTGAAATTCTTTGATGAAAAAATATAACCAAAAGAGAAAAGGAGAACCTTTTGACCTCTTTACACAACATTGATTTAAGATTAAAAAAACGTAAGGTTTTGACTAGACTTGAATGTTAAGTATTGCTAATGCTAAAACGATATATCGACAAGAATGTCAATAATGTTACCTAACACTCTCTCTCTATATAATATATATGAATGCACTCATAAACCAAGAAAATCTAACATTGACTTAGTACTAGGTGTGAATGATGCTTAAGACTCATCCATGGCACACAAGGGAAAAATTGAACATGGGTTTAATTCACCCTTAACAATAATGTTGTGGGGATGACCCCCCAGCCAACAACACCAACCATGACAAGTTGGAGGTGATGAATGGGGGTATTAACTATTATTCATCCTTAGTCCTGAGACCTTTAGATGCATGAACTGACCATTAGATTTTTGCTACTTCCAAGAGAATCCAGCGAGTAAACCAAAATCTATCGGTCCCGGAAGAAGAGAATCCGGCGAGTAAAACAAAATCCATCGGTCCGTCAAGTGAGGGGAAGGAGGGGGGTTGGGGAGGAGAGTATCTTTTATTCGATATACGTCGTCAACCGTCCATGCTCCGGGTGGCTTATTACAGTCTACCGAGAGTCCGAAACGAAATCCACGGGATCGGAGAGATATATTACGATATTACTGGCTCTTTATCTAGAGGTCTGAAGATTTACACGACGGACTCTCCTGCCTAACTATCTTGCAAGAAGAAGATGAAGACGAAGACGGGAAACGCTCCGTTGTTGCAACAAATTTGTTGCAAGAATTTGCACATGGGTGGTGGGTGCGGCCAATTCGATGCAGCGGGAGTTGTAAAAATCTGACAAAGATTGGCTTCTCGTATCGTGCAAGAGCTTGTGTGGATGAAGGCTTTGTTGGTTTTTTTTTTTGGTTGAACATTTCTTGGGGTTTTGGGGAAAAAAAGAAAAAAGACAAAGAAGAAATGTCCGGCTTTGATGCCCATTGGCAGTGGACTTTTCTTCTTCTGTCGTCGTAGCGAGTTTTTCTCACGGAAAGCTGGATTGCTCGGAATTTTGAATCTGTTGTAAGTAGAGATTATGGCTGCTTCGCCTGGATCGCCGCGGCTTCAAGAAGATCGTGCAGATTAAGGGAGGGAAATGTTCTTCTCCTCGTATCAGAGAGACTGTGATGGAGGAGTGGAGTGAGGAGATGGGGGCGTGAGGTTTGTTTGAGGAATCGGAGGTTTTGAATGTGGGATACGAGAGAGGGAAGGGACAACGAGGAGGAAGAGTTGGCGGTAGGTTTTGCTCCTACCTGGTCGGGATGGAAGCTTTGCATGTAGGAGGTGGGCGACCGCGACCTTCGTCGCATTCCCAGCAGCCATCAGCTTACTCTTCTCAACCGGCGTCGTCTCTTGTATCCGCTGCTCCCGCATCGGCTTCTGCTTCAGATGGTGACGGCAACGGCGGGCCTGAGGTTCGAGGTTTGGATATAAACTTGGGTGCGCTGTGCGATCACGTGCAATTGGAAGGATGGAAGTCACGAGCGTTTTCCGACATTGTTGTGAAGGCAATGGGGCATACATTTCATCTTCATCGCTTGCTTCTTTCTCGTAGCTCCTATTTCAGGTCAAGAAACTTTTTTGCCGGAAGTGAGAGCAATTTTCATTTCTGACTGAAGCAGGAAAGCAAACATCTCAAACAAATAACAGCAGTAGTCAGGAAATTTGCATTGGTTGGCAACTTTTGTTTCAGGGTTCATGATTGTCAGACATCAGACTTGTGCATTGATCTTTTGCTTTGGGAAATGCTTGAATTGTACAATTTGGAATTCAACAATCAGCTGGGAACTGTTTTTAGGGTTTTGCTATCTATGGTATCTAATTTGCACAATCATCCTGACTTGATGATGCCTCTCTTTGATTCTCTTGGCGGGTGGTCGGAGAAGGAGTAGACAGCAGGTGGGCTTCATTGCAAAATCTTCTGTGGCATTCAATCATGTTGTGAGACATTGAATGCAGGAACATGCTGCAGGGACCATGGAAGGAGGCTGGTGCCCATGAAGTGACACTGCAAATTGATGATGAGAATGTGAATGGGGATGCAGTTGCTACAGCATTGGCATACTTGTATGGGCATTATCCTAAGCTGGATGACAGCAATGCGTTCCGAGTCCTTGCTGCTGGCTCTTTCTTGGATCTGCAGGTACTGTTGCTCATCTCTGTGTTTGTTTTCCTGCTTCTTTGTTTGTTCCACTCTCTCTCTCTCTCTCTCACTAGGCTTCTTAATCCATCAAACTGGATGGTTCTGTGTCTATGTTCACAGGCTGGCAAGCAAGACTTTTGTGAAAAGGATTCCTTTCTTTCTGGTTTCAGATCCACTTGAGCTTGTAGTTCTAATTTGGCATTGTCAAGCAGTACTGCCTTGTGATATCTTTTTGTCAGAGGCAAGGTTGGTGAGTATCAAAGAGCCCACTATAAGCAGTAGTATCTGTGCTCTATGAGAATGAGCAGAGAGTAAGCCCACCTTATTTTCCAGTTCTGCCTTTATCTCCACCACCATGGCAATGCCTCCTATGTGGTATCACCTGGTTTGTGTGACATTACAGTGCCATGGAGGTTAAGATGGAATTGACTCTTGCAGGATTTATGTGCACTTTGTACAAATTTCATCATCTCCGAGCTGTGGACAGAAAATTTTCTTGCTTATCAGGTACCATTTCACTAGATTGTGTTTGTTTGCTTAGTGTTGCAGATTCAT
>Ga0209208_10013012_pt1 | contig 10452 bp, 14 predicted proteins | sample S1TSphfallax_3_FD_187694 | JGI IMG/M metagenome (GOLD analysis project Ga0209208, IMG submission 187694) | Host-associated microbial communities from peat moss isolated from Minnesota, USA - S1T2_Fd - Sphagnum fallax MG (SPAdes) (version 2) | ecosystem: Host-associated > Plants > Peat moss >... | reverse complement strand
GGGGGGGGGGGGGGGCCCAGGTCTTTTGGGAAAGTGGGCATTAGAGTTATCCCTAAAGTAACCCTATCTTCAACCCCTCATGTCACCCCCTATCCCCTCTTTTAGTGGTATCCGCAAAGTAAAGACAATTGATTAAATCTCAATATCTTATATATAAATTCACTACGTCTGTCTGACACGACAATTCTGCATTTTAATTCAATATCAAATGCTTCAACTCAGTCTACTGCAGCACAACAAAGTTCGAGACCAATTATCGTAGTTGTACAATTACGAGGAGCGAAAATATACGGTAGCAGCAGTGGAGGCGCTCAGGAAAAAAGAAAGACAGGATGAAACTCAGTTTACCACCAAAATTGATCGTTTTCGGAGTTTCATCATCCCCCGTTGAATGCTAGCTAGTGTGCATTCTTCAACTTTTTTGCAGGTTTTTTTTTTTGAATCTCACCCTGTGTATGACCAAACTCTCAGGGTTCTGGTGGTGCTGTGTTTTTTCTTCCTTTACACGGATAACTCTTGGGCCGCGCACATGATTCTGAAAACCTTAGCTTCTGCCTGGCCTGCTCCTTGAAATTCGCTGGCGGAAAGTGAGGCAGGCAGACAAAATGCGCACATTAGGAGCATCATGTTCTTCAGTATATCCTCCAAGTTTGACAGGCTCCTGCGCAGATCCACCCACTGAATCAATTGGAACACACCATTGTCCATGCCTCCAGCAGTGCCACAAGCCTTGGCAGTCTTGCCTCAAATCATTACGCATCGCTCAATCCATGGCCATTTGCATTGACTTGCGCCGGATTCTTCATGCTCCTGTTTCAATTGATTAAAATTTCATCTGCATTTTATGTACTTTGAACTGAACTTGAGCCCAATTGCGCGGAGGGGTTTAGTGGAAATGCCTCCCTCAATCCTCAATAAATTTTCTTGCCACTGGTGCTGTGTCAAGCTGTTCATTCTATTGGCAAGAAACTTCTCCTCAAACAAATCCATCAACAATGTTGTAGAATCATCTTTGCCAATCTCTCTTGGATTTGGGTGGAGCTGGAGGTGTTGTGTGAGGGACAATGGACAAGGGAAGTGAAGAGCTTGAACCCATCTTCATCTGAATCAGGAAATTTTGCTCTTGAGAAGGTTCCATGGTGAGAAAGACAGACAAAAAAATGTGATTCAAAGAATTTTTTTGAGAAACACAGTGCCTGTATTGTGTGCAGTGAGAAAGACAAAAGAAAATGTGATTCAAAGGAAAAAATTTGAGAAGCACAATGCCTGTATTGTGTGCAGTGAGAAAATGGCTATGGAATGCAGGCAGGTGAGCACGCTGGAGCACGAAGGTTAACGGTGAACCTGTATTGTGTGCAGTGAGAAAATGGCTATGGAATGCAGGCAGGTGAGCACGCTGTAGCACGAAGGTGAACGATGAAACTCGTAAGAGACTCGGGGCAGAGTGCTAAACGGAGCGCCGCAGTTCGTGGGCAGGCCGGAAGGGGAGCTACAGTGGCAGGCGGACGTCGGCCGGATGCGGCCGAGCATGACGTCGGGATTTTCTGACCTGCCAGGTTTTGTGGCCGATCGCGGGCCGATCTGCTTCTCGAGCGGCAATCAACCGCACTTCTTCCCTCGTGCGACACCCATCTATTACCTTTTCTTCTTTTGAAAATGCCCGCCCTCGACAGAGTAAAGATTATGAGCTGCAGCCTTCCAACCATACTACGAAAAGGCTGATCCCAACTTCCCGACGACAGCACAAGCTCCTCTTGCGTTGCTGCTTGGCGCGAGAACGTTTCTGTTTTCTCCTTCCATCGAGTGCTTCGTTTGTACTCTCTCTCTCTCTCTCTGCTGCAATCCTCGATATTCTCTACTTCTTCTTCCGTAGCACCACCATAGTTGGCATTTTTTTCCCTCTTTTTTTTTTTTTTTGGGGGCCGTTATTTTCATCTAGCTTTTTTTTCAATTTTTTTTCTCCCTTTTCTTCTTCCTCCGGCCGGTGTGGGGCGCTGGAAGGAATTTGTTGGTCCAGGGATTTGCTTGGAAGCTTGATCGTGAGCGCGATTTGCGTAATCGTCTCTGCGTTCGGTCTAAACCAAAACCCTAGCGTTTCGAAAACTTTTCCATCAGCAAGATCCAGCGACGTTCTCTCTCGGGGATTTCATTTCTGCGTCGTGGCTATGGTTTTGATCAGGATATGCCGTTTTCCGTCTCTTGAAGAAGTTTGGAGCAGGAGTACAATTCTCCTGAAGATCACAACAGTAATCGAGAGAAAACAGTTCTTGTAAAGGCGGAAGCATGTTCGCAACGCTGCCGGCCTTTCCGTGTTCCTTCAGGGTTAAGCTTTTGCAAGGTATCCAAATCTTTGACAGACCATTGTTAGATCGAGTATGCGCCTGTGTTTGAAAGATCGATTGTCCACGCGACACAGGTGCTGTCGTTGTTGTCTGATACGACGCCAGGCGCATTACGATCCCTAAAGGAGAGTCGGGCGCAAGAGCAGCACGTATTATATCGGCTGCGCGATTGATTGATTGATTGAGGCATGCCGCCGACGCCGCTGGCAGTGGAGGCAGGCGTAATGACCAGGATCTTGAGACAGAAGAGAGAGGTGATGATTTCTTTAGCAGCACTTTCCATTGTTGTGCTGACTACTCTTCTTCTCGGCAAAGGGAATGCCACTGTTCTGCTCCTCACAAACAAAAACGAGTCCAGAGCTTTCCCGGATATGGAGGCCGTCTTTGGTACGTGCAAGTGCTCGTCTTCTCTCCTGCTCCTGCGCCTTTCAAATATGCCTTTAAACCTTTCCTGGATTTTTGTAACTGCAGTAGAAGTAGGACAGAATTCCAGAATTTCGTTCTTCTTTCGCCGGCTAGTGACCCTAGCTCATACAAAATTGGAGAGAGTAGAGCGATTGCCTTTTGGACTTGGTCCAAAGTTATGCATTGGAAGTCTTTAACGTTAGGTTTCAGAGTTTTCAGAAGCTGGATATGGTCTGAAAAAACAAATCATTTGTGTTAGGTCTTATCGGAGAAAGTGTGACATCCTGCTGGGAGACAAACCCTAGAAACTACAGCTGAGTCCCTCATGTACAAACTTGTGAATTGCAAGTCTTAGAGGTGATTCTTCTCTTATCCTTATCAGAGGGGAGATTTTGGAGGAGCCACCAAATTCACGCCAATAACACCAGGTAGGTTTTATGAGAGCAAAATGTGTTTCCTGATTGCAGCACTCAAATCTGGGGCTGGACAACTTCAACCCTAAGTGAAGTGGTCATGCCTGACCTGGGGTGTGTTTGGTTTTCAGCTCCACACATACCAGCTGGAGGTGTACAGGGAGTGCTGTATGCAGCAAGTCCACTCAATTCGTGCTCACCTCTTACCAATCACACTGAGAAAGGACTACCTTCTGCTACCTTTGCTTTGGTAGCTCGTGGGAGCTGTAATTTTGATGTCAAGGTTAAGAATGTTCAAGATGCTGGGTTTGCTGCTGCTATTGTGTTCGACACTGAGGATGGATTTGATGAATTGGTCACTAGTATGTCTCTCTCCACTTCTGTTCTCCATCTATCTCCTATTGCACTAGGTAGTTGAGCACAGCGTCTACAGCAAACAAAACTACGGTCCCAAGGATTGTGTTCTTTTTTATTGCTGGGTTTTTCTCTGCCCTTGTTCCTTCTTGAGTGTTGTTGAAAGAAATGTGATTTTTGAGAGCATTGCCTGCATAATTCAAAAGATGTGGACCCTAAAATACAAAACTTTCCTTCATTGTCTTTGAGGAATTCAGCTTCTGCCTATATGTGTTACACTTTGTGTGTTGCAAGAAATATCTTGGAGCATAAGCATGAATGCAGTCTCAAACATCATTTGTATAGTACCCCCTTGTGGATTCCAGCAAGATGTTACAGTCATCAGAACTCATGCTACTGCACACTTGCAGATCATGTTGATGCCCCCTATATCCTGTTACACTAGTTCAGTAGTGGGCTGCAATTGCGGAAGCCTTTGAAGATTTCATCCATGGTTGAGAGTCCTGAGGAATCTAGATCCTAAACAAAGACTCCAGTAGTGATGAACTATGTCCAGATTCGTAGAAATAAAATGGAGAAAGGCAAGAGTAAAAGCCTTGGGTTCAAAATGGTGTGATGTGTTCTTTGTACAGTTGTACATGGTAGATTGCAGCCAGATTTTTGTTTCTTCGTAAGTACCTGCCTTCAAAATCTGGTCCTCAAGCAAAAAGCTGTTCTCAGTCTTTGCTGCATTTTAATTGTTGTCAAATGCTGTGGCTGGGTCATTGCAGTGTCAGGAAGTTCAGATGGAATCTACATCTATGCTGTCTTTGTCTCCTGGCTATCTGGAGAGTCGCTCTTGCAGATTGTGGGAGATCATGATACAACCTGCATCATACAGCCAGATTTTGAGGATGCTGCATGGTCAATTATGGCTGTGTCTTTCATCTCCCTTGTTGCAGTTTCAGCTGTATTAGCAACATTGTTCTTTGTGCGGCGCCAGCAATTACAGCATTTGGGCACTCATTTGTTGTCAAGAGTGACTTCAGGGATGAGTGCAACACAGGTGAAATCCCTCCCTAGCATTGTGTTCCAGGGTCCAGGCAATGGAAGTGGGACTGCAGAAACCTGTGCAATCTGCCTTGAGGACTATGAGATTGGAGAGAAACTCAGACTTCTGCCTTGCAACCATGGTAATGTGTCACCCATGCCTCCCCTCCCCTCCTGTTTTTACCAATCTACCTACCTATGGTTTTACATGCTGCGCAATGCATGGTATTGATATCTACCCAGTGCCATAAGCTGATGAAGTCATTGGGAATGCTATTGTAGTTGTTCACTGCCATACAGTATGCTATTAAAGGTTGCTGAATGTGTGTGTGACTGTCATTATTGTTCAAACCACTCCTCAGTCTTTTTCCTGTGTTTCTGAGGCTTTGGTCTCTTCCTTTTCCTCTTCACTGATATGTTGTTAGATCAGAAATCTTTATAACCTTATTGTCAAGTCATCTCTCAATCCTATGCAGATTGGTTTAAATCATATGCATGGAGGATTTCTCAATACTTCTGAAGATAATTTGGACAACCCTTCTGTGGACAGCACACCCCTTAGTTGTCTCTGAAAACCAGCTCATTTTCATCCTTTTGCAGTGCACCTCCTACATCTGCTCAACAGTCATGGACTTGCTTTGTACGCTTCATGTTTTACCATGGGTTTTTTGTTGGCTGTCTCAATTGGACATCAGGGTTTGGTTTTACCGACACTAAATAAATGTCTCTCTTGTTTTTGGATGCTGCAGAGTTTCATGTGGTTTGTATAGATCGATGGTTAATGGCACGACGGCCCTTTTGTCCTGTTTGCAAAAGGGATGCTCGCACAAAACTCAGTGAACCTGCAGTGTCAGAGACAACACCTTTGCTTGCGGCTGCAGCTGGTCACACCCTGCCCATTCCTGTTACCTCTTCAGCCACCCAAACATCAATGGTAGGCTCACCTCCTGACGTAGCAACCCAATCTCAGTCTTCTACCCCTGATATGAGCTTGTACTTTTCACCACAAGGAGTAGATCTCTGCTAAATGCACCATGTAGTAAAGGCTAGTCACCACATAATGATCAGTAGAATTCAATGCCAGTTGGTTAAATATCACAATATTGGGGCCTTTTGGATTCCTCTAATCTTGTGAGGTTTGTTGTAAATTTTTAGAGCTAATAATGACAGGAAGGCCCAGTCATCACATTTTATCAGGAGGGGTTTATTGAGATCTTGAAAGTTCTATGAAGGGTCACAGTGCTTCAGTGATTTGTAAGCTGTCCCCACTAAGAATAGAAACAAAGAAATGGGCTTTTTGGATTGGTGGACAAAAGCTGAAGCAAAGGGCTTTTCATTATTAGAGCACAGTGAAGGTCTGATAATAGAGTCTAGACAAAACAGAGGACCCAGTAACTATTCCCACTCCAAAGTTGCTGGTGGGTGCTTCCTCAATTTACCCTGGTCATGGAACATCCAGGCTATAAACTCTGTGACTACTTTTGGCTGTTAACATCTCTGTTAATCTAGCATGAGAGAAGAGGAAGTTTGAAATGTGTAGTGTACGATAGGTGTGTAACATTAGTTTATTGTGCTGGTTGGAGTTGGGCTTTCTTGCTACCTTAAACAGGTGAAGATTCCTTTATTTATGCATTTATAGAATGGAATCATCTGAAACTTGAAAAGTTTGCAGCCAACCAGATGGTAGAGTACATCTTTTCTTCAGGTTTAAGTCTATCCAGCAATGTATCCTCTCATCTGCTAATATTGGTGTTTTAGGTGCTCAGATTTGCACTTATCATTGTACGTAACAAGTTGCCAAATTCTCAAACTGGTGTTTTGCCAGCCTTAAACTGATTACTTATTTGAGTATGAGATGATGTTCAGTAAATGAAATCATTGCAAGAAAGAGGTTCCAGTTGATGAGGCCTGTGTCTGTTATATTGCTGGCTGTTGTAATGATCATGATAATTGTCAAGTATTGTTCTGTGCCCAAGCTTGTGAGCTCTTTGGGCCCTAGCTTTCATACCTGAAATCAGCCCTTTGACAACTATAATCTGCTGCTATTGGGGTTCCCCATCTTGGGTAGCTGAAATGCCCAGCTTAATACAGTTTCATCACATTGTTGGCTTGGTTTGGTTTGGTTTAGTTGGAGCAGCAAATTGCCTTGAAAGCATTTTCATGGAGTTTCCTCTGCAATTTGATTGAGATTCCATTGCTTTGTTGTGTGTACACCTTCTAATTCAACAATGTTTGATTCTGGAAATGCATTGTTGAAGAGTAGTCTAGTTCAAAGTGCTGAGCAACAGGCGAGGGTTACACAGGAATGTAGCTGTGTGGAGCGAAGAGCTGCGTTGCAAAAACTACCCAACAACTGGTACTGTTCTCTTTGATTATAACCATACCCACCAGGAGGTCAAATTTCTTTTTAACATGTTTAGTTTTGATGTTGTTACATGTTTTTGACAAAATTGTTCAATATTCAATAACTCTTTGCACCCAAAGCCTAAACAGTACTGAAGCACCTGGGTGCACCTGTACTCGTCTGAGGGCTTTCAAATGGTACCCAAAGCATTGCAAGGGCTCTTGTGGGTTGGGAAACCTCAATATGACAAACATGAAAGTCTTTTCCAATGGTATCAAAAGCATTGCAAGGGCTGTTTTGGGTTGGGAAAGCTCAACATGACAAATATCAAGGGCTTTCCAATGGTACCAAAAGCATTGCCAAGGGCTATTGTGGGTTGGGAATGCTCAACATAACAAATGTCAAGGGCTTTCAAATGCAAGGCCTATTGTGGGTTGGGAAAGCTCAACATGACAAACATCAAGGGCTTTGCAATGGTACCACAAGTGTTGCAAGGGCTATTGTGGGTTGGGAAAGCTCAACATGACAAACATCAAGGGCTTTCCAATGGTACCTACCAAAAGCATCGCAAGGGCTATTGTGGTTTGGGAGATTTCAACATGACAAACAAACAAAACAAACCAACAACCTTCAGTAATAGAAAGTTATAGTTCTTTTTACTCTTTGAAAGGTAGTTGACTTCAAAGGTTGAATACAAGTTTTGGGATGTATCTTAATCTTATTCTACAATATTTAGGAGAAGATTATTACTAGATGCCAGTAATGTTTCATGTTCGACTTTTTTTTAAAATTGTTAACAAACATTTTGAAGTGGAAAAATTGGGTTTGTAACAAATAGTTCAATTCATCATTGGCCTTTCTAAAATGTTGTTTATTATAACCAACCCATTTATAATAAAGGTAATCAAATGACTCCAAGACCATGTGAATACTGAATACCAACCCGCATTTGTCTTTTGACAAATTTTTGTCCCCTTGTAATCATTCACAATGTTTTTTTTTCCTGGCAAAATTTAGCTATTTTTTGAAAAAGAAATTGAGAAATTTTTGGAGTTTTTGTTTTTCCAGTGTAAATTAGACCAAATTTTCTATTTTTTGGTTAAGTTTTGCCAAAAAAAAATGACATAAAAAATATTTGAAAAAAAAGGGAAAAAGAACACTGCTAGTGATTCAATAAAAAAATCCAGTGTGATTCAGTCAAAAGATTTTTCTGAAAAAAATACATCAAAGTTGCCAGATTTTGAGGATTTTTTAATTTTTTTTCTGAAAATAGCAAAAATATAGCAGGATTCTTAAAATTTTCTACTTTTCCTCTTTGAAGTGTAGCCAAATTTGGCTAATTCCTCTTGTTGATGATTGCCAGTGTGCTTATATCACAAAAAATTAAAAAATCAACAAAGAAGAAGGAGATTCCAACAAGTCAAAATGTTTAAGTGAGGGTTTGTGCTCATGTCAAAACAATTAGAATGTGATGAGTACCTCAAAATGAAACCAATTGTTGAAGAAAAGGTTAAAAGCCATATAATAGCACTTAGTTTGGAAATTACATATTGCCTTTTCCTTCTTTTTTTTGGTCTTTTGAACCTATAAACCTTGATATAAGGCCTTTGCCTACTGAAAAAAAAACGAGGTTCTCATTCACACCAATTTTAAATAATGTAATTTTTCAATAACTTGTACACATACGTCCTAACAAAATATCCATCAACAAATGTGAAGCTTTTACAAAATGGGATTCAAGAGTTTGCTATTTCACAATCTCATGTTTTTGCACCATTTTGGATGAGGTTAGAACCTTGTATTTTGGGGAGCCTCCATAGTTTTTTTTTTCTTTTTTTTGAGTGATGGACCAATCAAATTGGCTCATAAAAATTATTATAAAAAAAATTTAAAATTCCAGCACATAACTGAATAGATGATATATGAGACCCAATGCTATACACTCCCCCCCCCTCCCATCACACTTTGTGGGTGTCAATGCCATTGCACAGAACCAGTTGTCTTTCATGGGGCAAATTTTTAGTCAACAAGTGAAATTGAAAATGCAATAATAAAATTGGTTTTTGGGTTTTCAATTGTTCAGAATTTGCAATTTTAAAAAGAAAATCACCAGATTTCTATATAATACGTTAATTTAGGTGACCAAAATTACAAAAGGATGCTTATAAGGATGCTTATATTTATTTATTTATTTATTTATTTTTTCCTACTTCCTTTGTAATTAATTTTGGGTGAATCAAGTTCTATAGATGATCACCACTTTGGCCACATCACAAAATTGAACCTGCAAAAACCATTAAAAAAAACTGGCTAAAAGACGGTTACAATCCCTCAACTTTGCTCTTTGGCAGGGTTGACTGTCTCTTAGTGTTTCCTCTGCATAAAGACAACCGTTAACTTACTCACTCAGAGCATCATTTTGTCCATGTTTGTAGAGCAGACCTGACTCCGCCCCAAATTGGATACCTAAACTTTTCCTACTCGGAGTATAAACTAGTCTGGGTTTTGCAGTTGGCCCAAGTGTTACCACGCCCTCAACTGATTTTTCCTTCCAAAACCTGGTTTTTTTTTGGAATTTGTTTGAATTTTCAGCAGCAGAAATCACTTAAAAATCAATCTCTCCCACACATTCTGAATCCAAATCTTACCAAAGAAATTCCATTAAATCTTGCTCATCAAGATCTTTCCAACAACACCAAAGGCACATTCCAATTCCTCCGAAATTTTCAGCTACAATTTAGTTTATTAAATTTTTTAGTGAAAAAATCATTCATTCAGTATTCAAGAACTTTTGCACCGCAAGTCCAAACGTCATGGAACCAAAGCCCAAGCACACACACCCCTCCTCATCGAGAGCTTTCCAAAGACACCAAAGAAAACGATCTCAAGCATCCCATAACTACAAAACAAAACAAACTACCTTTCTTTTCATACATAGATCATCATATCACAAGTTAACAAGATCTGAAGCATCCCATAACTACAAAACAAAACAAACTACCTTTCTTTTCATACATAGATCATCAGATCACAAGTTCTGAGAGACAAGACATAACCTCTTTACAGGCAGTCAGTAGTTGAGATGGAAAGATTTTGACATCTAGTTTGTGCTAACTTGACATGCTTTAAATTCTCTCCTTTTTTTTTTTTGGGTTTTAATACTCTTGTAGATTTTGTTAAATTAGCGGAAGTGTTTATGAATAAAGTTTTGCAAGGTTTCAATGACGAAGAGATACCCCTCACATTTTTCTTTGTCTTTTGTCTCTGCAAGTTGCAATCCGGGAATTATTATTCTGTGAGCATTCATTATATACTACATGCAAGAATCATGGGTTTGGATTTTGTTATATACCCCATATCCCACAGCTGTAAAACCCTAGGCAGCAAAATCCTCTTGTGGGTCAGTAGTGAAAGCAGTATGGAAAAAAAAACCCAACTTCCCTTTATAGGCTAGACTGGCTAGGGTTTAGGGTTTAGGGTTTAGGGTTTGGAGCTAGTTTAATATATCAAAGAAATGGGTTCTTTGATTTTTGAGATTTTTGATTATGAATTAACCGTGGGGTAT
>Ga0209208_10013011_pt1 | contig 10453 bp, 9 predicted proteins | sample S1TSphfallax_3_FD_187694 | JGI IMG/M metagenome (GOLD analysis project Ga0209208, IMG submission 187694) | Host-associated microbial communities from peat moss isolated from Minnesota, USA - S1T2_Fd - Sphagnum fallax MG (SPAdes) (version 2) | ecosystem: Host-associated > Plants > Peat moss >... | reverse complement strand
TTCCCCAGTGAACCCATGTGGGCTGTTCAAATGCTTGGAATAGTTCATGTGTAATTGGACTGATGAGTGCAAGAACTTGTAACCCATTGCCATAATAATAAAATCTATCCTGGTTTTGGTGGGAGGCCAAGCAAATTGGCATGTCAAGCTTAAACTACCAAATTCTTATGTAATTTTACCTTGGGTGCTTAAATTTTTGGGATTGTAGGCAATTTATAAATGCTCCTAACTACCATTGGGTTTCAAAACTCAACTGAAGTATATATTGTGTTTATTATAAATATTAAGCAAAGCCATCAACGCTTAGGATCTACTGTGTGCAACATGAAATTGGACGACAAAAAAAATCATGCATTATCTATAAATAAATGCATTATTTAAAACTAAAATAAAAAACTAATTGCCACATGTCGTAATCGTTATGAATAAAATCGAACGGTCCATATATATTGCAATTATTTAATAATAGAGTAAATACCATATTAAAAGCCACGTGTCATAATCCTAATGCTTGAATCGAATGGGTAGTATTATTAGATGTCATGAAGAATTTTTAAATCAAATATCCAATATACCACGTGGTCTCTATGCATTAGTGGAAAATAATAACCAAAATAATTGTTGAATACTGGCACCACATATACACTCATATTTTGTCATGAACTGGTATTTGTACGCTGAACAGTTTCCATCCAACCCCGTTGTCGCCTACGACTAAGGACGACTGCGACTTGTCCAACGCAACTACACAACTTTTAGTTGTAGATGTTGCCTGCAACTAAAAAATAGTCACAAGGAACAGTCGAAAAAGTCTACTTTTCTTCTAGTGATTCACACATTCCCAAGGGGACTCCCACTTTAGGAGTTGGAGTCCCGATGGATTCCCGAATATTTAAAAAGTGATTTGGAAAGTCAAAACTCATTAAATTAAGGACCTCCTTATACCATTAAATTTTTAAAAGACATAAATGTTTAGAATGGGATTGCATCATCCATTTGAATACTAAAAACACAAGTTATGGTCGAAAGACGGGTTGGGAGTCAAAGTGTCAATTTGACTCATGACCATTAAAAATTAGGAATCGCCCTGATTGACATGTGCTTAAGGGGTGTGCTACATATTTTTAAAAAGCTCTCGATGAGGGCTATAACTTCAATTTGAATTGCGTTTCAATCAGAGGTGTGCATAAAAAGTTATGGGTGCCCACAGTGAAGGGAGTTTCAATTTTGGGAATTTTGGGACTCCCGACTTGGGAGTCACAAGAAAAATGTCATTTGGGTGTAGTCCCCATGGTGAATCTGAAAGAATACTATAAGGGGGAAGGTGGTGGCTTCCCCCAAATCCAAATTATGGTGAATTTTATGAATCCATGTATGCCCATGATTCGTTCATGCACCAAAAATGTTTCAATTATGCACTAACCAACTTGTTTAGTTTGTGCAGATCGATATGAATAATTGATTTGCTTGTCATTCATCCTAATCCCTAACTTAAAGCTCCAACACACCCCTCTACCCCCAATGTGGTATGAACGAAGGAGTGCACCCCAACTTTTTCTTTTATTGTTTTCACTTTGGGACTTGAATTTGAGGCAATCAAGGAATTTGGGGGTGCGTCAACTAAATACATCCATTTGTTACAAACTAGCCCACAAACATCCAGCTCATCTACTACATGTAATAATAAATGTGTCGTTATATGAAAAAAAGATGGAAGAATTTTTTTCTCTAATAAAGAAAATGTAATTGCCACATCTTTTTATAGATTTACAATGTCAAAAGGGTTCCAAACCTTCACACAAACCTGTTGAAAGACATGATTAAGCCTCATAATGGCCATCCATGACTCCATTGCCATAAGCCCCCATAAGCACAAAGGCAACACTTGTTGCATCAACATATGGTAATCATGTGATTTCATGGAATTCAATTTCTTATCTACCACATGTTTGCCCAATGAAGCCCCATAATCTATGGGAAGTTTCATTGAATTAATCCTCAACAAAACAAGTCCAATTCATCTGTTGTAAAGACATATGGCGCATGTGGTTTCAAGATTTTGTGCTGGTTATTTGGATGTTCTCTTAACCATAAATGTTGTTGAATGCCTTTAGCTTGCATGTCATGCCATACCTTGATAGTGTCTTTCTGGCCGAATATGGTGCAAGCCACATTCTCACATATGTTTTTCTCAATGTGCATCACATCCAAAGTGTGTCAAATCAATAAATGTCACCATGTCAATACATGAAAAACCAATTAACATACATTAAACCCACAAATGACACCTTTTCTACAATTAATGCAAAGATGGGATGTAACACCATTAATAAACACATTATGCTTTGAAGGTCATAAGTTACAAAACCCATTAAACATTCAACCAATTTGGCCTTTCGGTCATCCACATTGCCTAGTCACAACTTCAACATACAAGAACAAATTTTGAGGGTTACCATGCCCCCATTTTTTATGGTCATAGTAAAGACATATGTTTCCCATCATTACCCCATTTTGTGTTGCAACACTAGTGAAAATAAGCACAAAGATCTCAAGACCCACTAATGCACCTCACAAAATCTTAGAATTAAATGTTCCACTTACAACTTCATGATAACCACCAAGGTGATATTAAGGGCTACATTCATTAAAATCAAACTCTTGAAATTAATGACTTCAATAATAAGGTCCACACTTCATACAATTTGGTGAATGTAACTTGTACTTCAAAATAGGGTAGATCATACAAAAGCAATGTGACACTTTATGCCACTAATCTTGGATGGATTGCCTCTTGAGCTTCATGCGTTTCTAGTTCCCAACCATTCTTCATACTCTATTGCCTACCTCAATATGTCACTAGTTGTTAATGGCTTAGGTTTCCTCCTATGCTCTTCTTTCCCATTAAAATGAACTAGATTTCAATTCCTTCGATATGGGTGACCTCTCACCAACCATCGATGAGATCCTTCATATACAACCTTACCCAATTTCATAGAATGGCAAGTTATCAAATCTAGCCCACAAATTGGACAAGCTTTGTAACCTTGGTGCACACATCCAGCCACAAGCCCATATGTTAGAAAATCATGGATAATCCACATAAGAATTGCTCTTAAGGTGAAGTGCCTTTGCCCATTAAGCCTTGACACATCATAAGCTGCAACCCCCTTCCACAACATTTTCAACTTTTCTATTAAGGGCACCATGTACACATTGAAATATTATGCATTTTCATTGACTCCTTCCTAGGGATAATCAAAGTTAGCATGATGAAAAAAAATTTAATGACAAGTCATGGTGGGAGATTATAATTGAAAAATACGATTAGCCAAGTAGACCAAATAGAACTTTTCTCATTATACAGATTAACTCCATCTGTAGTAAGCCCTAATCTCACATTATAGGGCTCAATTGCAAATTTTGGCCACCTAGTAGGGTCTAAGAAAAATAAAATAGGCCAAATGTTCATCCATGTTGTTAAAATAAAAATGTCCAAAAAGTACATTTTGAAAACTGAGGTGGGAGAAAGTTCATTGGGATAGCTAGTACCTAGAGGGGGATGGGGTAAGGGGGCAAGATGTGTTGTTCATTTATTGTTTAAGAAAGGAAGGGGAAGAAGGTGTGCATAGTGACTCGAAAAAACTTGTTGCTTTGGTGACGAAACAATATATTTGTTAATGTTCCACCATCACGAAATCCAAGTCAAACACCATCAAATTGCAAGAAAAATTCTTTTCCCTCCTTTCCTTCTTCATTTTTTCCTTTGCATCTTTGTGATTATTAGTTTAAGTGCGAAAGATTTTGAACAATGTTAAAGGTGTAGCTGAAAATTTTGTTGAAGAAATCAACATTTGTGTTCGTTGTTGAAATTTGGAATGTAATAATTTGTTTCAAGCACCCTTGAGCTTTTGTAGTGGGAAGGTGAGTGGTAATTCATTAATGCTTGAATTGCTTTTATGTCAACAGACCTCAATTTTTTCATCTTTTTAAAGTTCAAGATTAGGGTTGGTTATTTGTTTGGTGTGTAACATAAGTGGATAAATAGGACATCTATGGTTTTACTTCCATTGTTTTTAGATTGGAGAATTGCAAATTCTTTGTCATTTTAATGCCAACACCACTTTAGGGCAGAATTTGAAGTTTCCATTAAACAAGAGTTGATTTTCAATCATATCCCAACATATATTGTACTAAACTTAAAGGTACCACCACCACCCCCCCCCCCGCAATTGCCCTTGTGACACCAAAAAATGGACATCTTAGTATGCTAGGACCATTTGACCTTATCAAAGGATGCAAATATTCATAACATTTGACCAACATAGGATATAAATACTTCTTATCATATTCCTTAACAAGATAAACACCTTGTTCTTGTCCAACAAATGAGGATACTATTTTTTTAATCTTAGGTTCTAACATAAAAAAATCATATTATGAACTTTTTTGTCATCATATTTCATTAAAAATGAAAGGAAATAATGCAAGACACCACAAACTTCCTTTCTAATTTAAAAAACCGATAAAACCAACTCATTAACAATAATTGAATTGTTTTCCATCAAACTTTCAAATGAAGGAACAATTTGATTTTCTTGTTTAAGATTTAAATTCATCAAAATTGTAAAGTGTAATGCATCATTAAATAGCCAATGACCATGTGATTGGTTAAAAACATAAACAAAAACAAATTGAAAAAGACAATCCACTAATTTGACAAATTTGCCAAGTTAGAGGTGGAGGCACATTTGCAATCATCCTTCATAGTAATTTGTCTATTGTAATAGATTACAATTGTAAAATGAAACCATAATGCCCCTTGAAACATAATAATCTTATTAGCAAATTTACAAAATAGAATCACAAATGATTAAAATTTTCATTCAATTGAAAAGTAAGAAAATTAGAAATTAATAAAAAATATTAAAAAAAAAAATTGGTTTTCATTGGATTGTTCAATTTCCTTAGCTAAGTTCCAATTTCAACACAAGCCTTATATTCCATTCCTACCTTCCCTTCTTAGATTTTTTAGGCTAAGTGATGCACTTTTGCGAATTTGTTCGAGGAAAGTTAATGGAAACATATTTTAGATTTTTTCCAACCTTTTCTTTTGTTGTGCCATATTGACATGCCTTTGAAAAGGTGTGCCCAAAACAAGTTCTTTGGAAGCTTTCTTCCAAACCTAGAGATTCATAATTCATAATAAATTTCAATCCATAAGTCATGGCATTGATATTAAATTCTTCATCTTTGACATAAGCAATTACCTTTTTCCTCAACCCATATTAATCTAGCAAATTTGTCAAACTTTTAACCAAGGTTTAGCCTATAATTTTTATAGCTTTGAACAAGTTAATAGTCTCATGCTTTGGTTGTCAATCTTTCCTAAAAAAGTTAATAACTAAGGCAAGCACATCATAAGCTCCTTTTGACATCCACAAATCAAAGCTAGCTATTGCCAAATGACATTATGCCAATGTAGGAAGAACATGTAATTGTTTTATTTTCTCCATTAGCCCTAGTAACATTTCTTGTGAAAAATTTCTTTTGGAAGCGAAATTTAACTTTGGACATGAACATATGATTAACTGTTTTAGTCACTTTTTGAAAATTAAATTCGTAAATTATTTTTTACAATCAAAAGACCAAGGTCCTCAAGAAATTTTTTCTGTGTCACATCTTTTTGTTGGAAAGAATCCTTCATAGTGATTTTTTTTGAGATTGACCCTCCAATTATATATATATATATTTGCAAGATGTCTTTCTTCTATTTGTTTCACTAGATTGTTCATTTCTTTTTCAAAATTTTTTGCAATAAACATATTATCTACATCCACATGTTTTTAAAAAGAAGTTATTACATTTGCTTTATAGTAAAAAAAATCTTTTCCTTGCCTGTGTTCTTGGATTTTTATGACAAAATATACAATGCATGATTTATGCATTTTCAAGATCAATTGTTGCATTAGCATTTTACATAATAAAATCTCCATAAAGATTTTTTCCATGAAATTTCCAATTTTTTTTTAAAGCATGTAACTTTTTAGGGTTAATTTTCAAATTACAATTTCTTCAGATTCTTTTTTTTCATTTATGCTTCCTTTAGTTTCCACATTTAGGTTTCTAGTTTGCGCATTTCAATTTTTTTCAGATTTTTCTTTCATAATTACATCATTCATGCATATTTCACTTGTTTCATTATTAGGATATATTCTATTTTCATTTGCAAAAGACTGATCCACTAACAAATTTTCAAGGATATACCCAAATCTAAGGGAAAAAACAATTTTTTTTGGTTTCAAAATCTATAGTTGGGAAATTACAAAACTAGATGATTAGATCAAAACATCTACAAATAAAAGGGTTAAAGGTTTAAGATAGGAAGTTTATGGTTTTAAAATTAGTCAAAATAACTCAGCATTTACAAAAAAAAAAGGGTTTAAAGGTTTAAGAAATGGGGTTTAGGGTTTTAAAAATAATCAAAATTCTTCACTATTTTCCTTCATCACGATTAACAAAAAATGAAGGGAGGTTTATTGTTTAATTAAAACCGATCATGTAAAAAATTGAAACACTACACAAAGACAAATGAAACGAAATATTTAAAACATATAGAACAAAAGTAAAACACAAAGAAAAAAATAGAAGAGAAAATAACAAAAATGAAAAAGAAGAAGAAAAAAATCCATTAAAATAAAATATTATTAATAAAAAAAGGTAGGACTTACCAAGTTGAAAGGTTTAGGGATGCTCCAAGCTCCTCATCTACAATCAAGAAAAATTGCGGGGGGGGTGGGGGAGTACAAGTTGACACAAGTTAAGCAATAGGGCAAGCCATCAAGCAAAGCAATAGGGCGAAGCAACAAGGGGGAGAAAGTGTAGCAAGTACTTTACAAGTGTGAGGCAGCAAGGTGAGTTGAAGCAATAGGGCTAGGGGGAGCAACATGGCAAGGTGAAACAACAAGGTGAGGTGAAGTAGTAGGGCAAGGTGAAGTAGCAAGGCAAGGCAAAAGTAATAAGGCTAAGGGGAATAATAGGGTGGGAAGGGAAGCAGCAGGGTGCAGTACAAAATGAATAGGGCAAGGTGAAGCAGCAGGTTGCAAAATGAAAAAGCAGGGCATGGTGCGATGTGAAGTAACAGGGCGAGACAAAGCATTAAGGCACAGGGAAAAACAACAAGGTGCAGCAAAACAGCAAGGCATGAAGCAAAGCAGCAAGGCATGACAAAGCAACAAGGCATGACAAAGCACCAAGGTACAAAATGAAACATCAAAGCAAAATGAAGCAGCAAGGCAGGAAACAAAGCACCAGGGTGCAACAAACCAGCAAATCAGAGATTAATATTGCGATACCTGAGTGATACCCAAGGGTATTTTGGATAACCACCCAACACTGTACCAGACCAACAATATAAGTTTTTTCCATCTCATCTGATTATTGCAAGCAATCTTAGTTATTCCTTTGTTGAGTGGAGTACCATAGGAGAGGGATTTCAGTATTCAGAATGTGATAAAAAATATCAGGTGATGTTCTTTGAGACTCATACACTGAATGATTTAATGCACATATCAATTGTTGAGCCTGCATGAACATTTCTGGACTGGGAGCAAGTATACATGGAACGATGCAAAAGACAGGAAGGTCCTTGAAGATATGCAACCCATGGTAAGCATATTTCATGCTTGAAACATAAGTTTCTTTTGAAAGATATGGAGGTTTTCATATGTACCCAAAGGGCTTAGAAGATGTCTAGTGATTGCTTCAGGCCTTCAATGTTTTTCCTGGACAAGATCATACTTCTTTGTTTTATTTCGAAGAGCAAATTTCTGGAGTCTTTCAATGGTGAAGGCCTATTCTCTAGTGACATAGAATCCTTTCTCTTAGTTTTCCATTTAGAGGGTTTTTTTTGGACTAGACACACTGTGCTACTTACCAAGTTGTAAGTGCTTTTTAATTGACAATTTTTGTTTGTAGTTAAGTGGCAATTGTCCATAGGAAAATGTAGAAAAAATGGTGACCATCCTTAGGAAGATTTAGCCAAATCTGGCTAGAAATCAGAAATAAATTACAAATCTTAGTCATTTTTCTATATTTCTAGCTATGCAATGAAAACCCAATATCCGAATCTAGCAATTTTCTCTCAGTTCTAGCAACTGAAAACCTTCAAAATCACTTCTTTTTCGATTTTTAAAATTAAAAATTTCACTCCTCAGCGAGGTTTCACCAGTTAAAAAAACTCTGCTACTTACCCCTACAAAATTGCGAGGCCTGGCTGATTTTGCCACTTCACCTCAGAATGGACCTCTTCAAGGTGCACCTGTTTTAAGGTTGGTCGAGATGTGCAGGCTTACTTCACAGAATCTGCACAACAGAGGTCATTCTCTAGTACATTGGTGATGTTGCAGCCTAGAGTAACAATTGTTATATGGTGCTTTCCAGTTAGAATGTGACCATAGTAACTCTGGAAAGAAATACACAACATCCTGTTAGTCTATTACAAAAAACATCTTTCTCCACCAAATTTCAATATATAGTCTAATTTACACTAGAAAAACACATTTCTCCAGATTTTTCCCATTTTTCTCCAAAAAAAAATGTGTCAATTTGTTTGAGGAAAAATCACTGGACATAATGGTTTGAAATATTCAAGACAAATACTCTGCTAATTGTAAACCAAACAGGTAGTGCTAAGGAGATTTCCCAACAATTCTCAACATTCAGAGTTGTACTACTGTGTATTGCAGTACTTAAGTGGAATCATTTCATTTACACAAGCTAGAATGTGAGGGCATTGGGTAATAATTAGTGTTAGGGTTCCCGTCCAATTCTTAGGTTAATTTATGGACTAGGTAACCAGCGAGAGGCTGTGGGTTATTGGACATAACCGGTTGTCTATGGCACAAGTTATGATGACAGACCAATGGCGTATCAGGGTGCTTCACATGTCTCCGCACACACAAATTATGAGTTATAACTTGTGTGTGGTTGTCCATTGGCATGTTGGCATGCCTCCTGACAACCATGTATTGTTATGGGGACCATACGTTCTAAATTCTGGAGAAACCGTAATTGGTCTCCAAACCTTTTTTATACAGGTTATGGTTAGGGTTTTTTAAAAGAAAAATTTGATGTCAAAGAATTGGATTTCTTCAAAAATAGAAAAATTAGTCAATTTTACACTAGGAAAAAAATTCAATATAATTTCGAAAGCTTTTAGTAAAAGAATGACAAAAGTTTTTGGTTGAATTTGTTTTTACTGGTTATGGTTCTCTATGTACTTTTTTTTCACCTAGGCAGATATGGGTTTTTTTTGCAAGATTGCATGTTAAGTGTACTTATTCTGGTGGCCAATTTTCATTGGTTGAATGATGCTAGTTATTATCTACAATATTTTCATTGTCAGGCTCTTAACGTAGACAAGTGGGCCAGGGTGAACCAGCAACCATGTTGGTACCTTTACCTTTTTGAGTGAGGTCTCTTAGTAGCCATGTTAAGCCCAAGAAGGGTTAGATTTAACCCTGATTTAGTCTAAGCATGGAAGTTTTGTAGTATTTAGAAACAATTGAAATGGACTTTTGGGTTTTAACCATGGTAGCAACTGTGCGTGCTGGTTAAACCAAGGCTAAACAGGTGGAACTGGGTTCCTGGACTGGACCTGGTCTGGACTTTTTGTGGAAGAATTTGAAACTGGATCTTTAAGAATGTGAAGAACCAGGTCCGAAACCAAAGCACATGTTAATGACCAGGTTTGAAACCAAGGCACAGGTTCAATCAAACTACAGTTTTTTTGACAGGACTGAAACCAAATGTTTTATCAATTAAAAAAAAAAACCACAAGTTGGGATTGGAGGTTCTCTTTAAAAAATAGAACTGGACAACACTTGTACTAAGTCCTAACAAGTGTTGGGCAGTTATTATAAACAGGAGTCAAGAACAGACCCTGGCAATCGTCAGGGTGTTCTTCAGACCCAAACTGTGACTGTCAAAACATCAAAGAATTGGTTCAAGTATGTAACCATGGTTCTTAAACAAATTCAAAGAATTGCACAACACTTGTCGTAACCTGGCCCAGAGTAACCGATTGGATGCATTTGCACAGTTGCCATTGTTAGGCAGATGTGTAGTTGGTGCAAAGCCAAGCTCTCTTTGATGCACCGTCCCCTTGTCAACTGTTGTTATTAGGAAGCAATTAGCAATTTACTATGGTATGGATTTTGAAGTGTGCACTTCAATGCACTACATGATACTTGAGGGTTTTAGTAATGGGGACAAAACTTGTTCTAAATTGTATTAGTGAAAAACCACTCAATTAGGGGAAACCTGCACTAGATGGCTTGAGGGCTTCCTATCGAGCAGCTAACATTTGACCATCTACATTGGAAATTCTGCCTTGTAAGGGGACCTAAATTGACAAAGGGGAATGCCACTGGGGATGCTTTACATAGAGGGG
>Ga0209208_10013010_pt1 | contig 10453 bp, 10 predicted proteins | sample S1TSphfallax_3_FD_187694 | JGI IMG/M metagenome (GOLD analysis project Ga0209208, IMG submission 187694) | Host-associated microbial communities from peat moss isolated from Minnesota, USA - S1T2_Fd - Sphagnum fallax MG (SPAdes) (version 2) | ecosystem: Host-associated > Plants > Peat moss >... | reverse complement strand
CTTCACCTATTTATTATCGAGATGGTCAGGAAAACAAAAAGTTTGAACAAATTTTTTTGAAATTTGAACCTTTGATTCATTATGTCATTGAGAAAAAACCCACAATTTAGGGTATTAGAATGTCCAAAAGAGTTGAACCGATATTTATAACTGGACAAAAAATTATAATCTTACCAAAAGCAAAACCAATAGTAGCAAAACATGTTCTTATGGTTATAAAAGTGAGGTATAATGAACCCAAATTCAATCAACATAATGGAAGCATAGTTAGAGAAGTTCCAAGGGATTTGAGTAGAGGGATTCACAATGTGAATAAAGTTCCAAAACCAAATTATTTATGTTGCACATATTATCATCAAATTGGACATCAGATCAATGAATGTCCATTTATTGAAGATAATGTGAGGCAAGGATTTGCTAAACATTTATAGAATCTAAATCCATAACCTACAAAAATAAAGAATCATGGACATGTTGAATTAAAGGATTTATACCATGACAGGGTCAAAATTATAGATAAACTTAAAAAACAAATTTGGAGAAAAAACAAAATGGGATTGGAAGCTTAAACTATGACAGATGTAGTACCTATTTTTGTAGCTCTTAAACCAAGTTTCTTACATCAAACAATATCGGAGTTACTTATGCAAGAACTTCAAATTTTAGAATGGAACTAATAAGATATGTGCCATTATATTTTGTGGCAATGCCCCATTCTATAATTCTCTTTAACGAAGACCACTAGGACTTCCAAGATATTTTGGATTACTAATGGTGAATCCAAGCAAGCCACCATTACCACCAAATAGATCTTATCATCAACCATTTAACTATCATGAATATGTTAAAGATTCTGACCTAGATGTTCATCTCAGAGTGTTTAAAGTTGTTATTAGAGCTAATAGTGAAATAGATGATGCAAAAGTTGTTAATATGTTCAGTTTTACATTCAAAGATATTATGTCTAACTAATGTAACAATTATATGGGAGATTACCCATATTGTATTTTTGCAAAATTGTAGTTAGCTTTTTATAAAAATATATAGAAAAGTTCAAAATGATGAACAAGTTTACTTACAATTGAAAAACATGAAGCATAAAAATGAAAAAGTGGAAGTCTATTATGAAAGATTATTGAAGTCGGGCAATAGTCTACAACATAAAATAATAGATAGTTTATTAACTATTTTTAAAAATTTGGAATACAACCATATTTGCATGTAATAACAACAGGTATGAAGAAAATAACTCTGCAACAATATAAGGAAGTAAGTTTGGTTTGTGAAAAAGGAATTTTTGAAGCAAAGGCCATAAGCAATATGTTAATACCATTACTTCAAACAGTCCCAGAGAAAACAAAAATGTATTGTACAAATTATCACAAGACAAATCATAATGTTGAAACTTGTAGAGTCAAAATAAAAGAAGACCATGTTCCTACATTTTTTGAAGTTACTATTCAACATATTAAAATATAGAGGCCTATGAAGTATTCCTATCATGTTTGTGGTGACACTGGACATAAGATCATAGATTGTCCTAAGTATAATGATATGCAAAATATGTTCAAGAACAAAACAGTGAAGCCAATAAAGAAATAAGTTGTGGTAGAACCCAAGGTTTCAAATCCTTCAGTCCATATGGTGGATGTGAATATGGCCATCACCAAGAACAAGGTCACTAAAGAAAATGTGTTTAAGGACAAATAGCCAATCAAGAAAAAGCTTGTTGTTGACTGGGAAGAGGAGTAAAGATTATAACAATATTTTGTCAAGACTATACATGAGATGCAAGCAGAAGACCCACCTCAAAATCTAATTCCAAAAGAAAAATCACAATGGAGTAAAAGTTAGGTAAGATTGCCAAAATATGAGATGTCCACAAAATCAATTGTATCACAAAGATTGTTTGTTAATCCTATCAATAAAGTTATGTTTATGGAACAAATATTTTAAGATATCAGTAAACAAATGCTAGAAACTACCTATACTTTGAGGTTAAGTCAATTGCTAAAGATAGCACAATATTTTAAAAGGTATATGTGGCAAAAATTGAAGCCAGAAAAACCTAATATCACTACTAAATAGATATCAGAACCTAGTGTAACCATAGTGGTTGAAACACATTCTAAATTAGACATAACAGCTATAGAGGTAGATAACCATATGGAAATTATCCAAATATAAGTTGGGAAGAACATTGTTGAAGATGTTTTAATAGATGGAGAAGCAAATGTGAACATTATAACAAAAAACCTCAAAACAAAATTAAGTTTACCCAAACCAAAACTAACTCTATACCACTTTAGTGTCGCAACTCTAGCCTTGGGCTCACGACCAAGGCAAAAGGGTTTCAAGGGCGCGGGCCAAGAAGTGTGTGAGAATGAAGATTCACACTCCCAAGTGAGCTCTCCTTTTGGGAGTTGGAGTCTTGGTGGACTCCCGAACCTTCAAAGAGCAATTGCAGAGGTTAAAACACCTTGTATCAAGGAGTTCTTTATATTATTGGAAAGTTATTGAAGTGTAGATGTCTAAAAGGGCTCACATGACCCGTTTGGACATTTACAACATAAGTTATGACAAAAAAAAAGGCCGGGAATCAAACTAGCAATTAGACTCTTGACCACAAAAAGTTGGGAATCGACCCAACTTCCATGCATGCAGATGGAGTGCGATACATTGTTGGAAATCTCTCGATGAAAGCTACAACTTTGCTTTGGACCTCATCCCGATCGAAGGTCTGAATAAGAAGTTATGGCCTCACAAAGTTGCAGGAGTTCAATTTTAGCAATTTCGGGATTCCCTTTTGGGAGTCCCAAGACAAAAAGGCCATTTGGATGTCAACTTCACGGAGATGTGTAGAGAATACTATATGGGGGAAGGTGGTGGCTTCCTTTGAGTTCGGGCCGTGGTGAGTCTTGTGAGTCCAAACTCACCCATGGTTTGTCCTAACACCAAAAGTGTTACAACATAGTACTAACCAACTTGTGGTTGGTTGGATGTAGATTCGAATGAATGAATAAATTGCTTGTCATTTTTCCCAGTCCCATCCCGGAGCCCCAGCACGCCCTTCTACCCCTTTAAAGTGTTGAGAGCCAGGGAGCGTGCCTTGAGCTTTTAACCTTTCCGTTGTTTTCTACCTTAGGCTCATCTTTGAAGCTAACAAGGAGCTTGGGAGCGTGTCATTTAAAATGGCAATTCAGTGTATGAAACCTAGGAATCATCAAAAATTTGAAAATTCACATACACGGTATTCCATATACAACCACATTAATTGTTTCTAAAAAATAATGTTGTAGATTCTAACTATTTTATGCTACCAAAAAGACCTTAGTTCAAAGATGCAAAGGTTACACATGACTGGGGTAATAATGTCATTATTGTTCAAGGTAATGGAGCAATCAAAACAATATCAATTAGCAAGAAATTAGGATTAGAAACTAGATGGCCCCAAAATATTTGTTTGTTATGACTTGATGGAAGGGTTAATAAATGAAGAGGAAGATATGATCTTTGAGACATAACCAGAATTGCAATTGGCACAATTACACTCTTAGAAAAAACGGTTCGTTATTGAGTGTTAGAGCGTTAGAAATTAGAAGCATTGAAAGATCTGATCCAGAGCAAGGGATATCATATCAAACACTTGCAAAAGTGGTGCCTTCAATAATGAAATCAAAATATTTTTGTGTCAAACCAAAAGTTTCATTGGAAAACAAGGTTTACCCATAAACCTATTACAATCACAACCATGATGATATTCAAGTGGATGAAACACTAACAAAAATATAGGTACATAATCTTTAGATGCCATGTTGGACTTTGATCGAAGAACAACAACTTGTTAAATTGAATTTTAACACAAAGGCAAATCCACAAGAGATCAAAGTTAATTCATTATTGACAAAGGAAAAGACCAAAAAGCTTCAAATGTTATTTAAGATATTCAAGGATGTGTTTTCTTGGACTTACAAAGATTTGAAAGGCATACCTCCAACATTGGTTCAACACATAATTGAATTAAATACTTCAATTCCACCAGCACATCAAGCAAGGTACAATTGAACCCTAATTATGTTGTAATTGTCAAACAAGACATTAACAACCTATTAGTAGTTGGATTTATTCAACTAATAGAAAAGGCTACATGGTTATCACCCATAGTGGTAATTTTAAAGAAGAATGGCAAATCGACAATTTGTGTGGATGACACGTCTCCAAACACCTCAAGAGACCCAAAGGTGGGTCTCGGATTGAAATAACCAAAAAAAAAAAGTTGGGGCACGTTCCTTGACTTGCAACACTTTGCAGGTAGGAGTGCATGTTGGAATTTCGGGATGGGATTAGGATGAACTCACGAACGAGAGTTGAAGATGAAGTTAACCTGCACAACCAAAAAAAAAGGGTGGTAATACAAGTTCAATAGAAGTGGTGCAACAAACTTAGTAAGGACAACTTCAAACAAAAATTTTACACAACCCACAACCTTTGGGAGTAGTCACCATTCCCCTCCCTATATTATACTTTGTGCCTCTTTGCGGGGACTACATCCAACTGTCATTTTTCCCCAAGACTCCTAAGTGAGTCCCAAAATTGTCCCAAAACTTTGCATGCTTATATTTTTTTCAAATCAAGTCTTTTTTGAAAATTCAAGGCAATATCATGTAGCCCTCAATAATATCTTTCCAATCGTGTATAACACGCCCCAATCAAAGCTCATTTGACCCCTACTTTGAACATGTTTGTCGTTGAAAGTCAAATTCCCAATTTGACTCCCATCCCTTCTCTTGATCATAACTCAGGCAAATCATGTCTAAATGAACAATGTGAGGACATTATAAGCATCTACGATTCAAGACCTTTTTAATGGTATCACCTACCTTTCCAACCAAGGTTTTGAACATTCGCAACTTCCGCATGAGTGCAATTCCCAAAGTGGGAGTGCTATTGGGAGTCATTAGGCTCCATCCCTTGCACTCTTCCCCATTTGTGAGAGTGTGTTTCACACCTAAACACATTTTCTTGACCTCATGGGCCCTTGCACTTCACACTTAGTCACGAACCAATGTTAGGGTTGTGACAATGGATTTCAAGAAATTCAATAAGGCAACCAAAAAAGATCCTTATGTTTTACCATTTTTTGATGAGGTACTGAACATTGCACCAAGGTATGAAGCCTACTTTTTCTAGATGGATATTCATGTTACCATCATATTTCTATAACCCTTAAGGATATATCCAAAATAGCTTGTCAAATATTAGGGAGCTTTTATTTGCATGGTGATGTCATTTGGTGTCGAAAATGGGCCACCAACTTTCCAAAAAGTAATCAGAAAAGCTTTGAAAGAGTATTTAGACCAATTCATGAAGATATTTTTGGATGACTTCAAAGTTTATAGTGATATGGAAAATCACTTGATGAAATTCAAACTTTATTTTCAAAAATGCAAAGAATATAAAATTAATTTTAACCTCAAGAAATGTGCCTTTATGGTATTCTCAAGACTAATTTTAAGGTTCATAATTTCCAAGGAAGGAAAAATACCATACCTTAAGAAGGTTGAAGCAATAGCAAACATACCAACACCTATTAATCCAAAACATATTTAAGTTTTTAATGGTATGTCTCAGTTTTATAGATGTTTCATTAAAAAAAAATCCTTTATCATGGCACTAACTACCAAGTTTAACGCACCCCCAAATGCCTCATAAGATTCAAATCCAAGTCCGAAAGTGAAAACAACAAAAGAAAAAAAGAATGGGGATATGCTCCCTAGTTTGCAACATTTCAGGGGTAGAAGGGCGTGTTGGAGCTTTGGGATGGGGACTAGGATGAATGAAAAGCAAGTTAATTATTCACACGGACCTACACAAACTAAACAACAAGTTGGTTAATGCATAATTGGAACATTTTTAGTGCACGGACGAGGCACATGCACACACGAACTCATAAAACTCACGACGGCCAAAACTTGGGGGAAGCCACCACCCCTTATAACATTATTTATTATTAGCCACAATGCCTACATCCAAATGTCACTTTGTCCCAGGACTCCCAAGATGGGAATTATGAAATTCCCGAAATTGGGACTTTCAGCACTTTGGAGGGTCATAATTTCTTGTGATGGCCTTTGATTAAGGTGAAGATAAAATAAAGTTGTAGCCTTCATCGAGAGCTTTTAAACGATATGTGACACGCAACCTACACACAAGCAAATCAGGAAAATTCCCAACTTTTAGTAATCAGAAGTCAAATTGGCAATTTGATTTTCGGCCCTTATTTTGGCCATAACTTTTATTTTAAGTATTCAAATGGGTCATGCAAACCCATTTTAGATATCTATGTCTCAAGAAAATTTCAATGGTATAAGGAATTTTTTAATCTAATGAGTTTTGACCCTTGAAATTATTTTTTACAAATTCGGGAGTCCATTGGGACTCCAACTCCCAAAGAGTGTGGGTTCATTCCCTCACATTCTCCTACACTCCCATGAGCATGAAATGTGACTCCCATGTTTCACTTTTGGTCCGCACCTTTGTAAGCCCTCGCTTTGGTCATGAGCCCAGGGTTAAGGTTGCGAAAAAGTTGACAAGGAAAAAATACCTTCTATTTAGACCACTAAATGTCAAAAAGCTTGAGATCAAGTCAAATAGAAATACATGGAAGCACCAATTCTAATACCTCCAAATTGGTAGTTAGAGTTTCATGTGCACACAGATGTATCATTGTTGGCAATAAGTGCAATGTTGGCACAAAACCCAATTGGTAAGTATGACTAGTTTATAGTATATGCTTTTAGATTGTTTCACAAGGCAAAACAAAATTATACTACTATAGAAAATGAAGCCTTAGTAATGGTTTATGTTTTGCATAAGTTCAAACATTTCTTTTTTGGGAAACAATTTTATTTTATGTAGACCATATGGCTCTGGTGTACTTGGTCAACAAACCATAGGTGTTAAGAAGGATAGCAAGATGGTTGTTATTATTGGAATATGAGTTCACAAATAATTTATAAACTTGGTGGAACACATGTAGTTGTTAATGTTTTATCCAAATTGCTAATTAGTTTAAAACCATTGGGTGTCCCAAATCAAATTGTGGATGCATCGTTATTTTTTATATAACCTATATAGATGCAAAAAGTAAAAATCTATTTAGAAATAGGTCAAATGCCATAAAGTCTAAACCTAGCTCAGAAACAAAAGTTGGCCAAAAAGGTAAAGCCTTTCATTTTGAAAAATGTTATGTATAGAGTGGCACAAGACAATAGAATGCATAGATGTTTGACCACCTCAGAAGCATAGATTATTTTGAAGGAGCTACATGAAAAAGTCGTTGGAAGACATTTTGTTACAAATATTACTGTAAAGAAAATTCTGGATGTAAGATATTGGTGGCCAACTTTATTCAAGGATACTCATGAGTTTTGCAAAAGTTGTGATAACTATTAGAAAATTAGAGGATTCAAAACAAAAAGTTTGGCCAAATTGGTAACAACATTTCCAAAAAAACCTTTTATGAAGTGGGGTCTAGATTTTATAGGTCCAATTAAACCAACATGAAGCCTAACAAGAAAGAAATACATTTTGATAGCTATAAATTATGCAACCAAGTGGGTAGAGGCAAAGGCGTTCAAAACTAATATTATAATAGTTATAGCCATATTTCTATATGAGAATATTATGACCAAATTTGGATGTCCATTGACCATAGTTACAATTACGAAGTACATTTCATCAATGACACAATAAAACATTTAACAAAATATTTTTTGTTAAAACATGTTAGTTCTACTACATTTTATCCACAAGGAAATGGACAAGTGGAATTTACTAATAAAGTCATTGGTAAACTATTGCCCAAGTTGGTTAATAAGAAAAGAACAAGTGGGATGAACATATGTCTATAATTTTGTTTTCATATAAGACTACTTACAAGGTGGTAACATGTTATACACCCTATTAGTTATATGTTTTGCATCCTCTAATTCTAACAAAATATGTTTTGCTAACTATTAGTGGGGACCATAGAAATGCAAAACCAACCAAAATGCTAACAACTAGAATTACATAATTGGAAAAGTTATAGGATAATAGATTGGAAGCTCAAAACAATGTGGGACCAACTAGTGGAACAAATTTATGTGGAATCAACTAAAAAATACTAAGAAGAAGTTCCAATTTGGAGATTATTTCTTATGTTTCCCAAAGGAAAAAAACGCATCTGGGCAAATTCAAGAAAAGATGGTTTGGTCCATTTGGGGTATAATATTGCTACCCAATAATATTGTTCTTCTTGTTTCTTAACAATTTTGAACCAAACCTAATATCGGTCAATGTTAATAAGTTGAAACCATACACATATGTGGATTAGACATTAAAGGGGATTCAAAGTTTAAAGGATCAAACTATATTAGTTTTGGATCAAAGATCCTCTAAAATAAAGACCACATGGAAAAAATATCTGATGAAAATTCAAAAGATAAAAAAGAAACACATGGTGTGTGCAACAATCGTTTCAATTCTTGTGGTTGTTATACCCACATCAAATGATTGGGTAACTACTATTCCAATAGGTTGTCTCCGAGTTTCAACATTTGTTGCTTCTGACATGATTGGTGAAGTTGTGTTGATTTGAGGTTGACAATGTTCCATTTTGGGGTTACCCATTGGTATCCTTTGTGGTGTAGAATGTGGATGAGAATACTCCTTTGGTTCTCTATTCTTGGTTTGAATATATGGATGAATCTATTGACTTTGTGGTCCCAATTGGCTGCCCAACTCCATGCCTTTCAATTTGTTTTAAACTACAAAATTTCATGGTACTTACCTAATCATGTGGTTGATCCATTAACGTTCCTGCCACATTTTATAACTCCACATGTCTAACAATACATGTTTCGATGTGAAAAGGTACAAAAAGACAATCCATGATTACATGTCCTTCTTCCTCACAAAATGCACATGCCCTTGAAAATAATCTAACCATCTCCGAATCCATTGATTCATGATCCCGTGTTTTGATTGTGTACTTTGTTTGATCCAACTTTGGATTCCCTAGATGTGAATACGAATGTGTTACTTCATCCAACACATTCACGTGTGCCTCTGCATATTCAGACAATCATAGGTAATTTTCTTGAATCTCCTTAACCACATCAATATTGGTGTTTTCTTCCACCTCCCAGTCTTCCATTGGTTTATAGTAAATTAGAAATGCAAACTGATACACAAACTTGGGTTGTATACCTCCTATAGCATCCCTTCCTCAACTAATCACTGACTCTAAACTTGAAATTTCTTGTAGTTGATCAAGTACTGCAAAATCCCTATTTTGTCTTGATCTCTTCGACTTTGAACCATAGATTGTGGCTGAGAAATATACTACATCCACTCATTTGGGAGAGTAGTTGACTACATCTTTCTTCATGGAGATTGTCATATGTAATTGTGCCTTTTCTAAAGACCCCCCATCCATATTTCACACCGTACCACTTTTTGTGGTAGAAACAACCTATGCCCTGCAAGTCTTTCATTTGTTTTTAGAACTTGTTTGTCCAACATCAGATTATGATATGGGGTTTTTATAAGTCTTGCATATTCTTCTCCATTTTCAAGATTGTTTTTTGTTTGTCTTCAATAATTTGCCCATTTGCCTCCAAGTCCAATTGTCCCTGTAAACTCCGAGTCACCATTTGATTTGTTTTGTTTCATAATTATTTGTCTTCAAAGTCTATAGATCATTTTGAAATCCTTACAATGTCAACCACTTAGACCTTTGATACTTTCTAAAATACGCTTTTAAATTTTGAATTGAAAAACAACATTACTTATCTAAACACTCGCATCTATAGTATAACAATAAAATTTGTACAAAAAATTCTCATTACTATAAAAAAACCAAAAAAGATTCCCCAAAAGATGGTTGCCAAATGGTAGAAGCAAAATTTAATTCGTACTAAATTATTCCACACTATTGTAACAACAAATTTGCACTTCACATGCATATATCCATTATTTCTACCTTAATTCTCAACACACTTAACACTACCATTCATTAAAATACCAAATTCATGGTTATTTCATATAACCAAAATTTGCATTTCAAAATACATTGTAAAAAACTCTAAAAACAATATTACAATTCATTTCATCATATTCTGATATTACAAAATATTCACACAACAATATAAACATAAAATTCACTACAAAAGTTTGTATTTATCTATATTACTAAAAACATGAATCAAAATTACAACAAAATCCCATGTTTTGTTGAAAAATAAAGAATAAAAAACGAAATATGTGGTATGTCAAAATAGAATACGTGGTTTTCTACTACAAGTACCTAGAGTGACGCACTCCTAACCACTCGAAGGACTCAAATGTGAGTCCAAGTGAGACAGCGGAAGTGGGAGTGGTCGGGAGGCGCTCCCCAGCTCACAACACT
>Ga0209208_10013009_pt1 | contig 10453 bp, 8 predicted proteins | sample S1TSphfallax_3_FD_187694 | JGI IMG/M metagenome (GOLD analysis project Ga0209208, IMG submission 187694) | Host-associated microbial communities from peat moss isolated from Minnesota, USA - S1T2_Fd - Sphagnum fallax MG (SPAdes) (version 2) | ecosystem: Host-associated > Plants > Peat moss >... | reverse complement strand
TGGCTATATATCTGCAATATTAACTAGTTATTATACCCCAACTAGTTAATTATATCTAAAATATTAACTAGTTAGCATCTTTCATCTGGTTAATTATATCTGCAATATTAACTAGTTAATGCGTCTTAACTGGTTAACTATATATGCAATACTAACCTGTTAGTATGCCTTAACTGGTTAGCTATTGCATATAACCTATTACCCAAATATTAACTAGTTTTCCTGCTGGTAATTTCTCCACGCCAGGGCTAGAAATTTACCCACTGGTTCCCACTGCCCCCAACTCTCCATCAGCAGGATTTTAGATTTTGGTTTGGCTGTTGGCGATCGCTTCCAGCGGGCACTTTGTGCCATCGCACTCCAGCACTCTAGCCCCCTACCATCTGCCCCAGCGCTATCGCATTACTTCCCTGTCCCCAAACTGACTAATTCTCTACCACCAGGGCTAGCAGTTAAATTCCCCACTGGACTCCCAACTGATAAATTCTCCACTGCCCCGGCTGGCCGCCAACTGCCCCCGCTGGTAATTCCTCCATAACCAAGAACTGTGCTGCCCCTCCCATCTGCCCACTACCCCCAACCTTTCAAGGGTAGGTTTTTCAAATTAAACCAATTTTTTGGGTTTGTGAAGCCACATCATGGTCTGAAACCTTAAAACTACATTCAATAATTGAGAATGTTCTCAATTATTTCTTGATAACTTAAATACCTACCCTTGAAAGCTACCCCCAACTGGTCAAACTCTCCATCAAGCAAATATTGGGCGTGCTCAAGGTCGATAATAAACATTAAATAAATAAACCTTGACCACACCCTATCCACCCTTGACCAGCATTCCTCCGTCAAGCCATTAGCAGCCTTGACCACGCTACGCACCATTGTATTACGGGTACGTACTATTTGGTCATCTAAATAATTTGGCGCTCTGGGTTTCCTCTGCCCCCGCTGGCCGCCAACTGGGTCAGCCACCAGCCCGGCCCAATCCACACTCACCTAGTGCGATGACGAAACGTCCGCCCAAAGGGCGATCGCTCTGGGTGGGTCCTTCTGCCTCTTCACCAGTTCATTCTATATAGCAATTATCCTGTTACTTGGCTTCACCAAAAGCTGGGAAGAACCCATTTAATTTGAGACTCGACACTAGAGACTCCACCACCTTCTAATACCTTAAAAAAAACGCTGACAGCTAACTAAATTCACAAATCTGTGTTATAGTAGTTTCAGTCGGGAAAAGGAGAATAGTTGCCATATTACTAGACCAACCTTTATGGTCTGAGGAAGATGGGTTTCCATCTTCTACTGTGCTAGCTAGTAAAACTTTAGTTAGTAAAACTATTTAGAAGAGTTCAAGTGATTGCACTGAAAGCGAATGCCAAAAGTGTTCAAGCTATGACCACTGCTACTACAGTTTCACAACTAAAGAACGTCTAAGTACCATGCACACCAGCGCAGCTGAGGCAAGTTTGCTGCGCTCTGTATAGGAAGGGTTTTAAACTGCCGTCTCCGGTTTGATTGAGGCAACACTCATTCGCAATACGTGGATGAGTGCAATTAAAACCACCACATTGAGGGGTTCATCATGAACAACCAAAATACCGACGACCGGCAGCGGCAGTTTAAAAAGCGTAAGTACAAGCAGTTCTTAAACTGGCTTTGTAAACCAGAAACGCTTCGTCTGCTATTTAAAATCGGACCAGTCATCTATCACATCGTGAAGTGGCTGATCGAGTTATTGCAGATATAGACTGCCAAACTCTTCTATACAAACCAAACCTTAACCTTCTCAATAAGGAGGTTTCATATGCTCAATACTGCTCTAAGAATGATAAGGATATACCATGATTTAACCCAAAAAGAATTGGCAGAAAAACTTAAAATCTCGAAGTCCTATCTTTCGGAAATTGAATCAGGGAAGAAAATTCCCTCGCTTGAGTTGCTTCGCCAATATTCAAACATTTTCGATATACCTGTATCTTCAATCATGTTTTTTTCCGAAAGCTTAAATAAAGATGCGAAAACAGAACAGGTGAAAACGTTCGTTTCCTCCAAAATCCTTGCACTCCTCAATTTCATTGCAGAAAGGTCTGGTCGTTCTTATGCCGACGAGTAGGTATAAACAATACCCGCTACATCAGTCACCATTTTACTGTCTGAAATCTCAAAGAAAACTTGCCAGTCTATTGTATATAAATCGGACAAGGCTGGACGAGCTTACCAGGATGAATGATCTGTACATAGAAAAGGAAAAATTTAATGCCAAAAAGCAACAACCATTTCTTGTACAGGTTCCTAATGGGTCATTAATGAAGGTTCTACAGCGGATTAAAGACCGTTTAAGTAAAATCGCGATGCCGAGTTTTATACATTGCCCCGCACCGGGACGTTCATACATAACTAACGCGAAAGCGCATATTAATAGCCGTGAAGTAAGGAGTCTTGACATCAGAAAGTACTTTCCTTCTTCACAATCAGGGCGTGTTTACTGGTTTTTTTACGAGGTAATGAGATGTTCTCCAGATGTTGCTGGTATATTGACAAAACTATCTACTGTTGACGGACACCTACCAACGGGAAGTCCATTAAGTCCCATCCTTTCGTACTTTGCTCATATGGATATGTGGGAAGCCATAAATGAACAAGTAGAAAGCGCAGGATGTACTCTAACTGTATACATGGATGATGTCACAATTTCTGGTTCATCTGTACCGTGTAGCTTAATTTGGCAAGTTAAGAAGGAATTTCATCGGTGTGGCCTTTGTGATAATAAAAAAAAGGAAAAGCACTATGTAGGCAATAAGGCCCGAAAAATAACGGGAGTCATTACTAAAGATGGCAAATTAGATCTGCCTAATTCGCAGAGGAAAAAGATGCATGAGCGTCACCAAGCAATTGAGAGAGAAACGGAACACGCTGAAATAAAGCATTTGATGCAGTCATTAAGAGGTTTAGAATCACAAGCACAACAGATTAGGAAGGCTAATGAGAATATGTAAATAGTAGGTGTAATTTATATGACTGAAAAACAGTGGTTACCAGAAGCAGCATTATATTATCGTAGTCGCGATGGCGACCTTCATCCTGTAAATGACAACGAGAAGCATTTACCTATTTTAATGAGAGAGGATTTTGGTGGTGAGCCTTGCTATGTTCCTCAAAATAAAGATGTAAGCCAGCAAAATGTTTTCTATAGCGTTAGTAGTATTATTAAACGGACACAGAATGATAGAACTATAGAGGCCCTTCGTAAATGGGAAGAAAGAGTGGGCAGGGGAGAAGCCAAACGTATTCGGGACGAAGCTATTCGAGCCGGAATATCTGTTCATTCATATCTTCACTCGTACCTGAAACATGGAGAAATTACGACAGTTAGCAAGTCTTATAAAAACTATGTCGAGGCTCTCAATAAATTACTACCGAATTTCGGTGCCTGTCTTTTCTCAGAACAATACATTGTGAGCTTCAAGTATCGATACTTCGGAAAGTTTGATCAGGTAGGTTTGTATCGCGACAGCTTGACTCTTAGTGACTTAAAAACATCTCTAAAGCCTAAGATTTCTCTGAATTGGATTAAAGACAAGGTTGTTCAGTTGGCTGCTTATTACATTCCGATTGAGGCACTATATCCTGTCGAACAAGCCGCCCTAATTTACTTGAACGGCGATGCTTCCTGCAATGAATTCCTTTTCACTCCGCAGGAGATGGAGTTTTATAAGGATCTGTGGCTTGAGCAATTGAACCAGGTTAGTAAAATAAGTAAGCAGGCTGCTTAGTAATGCGATGGGGTTGCACTGAACTTCTTTAAGATGAGGCTCATCACCTGGAAGAGCAAGGTTTTGATATATCTTCCCTATTCATCCGAGTTCAAGCCTGTAGGGGAGAATGTAGTACGTACAGGTGAAAACGCAACATGGCACAGGTGCTGTCCAAGTCTCCCAGTTGGTCTTAGGAAATACCAGAAAATACCAACATTTAACCACTATGGCGATGAAGTGTTGAAGTTTTATCAGGTGTAGTAGTGTAGTAGTGTGCGATCGCTAACCCAATCAAGCGATAAAATCTCAAGTAATCGCTATTTTAAGCTACTGTACAGATTACATTTATAAGCATACTTTAGGTGTCAATATGGCTATAGATAAAAAAATTCAAGGCGCATGGATAATTCATCATACAGAGAAGCTACAAAATGTTAAAGATGCCGTTAATGAATATGAAGCAATTAATTTGGCAGGGAAATGCGGATTATTACTTTCTAGCCTTGCCGCATCTGAAGAGCAATCTATATCTAAGGCTAAAGTAGAAACATTTGCCAGGGTAAATAACATTAGCCGCAAGACAGAGCTTCCACAAATATTGAGTGAACTTGAAAAGCAGAGACTCATTATTAATAATTCATCAGAAGTTCACGTCTTAGGTTTGAGTACTAGCAAAACACTGGAACATACAACATCAATTTTTTTTGATGCAAAACCTGAAAATTACGAAATTGCTGTCATAGATTTATCCGAAAAAACCTCTGAGCTACCAATCGATGAAGAAACTGCAAAGGAATACATTAGTGATACTTACCAAATATCAACTACGAAAGTAGAAGAAGTATTGACGGCTTCAGAACAAATTGGTTTTATAGATGTAGAGAAAGTTGATACATCAAGGAGAATTATATTTAATGGTAATTTATTTAGACGAAATGATATACGTAAAATAGATGCAATTTGTTCTTCTCTCTCTGAATCTCAAGTTAAAAAGATTAATGAGCTAGATGAAACATTGAAAAATCAAGGTTGTGTGGCAATAAGTATAGCTCATAATATCCTTGGTGAAAAACTATTTAAGTCGCTCCAATCAATAGGACTTTATGATGTCAATACTCTTAGCAACGAACAGGGTAATTATAGTTTTGTCACTAAACCATCAGCATTTTCAAGATTTGGTAATGCTACAGTTGAAGATGCCTTTGATTTAGCAAAAGCTTTTGTAACATCTTTAACGTTTGGAATAACGCAGAGTCCATCTAACAGGGGACAGATTACAATGATTGAACAACTGATGAAAAAGCTAATTGATGGTGAGTGGGTTGGCCCAGCAACAGCTATAGGGCAGGATTATCAAATGCTGGAGACTCGCGGTGTTATTAGGGTTAAACCATCGCAGCAATATGCAGGTAGATTTCGGATGAAATTGTTGAAGAAAGATGTTGGAGAATTGGCATTAAAGGTAATTACTAGCGGTGATATTAGTACTGATGCTCTTCCGAATTTACCAAGTGCATCTATAATTCGCTACACCGGACCTGAACAGAATAGAACTTATGAGCGAAAGTTACAGGCTCCACAGATTCAAGATAAGGTTGGCGAGTTGTTAGATGTATTGAGAACAGGTCATTAATTTTATTATGGCAACAACAATGGGCAAAGGTGAGATGGCTGAAGAAGCTCTTAGGAGATATTTTCTTGAACAAGGTTATTTTGTTGTTCGTTCACTCTATTTTACATACAATCAGATTGATGTTACCGATGTAGATTTATGGCTTTATGATAAAGCTTCACATTTTACTAGAGAAAGAACTAATGTTGATATTAAAAATCAAACCAATCCCAAAGCATTTGAAAGAATAATTTGGGCAAAGGGTTTACAGCTTACCTTAAAACTAGAGAGAACTATTGTTGCCACAACATCTACTAGAAAAGAAGCAAGAGATTTCGGTTTGGCAAACGACGTTATCATTATAGATGGTAATTTATTAAACGATTTACTTAAGAAAGGAATTAATTTAGATAGAATAACAGAAGAAGATTTTTTATTAAATATTGTTAATGAAAACTCTGGGATAAGAGAAAATGATTGGAAAAGAAGATATTTAGCATCTAAAGGAAGGCTTTTAAATAAATTCAACTTTGATGGTTGTAATGAATATTTAAAAGAAATTAATTACTTTGTTGAGCAATTTGTCTTGAGAGTAGATAGGACTCTCACTCCTTTAAGGCTTTTTTACATAAATATTGCCTTTTTCCTGATTTGTATTGATTTTATAATGAAAAACTACATATCTGTAGAACAAAAATCTAGAATGGAGTTTTTAGTGAATGGATTTAACTATGGTGAAAGAGGAAAAGAGCGTACTGAAAGTATAACTAATGCTGCTATCAAATTAGCATCATCGGTTATAGCCAATCCAAGTATAGCTAAAACACTCGAAATGGAAGTTGATAAACAAATTAAACGTAGACCAGTTGAAATTTTAGCAGAATTTTTCTCTAAAAATGAGAATATGAATTCTTTGTTTGAGAATGCTAAATTATTTGAATCTTTTTCTTATTCATCAACAATTTGCTCACCCTCACATCTGCCAGTAGAATTGAAAAGTATAATAGCTCTACTAGCTGATTTTTTCAGAATGGATCGAAAAAAAATATTAAGTATTTAGTTATCAAGCGAGTAATACAAGATTTAATTAAACTCCCCAGTTTTCAACATGAGGTAGATTATTTAGCTCAACGAGTGCAACAATTACATGAGCGAGATATTCCTTGGCACAAGATGGTAGGAAGCGATCACTAAAGAGCGGGTGCTTCACCATGCTCTTATCTGCGGCTACGCCAACGCGCTTGGCTGATCTCACGCGAACTCGACACTCCGAAAATGCCCCTACTCCACTGCCCCCAAACTGACTAATGCCCCACCACCAGGGCTAGCCCTAGCTACTGCTATTGGTTCCCAGTTTCCCACCGCTTCCCTGCCCTCTGCCCCCAACTGGTTAAATTCTCCCTTACTCCCATTACTGGCTTTCCATCCCCTAAAATTTAGCGCACCTTACCCAGTTTTTTATATACAAAATCGCGAAAAGTGCGGCAGCTAGAAGCTTTACCATATATGGCTTACAGCCTATTTGTCTGATTCTTTTAGAGAATTTTATTTTGGAGGATTTTAAGGGGTTTCCATCCTCCAAAACTGGACATCTAAGTTTTGGGATGGGGGATTATTGGATTTTGGGGATTGTGGAGTGCGATCGCTCTTGGGGCTGGTGCCATCGCGGGGATTTATTCAGATCGACGCAGATTCTTCATTATACTTCCCTATTATTATGTAAATTCGCTTACAAGTCAATAGGTATAAAAATGAAACCCCCTTGGGAGGGGTTAGTAAGTAGTGGAGTGCGATTGGAGTAGGCGCTATGCTTCCTCAATGCTGGCTTTCCTCATGCCTTCACCGCCTAAGAATTCCTCATTGATTAGCTGCAAAATAGCTTCTGTATTTCTGCCTTTGTTGTAATAGGTGGCAGGATTAGCGGGATCTTTCTTATTCTCCATCCCATATTTAGCATTGTGGCTAATAACTTCGTCCCTGTGCTGGTTAATCCAATCCCTTACTACCAATCCATTGGCACCGCTTAACTCTCGCAGTGCCAGATTTGTTATGGCGATCCGGTCGTTGTCTCCAGTCGCCACCGTATCGTTGTAACTGGTCATAGCCAGAAAGGCCCGTCTAACTTTTTCAATCGCTGCCCCGTTTTTTTTGCTGCCCCACACCTCAGCATCGGTCATGACTTCCCAGTTAATTTCTTCCTTAGGTTTCTCTGGCTGTTTGGGAACTGTGGCAGCGGGGGCTACTGGTAAACCCTGTAAGGCTTTCTCCACAGCAGAGGCTACCTTAGCCTGTACCAAGGATTCTAGCTCGGATACATTCAATGTAATTTCTTGGGGCTGTGCTGTAGGTTCGGCTTTCATCGTTTCTAGCTCCTTAATTTTCGCTTCTAATTGAGTAATTTTTTGATTCGCTTCTGCTAGCTGCTTCGCTGCTTCCAATCGGTTTTGGAAATTCTCTAACAGGCGATTTACTACCGATTGTTGATTAGGTAAATTCCAATCAGTTTGAAATTTTTTAATTAGTTCTGCATCTTCTTTAGATGCCCTAACCATTGAGGGTTTTTCTAATTCTGGCATTTGAATAGTCGGGAATTGAATTGTTTTTGATGTGAAGTAATCAGCATATCCAAGAGTTGTTACCAAGCTTTGTAAGTCTCTATCGGTGGGGTTATCTTTCACAAAATGCCCTGCTAGCCTAGCAGCATGAAGCATTTTAGCCCCCATAGACCCTTTACAATCTCTTTCAGTAGCCAAACATAAATAAGCTGCCCTGAGTGCCTTACAGTTGTTTTGGTCTTCATCGTTTCTCAGGTTTAATGCTGGATTCTCAGCATATTTATCACCAAAAAACTCCTTAACTACACGGCGTAAAGATTGCCCACGACGGTTATCAATTGACCGATTTTGAGCCGCTGTATCCTTGGGAAAATCAACTGCTACCTCTTTTAAAAGTGCCTTTGTAGAATCTTCTTTTCGGAGTTGATTTAACTTTTCAATGATGTAATTAGCCGGGTATAAGGTGGCAATATTAAATACTGGCTTATCACCACGCTTTTTACCCTGTCCCTCAAAACTTACCCAATACTCCTGACCTTCCACTGCTGCAAACTTGGCACGGGCTAAAATCTCGTGCGGTCTCCTACCAGTGGCAGCGATTAGCCCTACAGCTAGCTCGTGTGGATTGGTACTCGCTAATAGCTTACCAGTTACCTCTAAGTAGGTATCTGGGTCAACCTCCTGTCCTCCATCTGCTATGCGATCGCTTACCCGCGTGGTGGTATTTCTGCCTTCCCAATCTTCCCTACTCAGCCCACATAGAAGTAAAACATAGTGTTTTAGCTCATGCCCTACTAAGTTCCCTTGCCCGTCCCGCTTGGGAACTAAATCAGCGTTCTTGCCCTGCTCCAATGGTAAGGCTTTGAACTTTTTGTAAAAACCAACGCGACTTAGAACTGTTCCGAGGCTGGCATTACTGTAAGTGGTTTTTGTGTTGATAAATTCGTTGAAAGCCTCACAGTGCGGTCTAATTTCCTCCAGCGAGTGTAAATCCTTAACCGCTTCAAACAGCTTATCAACTTCCTCTTCAACGGCTTTTGACATTGCCCTGGCTGCTCCTTTATGAACCTGTTAACAATGATTTTAGACAACTAGTTAGGATTTGTCTATGACTCGTTATAACAGGATATCTTATAGGTATAGTATTAACTAGTTAATAAATACTTATAACAAGTTACTTGACAAGTATTAACTAGTTACCTAATATGTTAACAGGTTCACAGAAAAAGCGGGCTTGGAACCCGCCAACGAAAAAACATTACTATGCCTAACCTAACTCAAAACTCCCAAAGCACCAAAACCTCTCCAGCCTACCTTAATGGCTACTTTGACGGTTCCATCGGGCTACCTCCAGCCACTAACGAGCTAGGCTCTGCCTACTTCACCGGGTATCTAGCAGCGGTAAACCAAACAGGTAAAACTCCGTTCTAGTAACGGTTCTAGCTTCCCACCTTATCACGAGGTGGGAGGCTCCCAGCTTCCAAGATTCACCACAAAGTAGCTAATAGAGGTAAAAAAATGAACCGTCGAGCAACAATCCGAGAAAACTTGAGACCACAGCAGATTAACCAGGGTTTGGTCAGCGTTGATGAGATAGCCCTAGACCTTCCCTCCCACACAGCAGAGCATCTGCGATCGCGGGACGCGGACGTTTCGTCATCGCTCTCCCAGTTCGGTAGAAATCTGACCCCCGTCATCCTGCTCCGTTGTGGGAATGACTACAACGCAGTAGCGGGCTACCAGTGGGTATCAGCCGCGATGGAGATAGGGCTAGATTCTCTCTGGTGTTGGGTTTTCGATGATTTAGACATGGCAGAACAAGCCGCGCTAGACCTCGAAAACCTCTAAAAAAATAGCCCCCTCAACCATAGGGGGCTAATAATACACCATGCCAAAATGTATAAATTATTTTAATCACATAACCCAGTACTGCCCCCGGCATGGGGGCTTTTTTGCTACATTTTTTCGAGTTGTCTAGGGTCAGTAATTGTTACCTCTATCTTAATTGTCTTTTTCTTTACTTTTTTCGCTTCCTCAAAGTTATTTAGTGCAGCAAGTGTCTCTTTCAGCTTAGTTTCATCAGTGTGTGACATGGTGTAATCTTTAACTCTACACCTTAATTTTAATGGTAGAAATACAGCCAGTCAATACATTTAAATAAATATTTTATACTTATTTTATTGACTAATTACGGAGAATTGTTAATAATGGTGGATATAATCAAGGATTCACAGCGATCCGCGAATTTCCCTGAAAAGTTAAAAAATACATAGTACAAAAGTAGTACAGTTTAGCTCATAGGAACCTTTGGCGGGGTTGGAGTGCGATAGTGTTCGCGCAGCGTCTCGTTCGCGTCAGCGTCTCGAAGAGAAGAGAAGAGAAACACCCGCCCTTTAGGCGATGGCTCTCGCCACATCTGGGTACCCAAACATCCACACATCTAGATTCAACGTATACCCAGGTAGTGCTATGATTTTTCCGTCATCACGGGGGAAGATTATGCCAATCATCTCTCTGAGTTCATTCAAGGGTGG
>Ga0209208_10013008_pt1 | contig 10454 bp, 8 predicted proteins | sample S1TSphfallax_3_FD_187694 | JGI IMG/M metagenome (GOLD analysis project Ga0209208, IMG submission 187694) | Host-associated microbial communities from peat moss isolated from Minnesota, USA - S1T2_Fd - Sphagnum fallax MG (SPAdes) (version 2) | ecosystem: Host-associated > Plants > Peat moss >... | reverse complement strand
TATTGGAAAGATCAGGTTTTGTGAATCTGTGTTGTGATGGAGACACTATATAACATGTATGCTTTTGAGAGGGTAAAGGACTTCTAGCAGTTTTAGGAGAGCAGAAAGGGAAGAAAGAACATATATGAGAGGAGTTAATGAATGGAATTTGAGTGGTGGGAGGTATGGAAAATTCATTCTTTCACCGTAAGAAAAAAAATGTTGATGTTTCACAAGGGCCACCAAAAGAAAGAAAAGGAGATGTTATGCGGAGCCCTAGTGTGATCAACACACCTCGAGTTGTGGGTGAAAATGCTCCTTCAAGCTCTCGACAAGGCACGCGTGTGGTGCGTCCTCCTAATTTTATGATTGAACTTGTTTTGCACAACTCTTTTTCTTGGGTTTTCTAAAGCTACATGTTGAAATTTGATATTAGTTTATGAACTTCTTTCTTGAGTATCCATAATTTTGCTTTGCTTTTTTCTTGCATCATGTAAATCAACCGATATGAAATGAAGTGATATCAAAACAAACTCTTACATTTGGGATTCATTGTTCTATAACAAGTAAAATTGGTGAGAGGAAATTTGTCAATTGGAATTGGCTATGTTCATATATAGAATGTGTAAGGATTGCAACTTTCAATGTAGATTGTGAATAATTCCAAAGTGGTTTTAATCCAACAACATAATTATTAAAAATATATATTGGACATTATTATTGTGATTGTGTCCCAATTCCATAAGAATTGCAACCCTTGGTAGCCAAATTTTGTGAAAAAAGTAGTAAAATGAAAATGAATTAGAATAATTAGGTCCTTCTAAATAAAGAACCTAAAATTTGAAGATTTCAATTTTTAGCATTAGTCCTTAAATTTATTAGCTAATATTCCATCATACCCATTATGTGATGATAGTCAATTATTGAATTATATTTAAAAACTTACTTTGCATGTAAATGATTCTCTTTTGTAATTGGCTTCACTTTTTGAAAAAAAATTAACAAGCTTCAAGAAATTGCAAATATGTGAGTGGAATGAAAATTTTAAATTAAATAATGTTGCAAGATGAATATGGTATTGTTTAATTCATGGATTATTGTTTTGTTCTACTTTACATTTTCAATTAACTATGTGTATTTTGTCAAAGATTGTGATTGTACACTTCAAGAATCTTGCATTTCTTTGATTTGATATATAATCAAATTAATTTCAAGACTTATTTGATGAATTTTTTTGACATTTTTTTTTTCTTTTGTAGAGATACCCAGTGCATGATTTAAATCCTGGTTACACTTCAAAGAACCCAAATTTGACCATAATTTTTTTCCATGGGATTGCTTATGGGACTGATGACGATTGGAAACAAACATGGATCACATGCCCCATCGACGGTAAAGGAGAATGCATATGTTGGCCACAAATGTGGATCCCAGAGGACTTGAATGACAATGTCAAAATTTTGTCATTATCATATGATTCCAATGTTGTGGCAAGTGTCCACAATGATGTGACTGAAATTGGTCGAAACCTGATTCAAAGCTTGGTTTTAGATTCAAGGTGTGACAATTTCCTTATTTATTGGCATTTTATTTTTCATTGCGTGTTTTGAATGAAAGATAATTGATTGCATTTTGACATCATTGTATAAATTGTTCATGTGGAGCATTATTGTGGTACACAGTAAATCTTTAACACTTTGGAACTTTCAAATTCATTGAAGAGAACATGAAATGGGGATTTGGTGTTAATTTTCATGTTGAGATGAATTATTAACAAAATTTATGGTCACATTATCAAATTGTGGGAATCCAATTTGGTTGTAGTGACAATTGTGATGAGAGTTTTCTAAAATTCATTTTAGGCATTCGAACTAAATTCAATTACCTATATAATTTACTAAATTTGAATCCATTTTGTACCTATCTTTCATTTCAAAACAAATATATCTTACTTCCAATTTCCTACATTTTCTTATTTGAGTTAAATTGTCAATGTAACACTTGAAACTTATCCATACATTAACATTTGGAATTAAATGTCTACATGCTTGTGCATAATAACTTATTTACCCACATGTGGTTGGAACGTTTTATAGGTGAATTTTAAAATGAAAGTGAAAAATGAAAAAAACACTTACAAAAAAATATGTTGTGGACTCATGGCTTAGATTGTTGTGTTAATCAATAAATTGTACCGTATACAATATATGATGTTGTGACTATTTGTACATGTACACTACCATTAAAAATGTTGTTGATGCATTTTAGGTGTATTTTGAAATATTTTGTAGGTATGAAACATTTTGGGAAGGACCAGTGGCAATGGTGGCTTATAGTTTCGGAGGTCTTGTCCTCAAAAGCTTGGTGGTTGAAATGCACAAACATGTGCATCAAAAGCAAATGACTAAATTGGATGATAAAACACAAAATTGTTGTTTGAAATTTTTGAAAAATCTTAAAGGCGTGGTGTTTTATAGTGTACCACATGCCGATGGTACCCAAGATCTATCAAAGTATTTCAAGTGGCAATGTCAACGAATGACCAAAGATAAAACCCGATCAAGTCTTTTGAAAAATATGAAATCTTTGGATCGAAAAATGGAACAACTTTCAATAGACTTCAACGAATCTATTTGCAAAGATATCAATATCTATGCATTTGTTGAAGGATCACCTATTGACAATAAATGGGTAAGATTTTCATTTAAACATATTGACTATTCGACTAAGTTCCATAGTTGAACATTTTTTATGGTATAGAAACGTGTTGGTTTAACTTTTGAAACTACTAATGTTAGTTATGAAATTAGTCTTAAATTTGCTTTCTTTGTCCATGAATCCATTGCAACATGGATTCATAGTAGAAATTACAAATTCATTGTGAATAGAATGTCAATTGAAAACAACACCTTTGAAGTTTTATTAAATTCATTTGTAATATGGTTAAATGGGGTTATATTACAAACTTATTTGATTTATATGGTTTGAACATAAAATCTAAGTTATTGGTCGAATTATCATTTGGTTATTACATTACATTTGACAGCGTGTATATTAACATAAATCCAATCACATCAAGGAGTTTCAACTAAAATATTTTTTGCACATATATAGGGAATTTTAGTGCCAATGGCTTCAGCTATTCGATTGGCGCACAATAACTATTACAAAGTGGAAGATGCTAATCATTTGACAATTTGCAAGCCGCCATCAAAGGACCATATAAGTTATTCCAAATTATTGGAATGTTTGAAATTGTTTGTGAAGGTAAATAACATTGGTTTTAATTTTTGGAATTATGTACATCTAATTTGACTATAAACATTAACTCATTTCATTTAAATTGGGTGCCATAATTTTTAGGGTATTATCCATTATTTGAAATAAATTGTATTTTTTTGTGAACTTTGATAGGAAACAAATACACCGACTATGCCACGTTTGCCACGTTATCAAGTGGCATTGAAAGATAAAGCAAATGCCATATATACTTTGTTACAAAATGAATCTATTGTTGCATTGGTTGGAATGGGTGGGATTGGGAAGACCACTTTGAGTAAAAAAGTGTATCATTTGTTCCACAACCAATATGAAAAATCTAGCTTCTTGGAGAATGTGAAATCAAAAGACATCAACGATGTCAAAAAAAAACTTCTACAAGATTTATGTGATAGAAAGTTACATAAGGATGAAGATGTTGATGAATACCTTGATGAAATCAAACAATGCATGATATCAAAGAATGTTTTAGTGGTTGTGGATGATGTTGATATATCAAACAAACTTGAAGACTTGCAACTTCTTATTGACAAGGATGCCACTATTGTAAATTGCAAAAGCAAAGTACTTGTAAATTGTCGAAATTGGCAAATATTGAAAAATCGTGTAAGGGAGTCTGCAAAAGTAGACATGGCATTATTGGAGGAAGAAAAAGCAAGGGAACTTTTCATGTTGCATGCATTCAAAGATGCAAATTGTGTGACAAATGATTTGAAAATCATTTCTATGGACATTATAAAAGCTTGTGGGGGCCTCCCTTTAAGCCTCGAAGTGTTGGGTTGTTATTTGTGTGATATTGAGGATTTGGAAATATGGAAAGGTGCATTGCACGAATTGAAAGGTGGACGAAATATAACCGGGAGCTTTGACAATGAAATGCTTTGGAAAACTTTGCGAATTTCTTATGACCACTTGATTAAAACACATCAAGACATGTTTTTGGATATTGCTTGTTTTTTTGTCAATTTCAAAAAAAGTACGTTTTGTCGAGTGTATTGGAATGGAGATGATTCATCGAGCCTTATGGTTATATTACAAAATTTGAAAGATAGATCTTTAATCAAATGGGCAGAAGATGGCACCTTGTACATGCATGAACAATTACGAGACATGGGTCAAAATATCGCAACGGAAGTTACAATGAGTCGATTTATTTGGAAACCAAAAATATTTTTGCAAAATAATCAGGTTTGAACAACATGTGTTAATTCAATCCCATGGTATATGTATTTTTTCAAAATTCCAAATGAAACCATAAGTTTTAACTTTATTTAAAAAGATGTAATTTTTTTCATTAAAAACATGGCATTTGAATGAAAATTTATTTTTATTCATGTTGACAATTGGTTATAATTTGTTTGATGTGATAGGTGGTGGAGAATTTAGAAGGCATTTCTTTTAAAGAATGTGAAGTTTTGCCTTCATTTTTCCAAAATGGTTCAAAGAAGTTTCACAACCTTCGGTTACTTGACCTAACAAGAGCCTCACCAAATACAGTAGAAAATTTCATCCAAGGTCGAGATTTGAATAACCTTCGATGGTTGTGTCTTGAAGAATGCATGATCCAAAAGTTGCCTAGTAGTTTGTTTAATTGTTGTCATTTACAAGTACTCACTTTAACGAAATGTAATCGTCTCCAATTTGTTTTTGATATTTTAAGCCATGGCCTTAATATGTCAATATCTATTGATAGGAAAGAATTATCTACATCTATTGGCAATTTCAATGCACTTTTAGAACTTAATTTATCGGGGTGTTCGAGCTTGCAAGAATTACCTACATCTATTGGCCAATTGAATGCACTTCAAGAGCTTAATATGTCGAAGTGTTCAAGTTTACGAGAATTACCTACATCTATTGGCCAATTGAGTGCACTCCAAAAGCTTTACTTAAATAGTTGTTGGGGGTTGCGAGAGTTACCTACATCTATTAGCCAATTGACTGCACTCCAAAACCTTTATTTGAATAGTTGTTGGGGGTTGCGAGAGTTACCTACATCTATTGGCCAATTGAGTGCACTCCAAAACCTTCATTTGTGGGGGTGTTCAAAGTTGCAAGAATTACCTACAACTATTGGGCAATTGAGTGCACTCCAAAACCTTGATTTGAGTAGTTGTTGGGGGTTGCGAGAATTACCTACATTTATTGGCCAATTGAATGCACTCCAAAACCTTGATTTGAAATATTGTTCGAAGTTGCGAGAATTACCTACATCTATTGGCCAATTGAGTGCACTCCAAAACCTTGATTTGAATAGTTGTCAGGGGTTGCGAAAATTACCTACATCTATTGGCCAATTAAGTGCACTCCAAAACCTTCGTTTATGGGGGTGTTCAAGCTTGCAAGAATTACCTACATCTATTGGCCAATTGAATGCACTCCAAAAGCTTGATTTGGAGCATTGTTCAAAGTTGCAAGAATTACCTACATCTATTGGCCAATTGAGTGCACTCAAAAACCTTGATTTGGAGCATTGTTCGAGCTTGCAAGAGTTACCTACATCTATTGGCCAATTGAATGCACTCCAAAACCTTGATTTGGAGCATTGTTCGAGCTTGCAAGAGTTACCTACATCTATTGGCCAATTGAGTGCACTCCAAAACCTTAATTTTGGGGGGTGTTCAAGCTTGCAAGAATTACCTACATCTATTGGCCAATTGAGTGCACTCCAAAACCTTGATTTGAAGCATTGTTCAAGCTTGCAAGAGTTACCTACATCTATTGGCCAATTGAATGCACTCCAAAACCTTAATTTTGGGGGGTGTTCAAGATTGCAAGAATTACCTACATCTATTGGCCAATTGAGTGCACTCCAAAACCTTGATTTGAAGTATTGTTTGAAGTTGCAGGAATTACCTACATCTATTGGCCAATTGAGTGCACTCCAAAAGCTTGATTTGGAGCATTGTTCAAAGTTGCAAGAATTACCTACATCTATTGGCCAATTGAGTGCACTCCAAAACCTTGATTTGAAGTATTGTTGGAAGTTGCAAGAATTACCTACATCTATTGGCCAATTGAGTGCACTCCAAAACCTTGATTTGGAGCATTGTTCAAAGTTGCAAGAATTACCTACATCTATTGGGCAATTGAGTGCACTCCAAACCCTTGATTTGAAGCATTGTTCAAGCTTGCAAGAGTTACCTACATCTATTGGCCAATTGAGTGCACTCCAAAACCTTGAATTGAAGCATTGTTCGAGCTTGCAAGAATTACCTACATCTATTGGACAATTGAATGCACTCCAAAACCTTGATTTGAAGTATTGTTTGAAGTTGCAAAAATTACCTACATCTATTGGCCATTTGAGTGCACAACTTTGATTTGTCAATTTGATGGGGCTTGCAAGAATTAACATGTATCGGGCAATTGACTACACTCCAAAACCTGGATTTGTCAATTTATTGGGGCTTACAATAATTATCAACATCTATTGGGCAATTAAATGCATTTCAAAACCTTGATTCGAAGGATTGCTTGAGCTTGCAAGAATTATCGACATTTATTGGCGAGTTGAGTGCATTTCAAAAGCTACGTTTGAGCTTGCAAGAATTACTGACATGTATTGGGCAATTGAATGCATTGTAAAAGTTTCATTTGAACAACTATTTAAGCTTGCAAGAATTACCTATGTCTATTTGTCAATTGAATGCACTTTAAAATTTTGATTTGAAGGATTGTTTGGGCTTGGAATAATTAGCAACATCTATTGGGTAATTGAGTGCACTCTAAAACCTTGATTTGAATAATTGTTTGAAGTTGCAAGAATTATCAACATCTATTGCCAATTGAATGCACAAACCTTGATTTGAAATATTGTTTGAGGTTGCATGAATTACCTATGTCTATTGGGCAATTGAATGCACTTCAAAACTTTGATTTGAAGTATTGTTCAAGTTTATAAGAATTGCTGACATGTACAGTAGAACCTCCCAAAATTTATACCTTTCAATATTGATAACCTCTTGAAATTTATAAAAAATCGCTAGCCCAAGTTGGGCCCAACTAAATTTATATAAATTTATTTTTTATAAGATCTGGCTGGCCCAGACATTTTCAAATTTTATTAGCTGATATATTAACTAAATTGCCTATTTAAGCGAAACTGAAGTAGTCAAGAACAAACTTTTGCTTGAGGCTTGTCATGCTGATCTTCTTCACAGCCTCCTTCTTTTACTTCAAGCTCTCACTAAACTCGTGATAGCTCTCCTTTTGTTGCATCCATAATAAGGTCAGACCCTCCAGATACTCCTGAGCTTGATGGGTGCTGATTTTTAGCGGTTCCACACTGTCGTCATTGTCACTTGCCGCGTCTTCATCCTGCTGTGGGCGGAGCTCTTCAATGATGTGGTTGGTGATGTCCTCATCATTTGACGCCACAATGTAGTTGTTTTCCTCCGGATAGTTGAGAAGATTGCGGATGTCCATGGGATTCCCGTATGGAAGCTGAACCATTTGATGCTGCAGCTCCTGGATAAGGGCGGTGGGAGGACCAACTTCCCCTTGTTGTGTGTGGATGATGTCGCTGGTCCGGATTTTGCAATAGCGGAAGCAGTTGGCAATTGTGGCAGGCAAAACATCCTCCACCCGGGCTGGGACTGGTAGGCGGAACGCATAAAAAATGTTGATCTTTTCCAAATTGTCGATGTTGTTCTCATAACCATCCAGAAGTAGGTTGTTGAATCGCTTTCTGTAATACATTTTGAATGTGTGTATGATCCCAACATCGCAAGGTTGGACTACCGAGGTCATGTTTGGTGGCAGGTAGAAAACGTGGGTGTTGCGAAGGACCACATTCATCTCCGCAAACTTCTCCAAGGGGATGTGGCCTGGGTAGTTGTCCAGCAAAAGGAGGATTTGGCAACCTTGCATCTGGCGATCAAAGTCCAGCAACCAGAGTTGAAAGACGTTCTGGGTCATCCACGCCTTTGCATTGGCGTGATAACGGGCGCCCAACGTATCGCACTTGATACCCTTGAAACAACGTGGATTCAAGTGCTTGTCGATGATCGTCAACGGAATCTTCTCGTTGTTGTTCGAGTTTGCGCAAATGACAAGAGTGATGTGCTCCTTGTTGATCTTTCGGCCTTCCAGTTGATGGGTTGCTAGCGAGTTGTCGGCTTGGAGACGCCAATAGAGGCCAGTTTCATCCATGTTAAACACGTCCTTCTCTATGTACGCATCACCAACAACACAGATGTCTGGTAGCATCGCGCCAATTGCTTCCATGTCCAGTGCGTCGCTTTCCCCAAAACAGCGAAATGACTTGATCTCGTGTCGGTCTTTGAACTTCTCCAGCCAGCCTTGCGATAACGCCATCTCTGGAGCATTAGGATGAAGCTCTTGCGGGAAGCATGCTGCCTTCGCGCGTAGCATGTCTCCGCTCAGGTTGACCTTGTCCTGCTGCTCAAGGAACCAACATTTGAGCGTAAGCTCCATCTACGGGTATTGCACAACTTAACGGGTACGCAGTGCAAGTCGCGGGGGTGGGACATTGATGTTTGCCGCCATCGCCAGCAAATCATCACTGCGTTTCAGGGTGAGGCTAATGGTGGCTTGTGTGACGCATACGCCATTCGTAGTCCACAACCATTCCTTTAGCTCTCCCTGCGTGAGGGCCGGACGACGACACTTATGTTGGCACAAGGCAATGTGCATCCCTTCCATGAGGTGTCCCGGGGTACTGTTGTATTTGCCCATGGTGTGATAAGAGAGGGAAGTTGAGGGTGTTGAGAGAGTCAATTGAGAGAGAGTGAGTTGAAGGTTGGAACTGAAAGGGCAATGATACAATAATGGGCAAACCGTCATTGGTATCAATGATTGAGCCACATCATTGATGCCTCTCCTATAATTAATAACCTCCCAAAATTTATAGCTTGGACCCGATCCCAACCTTATAAAATTTGAGAGGTTTTATTGTATTGGGCAATTGAATGCACTCCAAAATTTTGATTTGAAGTATTATTTGAGGTTGCAAGAATTACCTATGTTTATTGGCCAATCGAGTGCACTTTAAAACCTTGATTTGAAACATTGTTCGAGGTTGCAAGAATTACCTATTGTCTATTGGTCAATTGAATGTACTTTAAAACCTTCATTTGTCAGGGCGTTCAAACTTGCAAAAATTACTCATGTATATTGGTGGATTCAATGCATTCCAAACCTTCGTTTCTCAAAGTGTTTGAACTAGTGAAAATTACGTACATCTCTTAGGGAATTGAATGCATGTCAAAAACTTAAGTTATTAATTAAATGTAGATTATAACGTGTAGGGTTCAAAACAAAACAAAAATGATATATTGTGTCAATAAGATTTCATTCATTTTGAATTATTATACAAATCACATAAAAATGATTTAGGTTTGAGAGCAAAAAAAATTGTTATAAAAATTATGAAATTTTAATTGATTCATAATTGCACTTTTATATTGTAATGTAAACAAATAAATTATAAAAGTTTAAATAAAACCCTTGCGTGACAACGTTTTTTTATTAAATTTGAAAAGTCCAATTTATTATTGTCAAATGATTAAATATATATTTAGCCCAAGTAAATCATTAATGGAAGAACATTTTACAATCTAAAAAATTCATAATCATCAACAATATTACAACATAATGTAATAATGAACAAAAATTTAAATTCATATGATTGATCTTTGTGACTTCAAAAAGTTTGGAAAGCTTTTATGGGGAAGATTGTTTTTAATTGTTGTCATTTTTACATGGGTAAAATCTCATCAACAAATTTTCATTAAAATTGGTACTTTGCAATTAATTTATTATAATTAAAATAATATTTGTTAAATGGTATTGGGGTTTAAAAAATATTGATTTTTTAATTTTGCATCCAAATGTAAACTTAAAATGCTTTAACTTTCACAAAAGACATTAGAATTCCAAGATGTGATTGATTTGTAAATATATAATAAAAATACAAATGAGAAAAATTAGTACATGAATGGAACATGAAATATTCATATTTGAAAAATGCATCAAAAGTCAAACTTGAAAGAAATCATCAATCTTTTCCCTTTATAATATATTATTTGCTAAGTGATTAAAGTACATTGAAATGATATATTTTTTCAAAGTTTCAAAAGTTTTCAATTTGAACAAGTTATGAATCTAACAAAATTTTAAGCTCATTATTTATATATATGAATTTCAATTTTCATCATTCAAAAGCAAAGTTA
>Ga0209208_10013007_pt1 | contig 10455 bp, 2 predicted proteins | sample S1TSphfallax_3_FD_187694 | JGI IMG/M metagenome (GOLD analysis project Ga0209208, IMG submission 187694) | Host-associated microbial communities from peat moss isolated from Minnesota, USA - S1T2_Fd - Sphagnum fallax MG (SPAdes) (version 2) | ecosystem: Host-associated > Plants > Peat moss >... | reverse complement strand
GAAAAAAAAAAGAAAAAAGAAAACCCAACAACACTATATGAGAAAAATCAAATTGGGTAGGTATTTTGAGGAAATAAAGGACTTGAGTGAAGTTAGAGGGTGAATTCTAAAGACACAAAGCTCAAGCAAACCTCATGGCAATAGGTTGGGGAGAGAGAGAAAGAGAGAGAGAGAGATTGAGAGAGAGAGAGAGATCTCCTCTCATGAGCTGCTGAAATTTGTATTATTAAACCCTTATCCAGTTTGCTGGTCATATGAGAAGAAGAAGAAGAAGAAGAAGATGATGAAGATGATGATGAAGAAGATCCTTGCAGATTTGATTGGATCTTCATGTAAGGACAAAATATGCACTAAGTCCTCCTGCTCCTCATTCTTACATAGTTCTCAAAAATGGATCTTGCTTCAGAAGACAAAGGAGGTACAACAACAACAATAAAACAATAAAAATACTGTGAAGTAACTTTACCCTAATTAGGTTAATTTACCCTAATTAGGTCATTGGGATATGAGGAGAACTTAGGGGCTAAAACCAACCATCTAATCCAACTTTTCCTACCTACCCACTTACCTACCTACCTACCTACCTACCTACTATTGTCTTACCTACCTACCTACCTACTTACCTACTATTGTCTTACCTACTTACCTACCTACTTACCTACTATTGTCTTACCTACCTACCTACCTACCTACTATTGTCTTACCTACCTACCTATATACAGGAAACATTTTATATAGGATGATGGGTTACCAAGGTGAAACCTAATAATGTCAACTCAGTTGGTGGGTTCATCCATAACGAGTCATAATGGGCATCCAATGGATGGGTGCTCTAGTAGTTGTCGGTTCACTCTAGGCCAATGAGGATTTTTTTTTGGTGTGACCCATTCAAATACTTTTCTTATTTGGGGGAAGGTGATAAATTTTTTTTTCCTTGGGAGGCGCTGAGGTAATTATAAAAATTCTTGGACCGAGAATATCATAACTTTGATCAAGGGTTTCTTTACAAAGTATTAGCACGGGGGACACACTAACTAGCAAAGGAGCTTACTTGGTTGAGCTTATACAAGGAAAGAAAGCTTCTAGGGATGGAACTATTATTTACTATCCCTTTGTTGAATGTCGATGAATAATGGATATGATCCCCAATTTTTAAGTCAAGCATGCATTTAGGAAAATGTCTTTAGTGGTAGTAGTAGTAAAAAATTTAATAACTCTTGAATTACTAAAATTCTTCAAAAGCTTGGATTGCAACTTTAAACGGTCGATGGGATCTTGATTGTGTGAGGATGGGATTGTTTTGTTCTTGATTGTGTGAGAATGAGCTTCATGTTGTGGAAGAATATTTGTCCATACTTAATGCTTTTGATGAATTCACATTAACCTTTAATTGACATTTGATCGAAATTGTCCAAAGTGGGAGGAGGGAGCCATGTAAATGCCCAACAATCATGTGCAATGTCACTATTTCAAAAATCCAAGTACCATGGATTGCAAGGGACATCGTGTTGGTAGTTACAAGCAACCTTGAATTTTTCACTTCTTTTGAAAATTTGTTCCCCTTATCATTCTTCATTGGCAAACATTAGACACGAACAACAAATTGAACATGGCATTAGGCTCAACATTGCTAGACATGAACAACAAATTGAATGTTGCATTAGGCTCAACATTGCTAAACATGAACAACAAATTGAACATTGCATTACGCTCAACATTGCTAGTGGACAATTGCTCTAGTAAAATAATATGTTTCGTAAAAAAATAAAATAAAATGTGACTTTACCCCGATTGTCATAAACAAAACAATTGTCATTGCTTCTCTTTTATTTTTCAAATAAAGGGCTATGGTGCACTAGTTAAGAACCATCTCTTTAAGCAATAGATTTTGAGTTCAAGTATGTTTCCCAATAGTCATCTTTTTGTTTAGAATTTGCTTAGTCCACTTCCCCAATTAAATTGTTCAAAGAAAAATAAAATCAAGCCGAGTTTCTTGAGGAAAGATACAATGGGGATCATGGTTTCCCCAAGGACCTTGACTCCTCTTTAAGTATGTCAAATGGTATTAAAAAACAAAAAAAAATCCTATCAATTTGCAGTTTTATATCAAAATACAATCACAAAACGTGCTCCTTATTTCCCAAGGCAAAAGAGGATGTGAAAACTTCGAGATAAATCTAGGATATGTTCATTAAGTTGAAATCAAGATGAAGTCAACTTATATAAACCAAGAAAAAGGTAATTAGTGCAAATTGGAGTTAAATTAGTGAATGCATACATTGCAAATTAGCATAAACTCATGTACACAACATGACCAAAACTCATTCATATATTTTAAAGTTGCACAATGGATGACTATGCAATCTTCTTTACTTTTTTTTTTCATTTTTATATTTTCATCCCCTCTGAAAACCTCGGGACATGGCATTCCCCGAAGCAACACAACTATTTCCTAGTGTAATTCAACACACTTGCCCCAAGGAAAAGGTAATTCCTTGGGGGAACACAACCCATTTGTTGAAGGAAGAACATTTCTTTGAAGAACACAACCAGTTTTTTTTTGGAGTGATTGTCTTTCTTTCTCAGATGAAATCCATCCATTTTAGGATGATCATAGAAATGGTAAAAGGATTTGGACATATGATCTCCCACTTAATATGGAAGTGCTCATACCATTTGTGACACCAATTTATTTATAAAAAATTATTGTCTTGACCATAACTAACATAATCATCATACTTGAGGGATAAAAATTTTATATATTTAAAATATTAGTTTCATGTTGGGCATCAATGGTGATGGAAATGCATACCTTTTTGCATGGAAGTTTGAGTTGCATTTAGTGCATTGCTATTATTTAATGTTTGAATTCTTCATTGGATCGAAAATTTGCAAGGTAAGTAAAAATGTATTTCTATGAGTATGATGCAAATTTGGACTTGGGATGAGGATGACGTGTGTGATCATGGTTGCACGTATGATGGGTCTCTCCACACAAGCAAAGAAATGTAAGCTTTTAATGCTTTTGGGCACCTTCTATAGGCCCAACCTCCTCTCATGTTTCATTGTGTGCAACATGAACATATATTAAAGTTATTAAATTACTTCTCATGTTTCCCAAGCTCTTGAAAAAAAATTATAACTAAGCTTGAGAGACACCTTGTAGCACTCTCACTCCTTTTTTCAAAAGAGAGCAAAAATGCTCAAAATGCATTAGGTTTTGAGCATTCCCAAACTCCTTCTAATAAGGTTTTTGCATCATGTTTTACCATGAATAAGAACCAAGCTTGGGGGACACCCCTAAGCTAGACTTGGCTATCGCATTGTTCATGGCCCCTTATGTTGGGGATGTTTCATGTCTTAAAATGGTGTTGGTCGATTATTGATTTTTATAATAGTAGTTGATAACCTACTAACTAGGTATTGAGTTTTCAAATTTCAATAACGTACCTAAGTTATTGGAATTTCATGAAGGTAGGTTATGTCATGTTGATGCCCAAAATACAACTCACTTATAGCAATACAAGAATCCAAACCTAAAAAACACAATGCAAATCACACAAATTAAATGCAAAAAAAACTGACATAAAAGACCAAAAAATCTACAACAACAAAACATGTGTATTCTTGAATCTCAAATCATTTTCAAAGCACTTTTGTTAATTTGGGATCACATAACTGAATATTATGAAATCATGTTCACACTAGACCATTCCAAGTTAACTTACCTAAGGTTTACCTATAATAACTAGGATGTTAAACAAAAAAAAAACCTCATAACAATTATCAATCTTAAGACCATTATAATAAACATGTTTATAATAAACAACATAAAAATAGGACTAAAAAACCCATGTAACCTACACTACTTAGGCAATATAAGCTATGGTTCTCAAGGTGAGCATTTGAGAACTAGACATGGCAACATATTCTTCATTTTATTTATGTGTGGAATTGGAATTGAAACAATTACAAATTCCACACATAAATAAAATGAAGAATATGTTGCCATGTCTAGTTAGCAAAAAATACACATTGGAAAAGTTCATCTGGGTCGAGCTCATCGTACAAGTTGGAAAAGTTCATCCAGGTTGAGCTCATGGTACAAGTTGGAAAAGTTCATCCAGGTTGAGCTCATCGTACAAGTTGCAAAAGTTCATCCAGGTTGAGCTCAATGTACAAGTTCAAAAAGTTCATCCAGGTCAAGCTCATCGTACAAGTTCAAAAAGTTCACCCTGTTAGTACTTCCATCCATACATCATACATATATACACACAAACTAGCTCCATTCCAACATTAAATAAATAAATAAAAAAAACTAGACTCCAAATAAACCTGAAAACTTAGAATTAGTGGCCACAATATTTATAAGATTTTATTGACTATAGTACACACAAGGGTAACCTTAGTTTCCACATTGACAAAACAAAAATATTTATTTATTTTCAAAAAAATCAATTAATTTTTAAAAATTGAAAAAAAAATATATTTTTTTTAATGATTCACAATTGTCTACTATGAAATTGCCATATGAATAGTAACATTAATCATATTGTAGCTCTTGTAATAATTCTGATGGTTTTCAACACCTTGACTTCATATTTTTCATAAAATTTCATTTCAATATTTAATCAATTATTTAATGATGAAATTGACTTTAGGGTAAGGTTCTTAAATTTTTTAACTTTCATATTTGGTCTATAGCCAAATTTTCCTAGATCTTCTTCGGATGATCATCAATGTGGCTACTACTAAAATTTGACAAAACCCAAAAAAGAAGAGAAAAAAAAACCATCTCCTCTAGGTGTGGAGAAATTAATTAACTAATTAATTAATTAATTAAGTGACTCTCGTAAGCATGAGGTGTTTTTGCACTTAAGGAGTAGTAGTTGTAAGGTGCTTTTTACACATAGAACTAGTGTTTTTTCTTGGGTCAATTTTGTGATTAGTAGCCAAAGTGGTAATCATCCATAGGAAAACTTTGCCAAATTTGGCTACGAAAGTAGATATTTTTGGCTACTAAATCTAGAAATCTGGCAATATTTGTTTTCAAATTCTGGCAATTAAAAAACCCCCCAAAAAACACTTCACTTTTTCATTTTTAATTCCCAATTTTTTTGCCCTCCAAAAATATATACGTTGCATCCTACATATACCTTCGCAAGTTCAACACTAATTATATTTATTTTTCAAATGTTGGAATTTTCAAAAATAATTTTTTTCCAAAGAAAAAATAATTTGTGAAAGCAAATAAGGAATCTTTAATAACATTTTGGAATATTCTGTTAAAAATTAAAAAAAAACCCATGGGATTTTAAAAATAAATCAACCCATTCAAGAGTAAATGTTTGAACCTAGCATAATACCTACAAATATTTAATTTGTGATTTATCTTGTGCTTTATGTAAAAGTTAATACTCCCAAAGGATAGGCGCATTCCGGAAATACGAACCTAGGGTTGCACTAGGCCTCACTAGGTCCGTTTATTTCATGAACGCCCCCCGCCCGCCCGGTGGCATTACCCTACACGAACAAAAAGTATCATCTATTTCACATCCGGAACGACATCAATAATTATCACTACTTAGAACCGTTTTCCCCACTTATTGAATAAACAAGAGTTTGATATCCGTTCATTGGAATCCGGTTATCAGGACGGTTCTTTCCTGAAAACCCATCAAGTTTGACACTAATTATTTTAGAAAAAGCTGAAATTTCCAATAAATAAATAAATACATAAATAATATATTTTTACAAAGATTTTTTTTTGTGAAGGAAAAAATAAAATAAAATAAAATATATATATTAGAATCTCTTAGAATTTTTTTGGGAATTTTTTTAATTTTTGAAAATAAAACATTCGAAAGAAAATATTTATTTCACACTCGAATGTTTGAAGTTACCATGGTACTACTACTACTACTACTAACCAAAGTACTTGGACATGAACATGAAAATGAAGAGATGAACCGGCCCCCCAAGTAAATTGAGTGTGGTGAGTACCACAATGAATCGTAGTATGTACATACAACCATACTACAATTTGTTCACACTCTTTGAGGATGGTGCACTAAATGGGAAGTAGTACATTTATCATCATCATCATCACCATAGGACACAACACAAGAGCAAAGGGAGAAGGGTTGTGCATCTTGTGCTTATGTATTAGCCAATATGGAACTCTCAAAATAAAACACTAAATGAGTACCTAAATTGGTACCTTACCCCTTCACAAACGGCAACACACAATTGAAGAACTCGGAAAAAAGGATAAACCTAAACCTAATAAGTATTATTAGGTTTAGGGTTTAGGGTTTTTAAGGCCTAACACAAACTTTAGTCTTCTTGGCTTCCCCTTGTTTAGGAAAGTTAGCACACAATTTTCTCCTAAGCTCATTTCCCACTCCACGAGTGTGTGGGTAAGGAGTAAAATGAGGTACCAATGTTCGCCAATTTTGGTTTTTTCATTGAGTTTGGATTTGGGTTTGGGTTTAGTTGTAAGAATTGGACTTGACCCATGTCAAGACCCTATTATCTCAAGATCTAGACCTAGACTTGACCCTAGGAAAACCCGGTTGAGTAGACGGGGTCCTAGACGCAGTTTCAAGGTCTTAATAAGACCCTTTTTGGAAGGTCTAGGTCTTAGGTTTAGGGTCTATGTAAGGGTTAGCCAAAAGGGAATGCGATTCACTAATTTTTTTCTCTCATTTTTGGTAGGGTGCAAGTGGGATCTAGGTGAACTTTAAGGAGGGTTTTAAGTAGGGTCTTAAATAAGGTCTTTGTGAGGTATTTGTTGTAAGACATGGGTTTCATGTAATTTGTTATTTGTGGTTGGACCCTTGTTTAAGTGTGAATAAGGTTTTTATTTTAGTGTGTGTTTGAAGAGAGGGTTTATATTTTATTGTGTGGCTATGGAGTCTCATTTTTTGTGTTTCAAGATTTTAAAGCACACACGATAGACATGCTTATGTTTGTGTGTTTTTGACCTTGAATTCTTATGATTTGCAAGTGCGTTTTAAAATGATGATTTGCACGTGATTTGCATGCATGTTTTCACGTGTATGACTTTGTCGGTTTCAATAGTGGGGAGCACATGAAATTTTAAGTGCAAGTTTTTGAAACCTTAAAATTTGAAAAAAAATCAATGGGTTTTATAAAGCCTAGAACCATTGAACCGCGCAATTAGTGGTTTAGAAACTTGACCCAACCCCGTAACCACCCACATTATATTTTCTGAATTATTATTTTTAGATTCGAAAGTATAATGGTATTTGCATTTTTAAAAAGATCTAGAATTGGATCCAATTGTTTTAAGAAGTAGCCAACCATTGGTAGGTACCAAGGTTTTTTATTAAATTTTGTGGTATCAAAAATTTGGTTAAATTTTCCCAAAAATTTGCAAATTTAGTACAATTTTCAGAATTTTTTTAAAAATCCAATTTTCTCCCAAGGTTTTTGCCAAGACATCAAGAAAATTTGTCAATAAAAAAACATTAATGGGTACTTGGCTACCTATATTTGAAAAGGAATTGAAACCACCTACCAAAAGAAAAGATGGAATGATAGATAATTGTTGTAAAACTGAACTTTTATTTATTTATAATGTGAAAGTCATTTGTTGTTGGACCTTAATTTAGGTCAGTATCCCCATGTGAAGGATCTTGTAGAATATTAATGGATGCAATTTAAGGCGACAATCAAAGATCAAGGGTGATTGATGGTGCTTGTGATTAGATTATTTGATGATCACATAATATACATGTGTTGCAAAAGAGAAGGTGATTTTATGAGGCATGTTACAACCTTTAAATTATTTGAATTTTTACTTTTCTTAATTCCATGTTATGACATAAAATCATATCAATGTGTCTCACTTTGTGAAAAGGGTAGAAGCAAGATATGGTGGCTTGCTTTGGTGATGAAACAATGTTTTTTTCAATGTACCTTTTATTTAAATATATATAATGATTAATATATCTTTAGATCTAATAATTGGGACTTGAATGTAAAGTAATAAATTCATTATGAAGAGAACTATGTGCTTATTTATTAATAAAAAATTCATTTGTTAGTAATAATAGTTTTTTGAAGTCAAAAAATATGGATTGATCATTTGATTGGAACATCACAAAATAAATTTCAATAAATATTAATTCACATATCAAATTTGTTATTGAGATTCAATATATAATGTAATGTAAGATGATAAACTCATATGAAAAATCTTTTATTTGAAAACCTTAACCATTTAATAGTTAAGGACTTTTGAATGGTTAAAATTTAACCATATTTTCATAAATTCATATGAATCACAAATTTTATTTTTTTTTTGAATTTTTTTGTCCCAAAAGCATATATTTTTAAAAGTTTTATTTTTTTGAACTTTGTGGGTTTTCCTTTTAACATTTTCAAATCAAAAAATGACATCAATTACATTAAATAATTTTTTTCACATAGATTTGTGAAAGTTTGTAATCAATTGAACATGTATTATTTAAAGATTAAAATAATAATATTAAAAAATTAACAACCATGTTCATTTGAATCATTTAAAATAATTTTAGTTGGATTTGTAGGGAGTTTTTTTTTTATCACTATTGAGCCATTGTAGCATGCATTCACCTAAAAATACAATTGAAATAGGCAAAGGTTTAAAGTTTAAAGTCTATATATATGTGTGTGACTTGTGCCTCCATTAAAAACTCTCACCAATGCAAACAAATATTTTTTGGTTGGTCAAGGGTAATTTTGCATGGATAATTTTTTTCCATAATGCCCATTTGAGCTTCAAGTTGCATTAATTCAACTTTCCATGATCATATTTTGAGCTTCAAAGGGGTATTTTTAAAGGCTTTTCTTGTCACATAATTGCTACAATATTATATTTACTAGTGAATGTGGGCCATATTATGTTATTGGACCAAGTGTGAACTTGTTACCCAACGAATTGAATAAAAAAAAAAGCTTATATATAAATAAGATATATTGAGATTTGAATTATGATGAAATTTCTTTTACAAGATTGTTAAATTGTAATATTCAGTGAGATTTATTTTTAAAATAATATTAAGTAAGATTTGAATGATTTGGAAAATTCTTTTTATAATTGAATAAAAGTTGTTTTGAATTCAGTTCTATTTTCGGAACACATTTAAATTAAAAAATATATATAATAGGGTGAAAGCCAATCACTTACTAGATGCAAATGTTGCATGATTTCAAGTTAACAATTGTAGATATTTCCATCCATGAACAAGGGTAACTTATGGACTAGGTAATTGGCGAGAACGCACATGTTATCATGAATAGTTGAGACTATTCATGGTAACCATCATGGTAACCAACACACTCAATTGAGTTATCACACATAACCATCCCTCATGAGAATTGGCATGCCCTCTTTTTATCCATGCAAAGAGCAATTCATAAATTTTTCATCCAAGTAATGAAAGGTTACATTTCATTGGGCCAATAAAAGCCTAAGGTGATGCCTTGTGGTAACTAATAGGCCATTAATGAATCAAAAGGTTGAAGATTATGGGTTGTAACTCACAACCCTATCGTCAACCCAAGCATTAAGAATTTTGTGAAGAATGGTTATGTGATTGTATCCATTATGAAGGCCGATTAGAATTGGTATCATTGTTTGAACATTTTGGTGGGATAAGATTGATGGGTTATAAATGATGAAACTTTTGTGTTAGAAATGGTATAAAATTAACCATTTTTATAAATTAATGAATTTTTTTCTATTAAAAAAACTCATATTATAGAGTTATTTGTACAATGCCTCCTCAAATAAGGGATGAAATTGCTCATTGTTGGGTTGAACTAGGGTTGAAATGTTCGACGAATATTAAATGTGTAAATTAATTTTCATTTGGTGCCATGTGACTAAACTCTTTTTTAGCACTTGTACATGTAATTAAAAGGAGTTTGATCTTGAAACCCAAAACTGGGGATGAAACTACCCCGAGGACCAATTTGGGCTAGAAAACTAGTTTGATCCCCTGTTTTCTTTTTTGGGTCCCTGTGTATTGTTTTTTTTCATCCTGACTTCTCATTTTGCAGTTTGGGTTAAATTACTCATAACTCCTATTATCCTTAAAACTTGCCTTCCTTTTGACAAACTCAGCATGAGAACACAAAAGGCAGGCCCAAATACAGGGTGAGGATAACTTGAATTTTCTAAGAGATTCAAAATTGACCCATATTTTTTAAAAATCACCCCATTCAACCATTAGTCTCATATGGTGGCCGAAAGTGGGGGGGTGCCTCGTGATGCCCCGGCCGGCCTCCTTTTCAACAAATATGGGCAATGAACCACCATTACCGAAGGGGATTGTGGAGAAGGGGGGATGGGCACGGGGGACCAAGTAAACCATATGGGGAGCTTATTATGGGGAGAGAGCACAATTTGTGATGGAAAAAGTCTTGGAAAAAAAAAAGGGGTAA
>Ga0209208_10013006_pt1 | contig 10455 bp, 7 predicted proteins | sample S1TSphfallax_3_FD_187694 | JGI IMG/M metagenome (GOLD analysis project Ga0209208, IMG submission 187694) | Host-associated microbial communities from peat moss isolated from Minnesota, USA - S1T2_Fd - Sphagnum fallax MG (SPAdes) (version 2) | ecosystem: Host-associated > Plants > Peat moss >... | reverse complement strand
GGGGGGGGGGGAGGAAGTGGCAAATTGGGTGAGGATGGCAAGATGGTGGGGGAAGTTAGTGTAAAAATGATGATAAGGTTGTGAGGGTATGGATTTTGCTTCTTGGTTGGTATAAAGTAGTAAAGTACAAAATAGAATGAGGAGGTGAAAGAAAAATCTAAAGAAGGTTTTTAATTGATTTTCAAAACCTTTAATGAACTGAAAATTTTGATCCAAAATGGTATTTTAAAAAAAATTGAAAGCTTGAATCTCAATACATTCCCCCTTATGTAATCGTTAAATACCAACTGTCATATGTAAGAAAATTTTGATTGGACTTCCAAACTAATTAAAGTTCATCTCTATAACAAAATGGAAAAGAGTTTAGTTCAAGCTTGAACTTACATAATAAAACATTGTGTATACAAGAAAAAATCATGTCTTTTTCCACTACCCAAGTTTGTTAGGTTTTTAGTGAAATGGGACAAAATTGATTAATATGTAATTTGTATGGTTTTGGTAAAAGAAACTTAGTTGAATGAACATTTTTAATGAAATATTTTTTAATCATTTTGGATAGTAACATGTTGCACTAAATTATTTTTAGACTTTAAAATTATGACATAGATATATGAGATCTCAAGTTAATATGATTTGGAATAAAATGTCACGTCATTTTATAATCTTTTAATTTTTTTTCCTTTTTTTTCCTGTTTATAATGGAAGTAGGCCTAAAGGCTCAAAATGCAATCTATAATTTCACAGTGCCATGTGACCACAAGCACCTTCACAATAAAAAATTTTCCTTGTTGCCTTCCTTTCACAACCCTTGAATTATTGTGACAGTCATTAATTACATTGACAATAAAAGGAATTCAATAGCTATCTGTTTTTTTTTGTTGTCATAAGTATAGTAGGTGGTCAGGGTGGATTTGTTTTTCTCTTGTTGCCATAAGTATAGTAGGTGGTGGGATTTATTTGTGTTTTCTTTCACGGTGTAGTGATGAAAAGGAGCAACAGGTCCTGACAAAGGATGAATTTTCAACATTCTTGAGCTTGTTTATTTTATAAGTAACCTCTCCAAAGGCTTACAATAGCATTGAAATTGTTGTCAATATTTCAATGTGAAGGGTAATTTTCACAAAAGTTTTTCAGAAGTGAATGACACATGGGCCATTCATGTTTAATGCATGCCAAGATTTAGTGCCCTATTGTTTGGGATTTCCCCAATACAAAGGTGTGACTTTCTCTGCCTAATGTTTGACCATTTCTTTTGGACATTGAGAATACTTAAATCCAAAAACAAACAAGGAATTCCTCATGTTTTAGCGTGGCTCAAAATCATAATTAAAAAAACCATCAAACACCAAAACAATCCTTATAGTGTAATACCAACCCATGACCACCAAACCCTAAACGTTTCATCTAATTTTCACAAGGCTACACAGACACAAAAACCTAGGAAATTTGTTTGTAATGTTGTTACAAGTAGCCTATTCGAACCTCCTTCCCACTCAATGCGCAAATTGGGCGTATGTTTTTAGGTTCAAGTCCTAATTTGAGTTCTACTTTTAAAATTTTATAGATGTCATTTCTTACAAAAATCCCAATTGATTGGCTAAATGGCAAATTTAATAGCTTTCCTTGTGTCAATATGACCTTGGTTTCATGAACCATTGGAACAAAACAAACAAACAACCTTCCTTCATGTATATAGATATTTTTTAAATTCATTTGAACTTTTATTTGCTAATGATTATTTCAAAGTTTAGATTTTTTAAGAATTAATATGATATGTACCCACATCTAATTAATAAAATAAATAATAAGCAATCCAAATTCCAATGAGTGTTAATTGGACTTTGGTGTTTCAATTTCCAAATCCAACCAAAATATTAAAAGACAAATTACTTTTAGAATCATTATAAACGTTATAGAATTTTGATTTTTTATAAAAATATGAATTGAGATGCCTTTCACCCACGTTGCATTGTTTATTATATTTATTGAACATCAATTTAAAAAGGATTTGAAACAAAATTTTGTTTTGTTCCTTCTTAGCTATGACATGCATTGCACATCCAATTTACTTGGTAAAAAAAAGGGAAAAAATGGCCCAATAATTTAAAGGGGAAAAATATGAATACCCTTCATATAATTGGGCATTAGGCCTACCTACACTCCAAGTCCTAGAAGGGACCAACTAGTTCGGGTTATGGAGTCATGATACTATTTTCATGGCAAGCCATGACAAAATTACATGTCATGAACTTTTTTTCTGATTTTGTTAAAAACAAATTTTGACATCATTCACCATGATGTACATGTTCATACATTACATTTATACAAAATACATTGATGCACACACTCGTCAAGTTTTGAACCTAAAACTTCATGGAGGCACACCAAGATCATAATCATTAAACCACTTCAAGACGTTATTAACAAAGAATATTTTTAAAAACATTTATTATGCTTGACATGGAATTGTTTAGGAAATTTAAACTTTAATGTTTTTTTTTTTTCAAAATGTATTCAAATGCTACAAATGAAAACATGATCTTGAAGCTTATTCAATAATGTATTAGAATTAGAATTATTATTTTAAATATTAAATATAATAAAAATAACTTAAAATAACATTTCATGAATAAATTTAGATTTTTTTTTTTTGGGTTTAAATTGACCTACAATGTCTATGAATTCAATGTAAATTTAAGAATGCATTCACCAAGTTTTTAACAATGTTGTTTCCATTATTAAAATATGTCCATTTTTTGAAAATTCTAAATTTTTATTTTCCCAAATATGATTAGGTACAAAAGAAAATATTATTTTTGCAATGTTGTTGAAATGGCACTCATCCATAAGAAGATTTAACCACATTTGGTTATAAACAAGTTGTGAAGTTAGATTTTTAAAAAATACTTCAATATTATGGTTATATGCTATAATTTATTGTAAAAAGTTGATAATATATATTTTTAATTTGACATAATTTTTATTTTTTTTCAAAAAAATCCTTTGTTGATTTTGTTGCCCCTTTAAATTGGAAAAAATCGGCCACAAAAATAAAAAGAGATTAAGTAGTCAATACAACCATTTAATTTTTAACACTATATTTGTTAAGCAACATGAATCATTATGGTTTAATTATACAACTTGAAAAATATCACAAATATATGATGTAAAAATATAGTTTACTTTCATTTTCTTTGTAGAAATAAAAATAACATAATTTAGTGACAATTTTGGCATTAAATAATTGAATTAAATCCCCTTCCCTATCCAACAATGTTTTTTTTAGTTTTGAATTTTTCTAATTTGGAGATTATTTTTGGGAAAAATGGAAAAAATAGTGAAAATTCAAGGGAAAATGTAAACAACAAAAGAATTGTCAAAATTTTGGAATAAAAATTCTAAGTGAAAAAAGTTTTTCCCTAATGAATAAAAATTAGTGGTGAATTTCCACCATTTTGCAAACATAAAAAAGGCCATCAACATCAACAAATCATTTTCTAATTGAATAAACCAAAAAAATTCATTTTTTTTATAATGATATAATCCTACAATGGGTTGTAGGACTTATAAAAAATATATAGAAGTATTTTAACAAATTTATACCTCCATATACATGGTTTATAACCAAAACAAGGTTTCTTTTTTTGTGAATGATATTAAAGAACACCACAAATTTAAAAAATTAAAAAGATGAAAAAAATCATTGATGTAATTATTACTATCACAATTTATAATTCATGCATTTATTTTATTTTTTAAATAAAAATTTCAAATTCACCTCTAAATATTTGAACATAAACTTATAATAAAACAAGCTCTAAAAATTAATAAATGATGTTTAAATAAAAATAAAAAGTAAAATAAATGATAATTTATTATTATTATTATTAAAACATAAAAAATATTTTAAGAAAATTAAAAATCATTTTTTTTAACATGGATTTTTTTTAATACATCAAGAAAAAAAATGGGAAAAAATTAGGGATTATTTATGGGGGTCTTTGGTGTGGGATCATGAACATTCATAATAATAAACTTGTCCACATGATGATGCCTAACACAAACTAGGGAAAAACATCCACTTTAATTTACATAAATGTAGAAAAAATTTAATATATGAAAAATTATAATTTAGAGGTTTATATGCATCTTAGACTTTGCATGCATGAACATTTGAACCAATCATTAATGCATTCAAATATAAATATGAGACTTGTCTAGTTTTTATACATCTAATTCAAAAAATTGTGGTGAGTGCAAAATGCAATTTATGAATAATGGATTCAACACATTCAAAGTGAATGATTCAACTCATGTGCAAATGTTAATAATTTAAAAGACATGAAAAATTTCACTACCTTGTTCAAATACAAATGCAAGGCATTAAGTTGTTATGTATGTTTTAATATATACTAATAAGTGCAATATGCGACATTTGAATAATGGTTTCAATAAGTTCAAAATGGATGATTTAACTAATGTAAAGATATTGATAGTTCAAGAAATGTGAAAAAACTCACTAAACCATTCAAGTATAATTGCAATGCATTGAGCTACATATATTTTAATAAGTGCAAGATGCAATTTATGAATAATGATTTTAACATATTAAATGTGAATGGTTTAACTCATGTGCACATGTTGATAATTGAAAAGATGTGAAATATGATTAGTTGATTAGAACATTTTTAGTGAAATGGTTTTAAGTTGTTTTGAATAGTCACATCTTGCACTACACAATTTTTAATTTTAGAATTATGACATGGATATATAAGGTCCTAAGTTAATATAATGTGGAATAAAATGCCACATCATCATATGACTTTTTTCATTTTTTTTTGGATCATTGAATGACGAATCATATTTTTCTCACGGCATGGCATGACAAAATTACATGTTGTGAAAAAAAAATTATTTAAATTTTTTTTTCCAATTTTTTCAAAAACAAATTGACATCATTAACCATGATGTACATGTTTGTATATTGCACTTATATGATACATTGACACATTCATCAAGGTTTGAACCCAAAATCTTATGGAAGCACACCATGATTTTAATGACCAGACCACTTCAAAACCATATCAATAAAAAAGAAAAAAATCAACTTTATTATGTTTGGCATGGAATTGTTTAAGAAATTCAAACTTCAAAATTAAAAAAAAAATTATTCAAATGTGACAAATGAAGACATGATCTTGAAGCTTATTCAATAATGTGTTAAATTTTTTATTATAATTTAAAATATTTAATATTTAATATTTAAAAATAATGTTATAAATAAATTTACAATTTTTTTGGGTTTAAATTGACTTAAAATCTTTTTGAATCCAATGTCAATTTAAAGAATGTTATCATTAAGTCTTTAACAATGTTATTTCCATTATGTAAAATATGTTTGTTTTTTGAGAAATTGCAAGTTTTTCTTTTCCCCAATATGATTAAGTACAATGTTTTTAATTCATTTTTTCAATGTTGCTAAAATGGAATCATCCATAAGAAGATTTAGCCACACTTGGTTATAAACAAGTTGCAAACCCCCCTCCCCAACCAACAATTTTTTTTTGGTTTCAAAATTTCCTACCTTGGTAATTCTTGTTGGGAAAAGAATGAAAAAAATGGTGCAAATTCAAAGAGAAATGCAAACAACAAAAAAATTGTCAAAAACTTGAAATCACAAATTTGAAAGAAAAAAAGGTCACTCGTAATGAATAAAAATTTAAAATTAATTTTAATAATTTAAACCTTAAACACAACTCAAAGATCAAATTTATTCAAATAATCTTAGCATCAATTGCTTATACCAAGAAGAAAAATGGCAATCATACAAGAAGCATGCAAACATATAAAACTTGCCCCAAAAAATAACCCCTAAAAAATAGAAGCAATCTAGTTTATGCAATTAACATAACATCATTAAAATGGACAAGTAGATTCTAATACATAATGGTGAACAACAATTGAAACACCAGCCAATATCCTATGAAATTCAACACAAATAAACAATGCAGTACATAAATTGACAAAAAAAAAATGACATGGATATTTTTATCGTCCACACATTCACAAGTTTTGCCAATTCGCAAAACCCACAAACACTTGTACCATAGGTAGATTCTAGAAATTTCAGAAATATAAAATAATATAAAATTGCATGCATGTTTTGCCAAATTTGAAAATTTACCAAAGCTTGTAAGCTTACTGGACCCTTTTATGCACAAAACAACAGACAACAACACATTTCATTGTGAGGTTAATGATTTACATAAATTCAAACAACCTCTCATCACAAAGGTTCAAAAAGCTTTCTTCCTCTTAAATCTAGCAACAAAAATACGACCATACCCAACGTAAACTCAAATGTCCAATTTAAAAACTACAACAAGAGAAATCCACATCTTAAACTCCTTGTTCATCAAAACAATCTCAAAATTCCAATAACCAAAAAATGCACATCATAAGCTTCAAATGTCTTTCATCATAAGGAAATGCACAGGAATGCAATTAATGATAGATGGAATCTAGTCATAAAACTTCTAATGGGCACCATTCATTAGAGAAGACAGACCAAAAATACTATTATATACATGGTTCTATTTTTGGGAAGATGTCCTCACATACAACTTCTCTTCAAGTTTCTCAAAAGATACCAAATGTTCTACCATTGAGTCAAAATTTGTGAAGTTGAAAACAACAAAATGAGTTTGAATCAAACAATGAAAAACAAAATATTAGCAATGTCTATTTTAAATGACTAACAACAAGATTTTTGGCAGAATATTAACTTAGACTTGAAAAATATTAGTGTGCACAAAAAAATAAAATGAAACAAAGGATCAAAGAATTATCTACAAGTAGTTCCAGTGAATTGTGCTGAACAAATGTCAAGGTCAAAATCACTGTAGTTAGAAAAATCATGTTCAACACCTTTGAAGAAGACATTTTCATTCAAGAAAGGATGGGGTTAGCCTTTAGAAATCAAAGTCTATGGAAATGGACATTTGGTCAACCTATTAAAATTGGAGAGAAAATGCCACATGAGTTGCAAAGAGGGTAATTTGGAAACCCAATAATTCCAATGAGAAAGATGGAAATTGCAAATTTGATAATTGAGAAATTGGGATTACATTTTAAAATCACTTAATATATTTGAAGCATCTTTTTCCCAACCCAATATTCTAGCACCTACGAAAGCATCACAACCAAGTTATTAAATGTCATCCACAACCCAATAACCACCACTCCACTCCAATGCTTCAAGATCATTACTTATGGAAGCATACTTGAATCTCATGTAGGACATGGCTCAAGAGGAAGGTAAATATGTTGCAACTATAATACTACTAGGTATTTCACCAACAATACATATCTATTGTTTTGTCTATTGGTTGCCTCCGCATATGCTTTTGGTATTCTTAGGATCATCTTCTTGGAAAAGGTTAGAATTCACTTCAAAGTGTAATACAAACTCAAGCCTACTTTTTGAATTTATGAAATCATCTTAGGCTTGTAATTTTCCTTCGGTTGTCATTAGGGGCCTATGTTTGACAGAAACACATCCACAAATAGGAAGGAGTTTTGAAAGACAAACAAATTTATGCACCTAGTAGAGCCTGAATATGGCCTCCCACTTTGTCTCAACAAGAGCAACAAAGAAGGCAATAGCCACAACATAATAGCACAAGATTAACACAAATGGTTGAAAGCAATTTTCAAACAATCATTCTATGAACAAACATAATAACCTTCATAAACAAACAACTAGAAAAGGAAGTGTAGAGAAGTCTGCAAAGAAACCTCATCAAAGCTCAAAAAACTTACCACAAACTCAATGCCACCTTCCCCTTTTGCCACAACAATAAACCATACCAACCATTGCTGGTAGTGTGGCATGGAAGCTGATGCAAACCTCTAAGGATCTTCCAAGATGAGATTCAATCTTGTAGCCCAATAAAACTTTGCATAAATTCTATGAGATTTGAGTCTTCACCATCAATATACATCTCAATAGGAAGCAGCTCATCTTTTGATTGACAACCTTTGAAGGAACCAAGATTTCACTCTAAACAAACTCAAATTACAAAATGGGTGCCAGTGATCACTCATCGGCATGTTGTCAACCTAATCACCTTTGGTTTCTTATTACAAGGTACAAAGAAAACTGCTGACTTGCTTGAGTAGGATTCATTTTCAGATAGTTGCAGATCACCTCCATGTTTGCAATCTGTCAGTGGCTCTGCCATTTTCTTTTTCTCACTAGCTGTTGCTTCCAGCATTTTGACAGCTTCCCAATTGTCCATGGCCACATATGGTCCTAATTTTGCAGGCTGCTTTGTTGTCGAAGAAGGAGAAGAAAAAGAAGAAGCAACTGAAGTGCATTGTTGTTTTTGTTGAGCTTGTGCACTTATAATATTAAGCTTTCCCCTTTCCTTAACAGCTGCATCTAGAAAGCACTCTTTCTTCTCCAGTTTTGCTGCTAAACTTTTGCGGAAGGTGCGACGATTCAGCTTGACAATTTCACCCGTGATGCTGATTACATACCTGCCACCTGGCTTCTTTCTTCTTCTACCAAACTTTTGGATGTCACGATGATCTGGATATGGTTGAAGATCCAGCACCTTTGCCACTGGCGGTAGTGCTAAGGGTGCACGGAAGTCAACTCGATCATCAAATTGAAGAGCTTCTTCTGGGTGTGCCCAAAGATCGAATGCCCTAAAAGGATGCTGTTGTTGCAAATTCCTAGAAGAATTGGTACTATGATCCAATGAGGTGAACAATTTCGAAGCATCAGAGAGAATCTTCAGAAATGAAAGAAGGCTTGTTTGTCTGTTGTTGTTGTTACTGTTGTTGCCTTCTACAGCCCTGCTAGTCTAGATTACAAAAGAGAAACCCATAATGTATCATCACATGTATGTATGTATCCATATGTATCTGTATGTATGTATCATGATCAACTGCTTGTTAAATTTGGTCAAAAAATTAAGGGGAGGAGGATGTGGGCAGTGACATACCCAAACCCAGCATTAAGCTAACAAGAAATTGGAACAGTAATATGATTCAGAATGGACATTGAACAGCTGCAATCAAGAGTTTCAAGAGTCAAAAAAAAAAGGAGAGCAGTCTTGGTAAACTTACAGGACTGAATAAGGAGGAGTAACAGAAGACAGAGAAATGACCAAAGCGTTGCAAGGCCAGTGCGAGCTGCTTCTGGTGAAGGCGACAATCGCCAGATTCCACACTTGTTCCCATGATGACTGCTGGTGCAGGCAAGGGTGCCCAGTCCTCCACTATTGCCTCCTTCACAAACTGTTCTGGAGCCATTCTATTCCCTTTTGGGTGTTTTGGTCTTTTCCTGTTCCGGAGACATATATGCTGAGCATTTCAGAAGAGAATCTCTGCTGCCCTTTCAATTTCTTTTGCAAAAAGATCATACTGACTCAACTGGTTTAGGATATTTATTTTTTGTGATTTTTACACTAATGTCGAGAAAACTGATTACAGTTTTAGATTAATAAAAGGCCGAAGAATGTGCCTGAGGGGAAGTTTCTTGGTGCAAAGGCCACTGCTGCTTCTATCAACTTCAATCGCCCAATCACGCTCAACACGTAAGCGGAATGTCTTATGACAGATGGTGTAATTCATAGGGACCACTGCATCCAAAAGCCGCTCTTTCACCCATTGCTCCACATCCTGGATCCTCCTTGCCATTTGTCCCAACTGATGAGCAACTACTAGTACAGAGAGTTGGATAAACAAAGGATCAATGCAAGCTTTTCTGTGTTCATGAAAGACTTCAGACTTGATTTATCTACCTTTGACTTCCCATTCAAAAAAAATCACTTGCACATGGGAAACAACTCTGAATGTAGAAGAATTGTTACTTGGAATCTGCTAAGGGCTTCCTTACGATCAACAGCAACAGCAGCACTGAGCACTAATTGTGGACGTAATGACTTTGCAGTGCGACGAATATCACGCAGAAGTGCTGTTACGCAATCACATCGCCACTGATCCCAAACAGAAGGCTTGTCTTCAGGACCCAATCCTGTAGCTTCCTTGAAGAGCTCCAGTGTCCTCTGTGACCAGCTCACACACACATATGACTGACTTGCACAATCTCTATTTTTATCATTGTAGCAGCGAGTGCATCAAATTTGCAGCAGGTTCCACAATCTCTACCAGGTGGTGGAGTATTTGTCTATGCATTGTGGGAATGAGTAAAATAATAACACTACCTGGTCACGAGGGTACTGGTGGCCATGCAGAACAGGGTGCTCATTTGGAAACCGAATGTAATCCAAATGCAGACCGTCAACCTCATAATCTGCAACGATTTCTTGACAGATACCCATTATGTGTTTCCTCACCTCTGGTAAACATGGATTCACGCTTACATAGAATCCTGTATTCAGAGGCTGCACCAACAATTCCACCATACAAATGAGTAGTAGAGAT
>Ga0209208_10013004_pt1 | contig 10456 bp, 9 predicted proteins | sample S1TSphfallax_3_FD_187694 | JGI IMG/M metagenome (GOLD analysis project Ga0209208, IMG submission 187694) | Host-associated microbial communities from peat moss isolated from Minnesota, USA - S1T2_Fd - Sphagnum fallax MG (SPAdes) (version 2) | ecosystem: Host-associated > Plants > Peat moss >... | reverse complement strand
TTACACCTTGTAAGGTGCCTTACAACTACACTAAAAAAATGCACCCAGGTTTTTACATATAAGGGAGGGACTGCTATTTGTGCCTTTTGTCCCATGGAATCAAGGGCAGAGCCCAAGGTCCAAGCCAAAAAGCCCAGTTTTGGTTGAGTACTCAGAAAAAGCCCAGTTCTGGTTGTGTACTCAGAAAAAGCCCAATTTTGGGGTACGAAGAAGAAGAAGCCCGGTTTTGTTTGTCTACTCAAAAAAAGCCCAATTTTGGGTACGAAGAATAAGCCCGGTTTTGGTTTTGTACTCAGAGAAGCCCAATTTTGGGTACGAAGAAGAAGAAGCCCAGTTCTGGGTACGATGAAGAAGAAGCCGTCCGTAGTCTTTGCGTTGCGTCTTTCTCTTGGGGTGAAGAACTATCTCGATTCCGACAATATGATTCAAGGAAGAAGAAGTTCTTGCCACCAGAATGGAGACTTGCTCAACAACTTTGATCAGTAGAACCTGTAGCATCGGAAGAATTGTAGAAACTGCAGCAGCTTATATCGATCTGCAGGGCATCAACGTGATAGAACCACCACCACGTCCAAGTTGGATGGCAAGTGGCCGAAGAGATGATGGAGAAGCTATTTGCAGCAGTAGAAGAGAATGGTCTTGCAGCTCCTCCTCCAGTGTGTCTCATCTGCCACCTTTTCCTTGGTGACAGGCAAAGGAAATCCCAGCCCTAAACCCTAAGCCATCTCTGATCCCTCCCCCAGCCCACAAACCCACCATCAGCTCCTCGACCTTAGCCATGATTCTAAACCCTAAACCCTAAGATATCAAAATTCCTATCAGGAAAAGAGAGATGAAGAATTGTTCAGAGTCTGTTGTCCGTGAGAGCTGCAGCAGAAAAGATCTTGAACAATGTGATGATGGGCTGCATTGGTTGTAGAACAGATGGTAGTGGACAAGTTCAAGATTCCGTGATGGGTTTGGTTCCCATCTCCAGCGACGAGCTTGCTCTGCACATTCCTGCACATACCGGGGCGTGTAAAGCAAGGACGATTGCCTCCTGCTGCAGAAGACAACGACGAGCTTGTCACCGTTATTCCTGGTATTCCGACCACGCGGATAGCTGATTTACCTCCTCTGTACTAGATCCTACTTTCTATGATTATGAACCCTACTTGAAGAGCAGCGTGGTGACGCTGAAAGCCCCGGGCGTTCTCATCAACACCTTCTATGATCCCGAGCCTCGAAACATCGATGTGTTGCAAACGACGCTGTATGGAGGAAGCGACAGCAATGGGCAGGTAATGAGATTCTTCAAGCTTGCTGCAATTGCACAGATCTCAGTTCCTTCCCATCGGAAACATCTGGGCTTAGTCTTTGGTTTTGTTTTCTTCTGTAGGGTCATCTTCTACGGATTCTGCCAATGGGTCCAATGTTGCCACCTGCATATTTCACCCCAGCAGCTTCCAATCTTTGGAGCAGCAATGGAGGTCCAGCAGCTAGTACTGCGCAGAAGACGCAGCTCCAGGACCACCCAACAACAGATCTAGAGCCATGCTTACAGTGGCTATGGAAGCAGCTTCCAGCTTCAGCCCATGCTTGCTTGGCTCCTCCAAGCTGAGCAACACATTAACTACAGGTATAAGACCGTCTGAGCACAGTCTACTTTTAAACTCTCAAAACAACTTCCTCATCGTCGTCGTCATCATCACTTCCTCCCTACAACAACCCTCAATAGAATTTCGGTCTCCTTCCTTTCAATCACCAACGATTTGAGCTTGCTCAGAAACAGTTCTACTTGGAGTGAGTTTACTGGCTGCTGCAGTCATTTGTTGTTCATACCAGTGTTGGGTGGGTACCTGGTTTGGTAGGTTATTAGAACTGTGAGTTCCAGTTCCGATTCGTAAAAACTGAACTGGAACCTGGTCTGATTTTTGGAACTGGGTTTGGAACTGGAACCAGGTTCTCTGTTTTTTTCAATGAATCAGAACCCAAAGAGGAATCAGGATCTCAGTTCTTTAAGAACTGGCACTGGATTGGGGAGTTTTGGAAAAGAACAGTGTTTGAAAGAAAGGACTAGAACCAGGAGCTAACTGGAGATTAACCAGCAGCTAGGTTCACGTTACCTAGAATGGGACTGGAACCAAGTTCAATCTTTAGAACTAAAACCATAACTGGGGTAAAGGTTGGGGGTGGGGCAGAGTTTTGAAGAACTTGGATCCAGTTCCTAAAAAACCAAGATCCTAATTCCGGATTGGTTCCTTTTCTTTGAAAAAACAGAGAACCCAGTTCCAGTTCCAAAATCAGACTCACTTCTGATTCTGTTTTTACTAATCAGAACTGGAACCAAAACCAGCATTTCTTCATAAGAGTCAACAACCGCCCAACACTGGTTCAAACAAGACAGAGACAAAGGCCAAAGTTTGCACGGCTGTGAAGTCTCTCATGACTGAAGGTCCAGGGAGAGCTGCAAGAGACAATGTCCAAAAGCTCAGAGACCTGGCCTTCAATGCTGTGGTGGCAGAGAGGGGATCAGTGCAAACAAATTGCCAAACATTTATTCAAAAGCTTCTTGAAAATACAGAAACCCGCCACCCAGATACAAAATAAAACACCACCCACATCTCCAACACCATCTCATCTCCAAACAAGCAGGAGTTGTACGTTCATGTTGTCACACTTGACATTTCAACTTTGGGCAAAGCTTATGGGATAAAGTGTGGTGTTATTGGGTGCATGCAGCATCACCAGGCATAAACTTGAAGAAGACAATTGTCGCAGCTTCTTCAAATAACCTCTAGAACATGAGAATATTTTACCTCTATTACCCACCAGTTGAGGTCACTGTCCAGCAACAAGTACAGGTACTAGAAATCCAAGCATGGAGTAAAGGTACTAGAAATTTATTTCAAGATAGAGTAGTATGGGAGTACTAGTATGCTAGACACAAAAGTTTGAGTATATTGAACACGTGTATGTTCTAAAAGAAAACTCAGAAATGGAACTTTGGTGAGCTAAAACAGTATGGGTGCATAGAGAATTAGGCTCTAGATCGAGGTCTAAGCTGCTTCGTCCTCCTTCTCAAACCCATTCAACCAAAGATTTAATTTGATAACTTGGAACAAAAATCTTGTCTTGCAACAGAATGTTACAAATGCATACACTAAATCATCAACAATAGATTTTTGACTCAGACACTAAATAATTTGCCCTTGTAGAGGTCAAGCAATTTCACCTCTTAAAGGAAATGAAGTTGAATCTGCTATACTTGTGTGCACCAGCTAATGCATGTCACAATGTAACTGGACTTGTTCTTGTAGCCATGTGTTACAACTCTAGAGTATTGGCTCCATATGCTTGCCACCATTGACAACTCAGAAAGTTTTGCTTGGTTGCAGGTTTTAATCTGCAATGCCATAAAGTAGTCTTTCGTTATTTATGTGAGTAATTGATTGTTTTTCAGCTTTGACATGATTTGCCACATCTAAGAAAAATATATTTCTCATAATTTGAGAAGCTTTCACAACGTAATTGCCTTTCCATTTTGAATCAAGCATAAACTTTGCTAACCTTGCAAAGAATAGGATTGTGCATAAATTGCCGTTGGTCTTGAATGATCTTGAATGATTTCTTCTCTATTTTATATGGACAGCGGAGATTTATCTCTTACATATTTGTGTGCATATAGATTTCTATACAAAAGATATGTGTGCAAGGAACCAAATCCAAGGCCTTTGTACTTGAGTATTCCTATGCATAGGGCTTGTATAGACTTTGTGAAGTAAGTGTTGTGAGCATGTTTTGGAAGGAAGGAGAGTGTGTCACATTGAAATGTATTCATATGTAATTCAAATAAAGTTGAACAACAAACTTATCTACTTTGTGCTTACAAAACTCTGCAACTTGTTCAACATATGATAAAACAAATTGTACTAAATCAGCTCTAATCTTTTACCAGGCATCTTATTCCTATGGTCTTCATCTAGTAACTTTCATTTATTTTAAAACTTTTCTCTGAATTCAAGAATTTGAGCTAAAGCATCTTTTGGAACACTGGTGCAAAGCTCTATATTTGCTAGCCCCAAAATAGTAGTATATAACTCTTGCAAGAGAAGTAACTGCTTCCAACTGCTTTTCACAATAACTACTACTTAAACTCCAAGACCCACCATGCTCACTTGGTAATTACCCAGTCCAATGCAAGATTAGAGACCACTTTGCAACTTTCTTGTATGAATTACCACCACTACAAAACAATAAAATTTAGGTTATTAAGTTTGGCATGGTTCTTCCTTGAATAATAAAGGTTGAACTTTGGCTAATTTGTAGCCTGTAGCTCCTAGCTTGGCCTAATGCTCCTACACACTCTCCTTGAAGGTTTTGAACTAATAGAGAGTGATCTGTAAAGAAAGAAGCAAGAGGGGCAGCAAGTTGAAACATGATCTATAAAGGAGAAACTATGGTAGATTCTTAGCTTGTAGCTGCTGAATGCTCCTACACTTTCCACTTGAATTTGGTGCACACTCATGCATAATTGTGTCACAAGAAGCAGGAAAAACCAGCTGCAAACACACAAGCAAAGAAAAGTTCAGAGCACAAAATCTCATAACTTACAAATGTGGGGAAAGAACAATCACCTTCTTGTGTTTTAGAGTTTCTGGAAACTTGATGAGAACAGAAGGGAACTTCATGGGAATCTGTAATGGAATGTGCGAAAAAATTCATTTTAGAACATACTATTTACAATAAAAATGTAAGCTTCTTAGGACAATCAAATTATGACTTGTGGCTCCATACATGGCAAAAAAAATGCAATCTTTTTGTATTTATTCTATTCCATGTTTGACAGCATAGGTTGAGGCTTTGAAGCTTGCTCGAAGACTTTGGTTTCTTTTTATCCTTTGGTTTTTAGACATGCCACCACTCAAGAATGGAAATGGCCTTCAAGGTCATAATCGCTTCTTGATTGATACATATCCCTTTTGTTAGGCTTTCTTGTAAATTTTTAAAGGTGACTTAGATTGCAATAGGCCCTAATCCCTACTTTAGACTCATGATTAGGTATTGAAAAGTCCTATTCCGAACTATTCACAAGAAAGTCAATCCTTTGATCAAATTTCTTTGTTGCAAAAAGTAGAAAGTATTGAGTTTTACTTGGTAGTACTACTATACTAATTTGACCTTGGATAACTTGCATCAACCCCATTGTCATATGATGGGCACATTTGTGCAATGAGTTTAAAACTTGCCACTTGTAATAGGATTTCATTTTTCCTCTAACACAACCCACATTCCTCCTTGTTTGAAATGGCATCACACAATTTGTATACTCCTCATTACAAGATCCTTTAGTGTATGAAGTACATAATAAGGCCACCTCTTTCTACTGAACAACAAGAGAAAAGAAGTGAACTTGTGATTTTGGTGAAAAAACGAGGTTAGTGGAATGCAAAATTGGACACGATGGAAAAATCCCAATCAGGTTGGTGGGAAGACAATTTGGTTGGATATGGCAATGGACACAAAGAAGAATCCCCTCTCATAACAAAATATTGACCTTGCTTCTTATTTGTACTTTTCACTTCAATTCTTTCATCAAAAAAGAGTTTGAAAACACTTTCTCTTTGACACCTTGGTTAGAAACCCTAGATGGGTAGTAAGCTTTGAAACTATTGTAGGTGGATACTCAGTTAGGTGTTGCATGCCTAATATTGTTTTTCCAAAACAAAGGCACGTTTGATTGAATTTTTAAAAATTAGATACAACAGGTGTATAATTTTTTAACATTAATTTACATTAGGCACATGTTGCAAAAGGATTTTGTTGTGGAAGATATCATAAACATCTATTTTGATTTGACTGTAGCTATAGCATGAGAAAATTTGTGGCAAATATGCATGTTGAAGATAGGGCCGGCCTAACCTCAATGACAATTCAAAGTCAAAAGGCGAACTTGATGGAGATGAGATACATTTAAATGATGCAATTGACTGAATGCAAGAACCCATGGAAGTTGTTTGGACTTAGTATGAGTACCATGTAGTATGGGGTAGTTTCCAACATGTTGTTTCTTTGTCATTTCTTTGTCATTTACACATGCAAGACTATGTGGGCATTAAAAATAGGTATGTCTTTCTTTCTAATATGAAATGAGGCATTTGATGATTATTTCTCTATTTATTGAAGCCTGAGTGTTTTAATTTCCAAGACAATTTTTTAAACCATTTTTCAACTCTTTTTGAAGAATTTTTTGAAAACTAAGCATTCTTTGAAAATGATCTCCAAAGATTAGGCAATTTGATGAAAAAAAACATTAAATGCTTCATTTTTTAATTAATTTATGCCTTGCCCACTATCCACTTATGGTATATCTTATATAGGCAGTAGTTGTCTAGAGTCCAAACTCTTGTGTAGTAAATAAGCCTTCATTTTTGGGTTTGAGACCCCCTTTTTCCCCCATAACAAGGCCTAGGATATCGGGCATACTTATTGTTCAAAGATCTGAAAGGAAAAAATCACATTTCTTTGAAAGGCTAAGTTCACTTATAGTTTGGAAATTTTGGAAGAGGGATTGCGGGATGGTGAAGGACAAACAAAAAGATTCAATAAATGGTACGAGGTTGGGTGGATGGCGTCAAAAGTGTTTTGGGGAGTGGGGGAGAAGTAAAAAAGTCCAAGCATAATTGTGCTCAAAGTGTGTAGTTCTTAGGACTTTTGTTGTTGTTGTTGCTCCTCAAAGAGTCAACAAGCTGCAATTGGAAGTGAAAAATTTTGTGGGCTTTGGTTTTCTGACATTTTGTTGTTGCCTTTTGGTTTTTTCCAATTAGTGTAGGTACTATGTGCCCAACACTCTGCATAGGGATCACAGCACCACCACCCCCATGTGTTTTCTTCTTCTTCACTAAATGGGGATCAGATCTCTGGCAATTTGAACACATCAATCTGCCGTAACACAAGTTCAAGGTAAGAGTAGTAATTGTCAGCGGAGATCATGGGTGCTTACACAATCATACAAGATTGTAGATTGTGTTTTGTCACACAGGGGACCAAGATTTGAGAGATGGATGGGGTCCCTGTGATGATGCTGCCCACCCACACAAGTTCCGTTTTTCTGGTCATTGAGATCACCAACATGCTCCTCTGCACTAGTTAGTTACCCCCTCTCCTAACATCTTTCAAGCCTGACTTCTTTTAGTTTATACTCGTTTTGCTCTTGCCATTTGGAAGTAGTTGTAAATGAAGGGGGGTTTCATGCACTCCAGGATTTCACTTGCCTCCCAACAACAATCATATGTTGTTGACTCTAATGCAGGTGCCATACAACTCACCTAATCCTGCATACAAAAATGAACTAACTACTTGTTACCTCCTGGAGTGCCAAACAAGGTTGCCACTGCATGTGAAGTACATCATTTTCTGGGCAGCTCAAAAAACAGAGAATATGTTTGTATTTCGAAAACAAAACATACAAAAATCGTAATGGAATATGACAAATTTTTTTGCTTCAGAAATGAAATTTTATGAACCTTACATAATGATGCACGCAGGCACGATGTGCCTCCATGAAATATTGGGCTATTGCTGTTATTGCAGTTTCATTAGGTACACAATTACGATTAGGGTTGTCACAGTTCTAGGTAAGGTCTAGGTTAGGTTTAGGCTAAGTCTGGGCTAGGTCTCGCTAAGGGCCGGTTTTTTACCAGTTATTATGTACACTGGCCTGAAGAATGCAAAAGCAAAGCACTCTCATATTGCTAGTGAGCAAACTCTGTGACCTTGAGTGCCAAGACTAGGTTCATAGCATGCTATATAGCCTGTAGTCATGTGAAAGGTGGTGAATATTGTACACAGTCAAGGTTGCTACCTACCTTGTTAGCCATTTTTAGCTTTTACAAGGTCAAGAAGAACAATGAGGCTTTGGGTTAGTCAGGCTATCAATTGAAGCTTCTGTGCTTCTGAGAGCCCCAAAGAATTGGCAATTTCTTTCCTTTGTATTTGGAGGTACCTTGTCAGGCAGAATATTCACCAGGCATCATCATACATGCTGGAAGAATTCTTTCCATGTGTAAGGTTTAAGTTCTGATTTTTTTCATTGCCAGGTTTTCTTTCCAATCTGTTCAGATGAATGAAAAAATTGGCCATTCATTACACTGGATAATGGCAGCCCTCTTGGCTCTTTCATATTTTTCAGTCCCCCGTTTCAAGCTACCGCACTCAAAACATGGAAGAGCCACTAGGAGTGCCATTATCCTATATGAAAAAAATGGATGCCATGTCAGCAAACTTTCTCAAAACCAGCTGGACTACAGAGGAACACCTGCTAAACATTTTGAATGTTGGAGGTGTTTAGGTACTACCCATTTGGCACTTGTCAATGGAAATTTGAACTGGCATTAGTTGTGTAATTCTTGTGATCCTTTTGTTTTGTGTTTTGGAACTTGTCCCTTACATGCATAATTTTTGTACAGAGTTTGGGGAGGAATTTGGAGACCTTTTCTGTCATGCACAAATGTAAATCTACAGTTGTCCAGAACAGTTATGATCTGCAGGGTGGGTGGGGTCTAGCTGCATTGGCCCTAGCTAGCTACATTGGCCCTTTTGATATCAGGTGTGGTGGTGGTGGTGGTGGTGGTGGTGGTTCATGACAGAAGTATCAGTTGGTTTCTAAGAGACATACAATCCTTGGTGCAAGTGTGAGAGGAAAGTGAAGAGACTGTAGGTTTTTTAAACCTGTGCACATTTTTGTGTGTACTGCAAGCTTTGCCAGTGCAAGGATTTTGCTCCAGATGGATGATCATCTGGTTCGATCTTTGTGGCTGGCTCCCTTGAAAACTGGGATCAGTAGTACTACTTTGTGTCTGCACTGGCCACTTCACCAGCAACAACAGTCAAAGTTTGGACATTTGTTCAGGATCCTGCTGGCTGAGAGCTGCAAAAAAGCAAATGTCCAAAGCCACCACCAGGATCTAGAGCTCCAAAACAGGCACCACACACCTTCTGAACCACAAGTTTTAATTTGGTTCCAAAAAACTTGGCATTTTGTGTGAGAGCAGCAGCAGCAAGCAGCCAGCCCCTTTGTCCTGGTATTCTGCCATTTGTGTACATTGAATAGAATAAAAATCACTCTGGAATTTGTGCTCTTGCCCAGCAAAATATGTGTTCCTCAAGGACAAGCAATCTCTCCCAAAATAGTGGAGCCTTGATTCTGTTCAGAGAGGGGAAGAACCTGAAGATGTAAAATAGCAGTTTCAACTTGGCAACACATATTTATAGTCAGCCCAAGGTAGAAAGATTGAGCAGCTACAAGATTTGAGTTTGTGCACCCACCCAAATACTCGGTCTTTCTATTACATTGACTACCACCAGTCTTGGTCTGGTATTGACTAGAAATAATTTTTGCAGGGTCCACATCTTGAGCACTGCCCAAGATGCTCGATGTGTAAAATATATACACAAAATATAGAGGTTCTCTGGAATAGGCTTTGCATCTAGGGATGCAAAAAAAAGCCTATTTGACCACTCAGATTGTTAGAATGGGAGCAGCCTTGAATTGTTTTTGAAAAGTTAAGTGCTGTAAATTGGCAATTAAATGTTATAATAGCATCCTGAGCTTGCATCCTAGGCTTGTCCATAGGTGCAAAGAAAAAAAATGTTGCCAATGAGAATTTGGTGCCTTCAATGGTTTTTAAGATTTGCCTTAGTCGACGAGTATTTACATGTTGCATGCAAAGGACATGCAAATTGTAGGGATCTTATAAGAAGAATTTTTTAGCATTTTACACGTTGATTTCTGATTTTATGATGAGTGCTCCTCATAGTAACAGACAGGGATGGTTCTGGCACATTATCTGTGCTATTTGTTTTGTTGGGTACTTTTTTAACAAAATTCATAAGAATTCTAGTATTGGGTAATTTAAAAAACTTTCATAGCAACCTGGTCTTGGATCAACGAGTGAATTTTTGTCTGGTTCGGGGCAAGTATAATACACCTGATATCAAAATTGATATGAAACTGGTGCCAGGCTGATATAGTCTCAGGTATTATACCAGCCTTGTAGGGCCCTTGCCACCAGTGTTGATACCAAGGCAGGTAATACCATAATGTCAACTACACATAAGTGAAAAAAAATATTTTATTATGATATTTGGAAACTTTGTGGCAAAACTATGCCCATCAAATTTCAGACAATCAATCCATTGGCAAAAAAAAGCCTTGAAACCTTGAAGCAACATGCTCTTGCACATTTTGCCAAGCAAAGTCCCATTCTTTAGAAATGAGGCAAAGACTGAGATTTCTTCTTGCATTATACTCTCTTACCCAACCCAAACTATTGCTTGTTTTGTTTTTTTATTTATTTTTATTTTTAAAAATAAATTTGGGGACTTGTCTGGGAGTAGTTCTCAAGTCTTTTTGGTCCAGAATTATTTTAGCATTTTTTATTTTTTTGAATTAGCATATCCAATTCTGATGGTGTAA